>Ga0194056_10000202_pt1 | contig 29685 bp, 23 predicted proteins | sample SepL4413m_MetaG_FD_155458 | JGI IMG/M metagenome (GOLD analysis project Ga0194056, IMG submission 155458) | Anoxic zone freshwater microbial communities from boreal shield lake in IISD Experimental Lakes Area, Ontario, Canada - Sep2016-L442-13m | ecosystem: Environmental > Aquatic > Freshwater... | reverse complement strand
CTCTTTGAAATATTAGTGAGAATCCCTACAGCTGAAAGCATAACGATCAATGACGTTCCGCCGTAGCTAATAAACGGCAGTGGTATACCTGTCAAAGGCACAAGAGAGAACATAGCCGCGATATTGATCGCCATCTGAAAGAATAACCAAGAGGTGATTCCAATCGCGATAAGCCTAGAAAAAGTATCGGGCGCTCTTCTAGCAATATTTATTCCTCTATAAGCGATGAAAGCAAAGACTAGAATTACGAAAGAAGACCGAATCATTCCAATCTCTTCACATATTATAGCAAAAATGGAGTCAGTGTGCGCTTCTGGTAAATATAAATATTTTTGCTTACTTTGTCCAAAGCCCAAGCCCCAAAGACCGCCAGAACCAATTGCGATAAGAGCGTTCTGAATATGGTATCCCGTATTTGAAGCATCGCTACCAGGATTTAGAAACGTTGTAAGGCGCTGCATACGGTATGGCTCAATCTTGATCGCGAGCCAAAGCAAAAATGCAGCAGAGCCAGTCGCTGCAAAAAGCTGATAAAAAGGCGCTCCAGCAAATATAAAAACGGCGGAAGATATGACCACAAAAATTGCAAGCGTTCCCAAATCCTTTTGCAGCAACATGATCGCCGCAATTGAACCGACAATGGTGATAAATGGCCAAAAAAGTTTAGATACATCCTTCAAGCTTTTATCGTGAGCCGCAAACATCCCAGATATATATAAAACAAAGGTAAGCTTTGCAAGCTCTGCTGGCTGAAAATTAAAAGAGCCAATAACGATCCAACGTCCGCCAACAGTTACTCCGAAAGGTGATAATATAAACGGCAAAAGCAACAGGCCCAATGTAATAAAAAATAGATGACCAAGGTATTTCTTCCAGAAGTTGTAGTCAATCGCTTGAAAAACAATCCATGCGATTACCCCCACGATCAAGCTGGTAAGCTGCTTCATCAAGTAGTATTTATCAGTTTCCCCATCGGTGACATTTAGAGAGTAATACTTTGATACTGAATATATCATTATCAGACCAAAAATGATTAAGCTGAAAACCGCTAGCGATAACCAATAATCAGATTTTCTCTGTCGAACGCTACTTATCATTTATTTCCTCCGCGATTTTCAAAACCGCTTCTCGAAATTTATCTCCCCTGTCTTTATAATTTTTAAACATGTCAAAACTAGCACAAGCAGGGGAGAAGATAATCACATCCCCAGATGTTGCCATGTTTTTTGCAGAAATGACGATCTTGTCTATATCTCCATCGCCAGAAGCAATCTCACCAGTGTAATTAGACTTCAAGAGAGACTCTCTTATTCGGTCCTTCTCTACCCCAATAAGAACCACTGACTTAACGGAATTCCCTGCAACTATTTCCCCTAGCTCGTCAAAATCTGCTCCTTTTTCGCTTCCACCAAGTATTAAGATTTTTGGTTCACGAAAAGATTTAATCGCAGCGATAGTAGGCCCTGGATTCGTAGCGAAAGAATCATTGATATATTTCACCCCTTCTATTTCACTTATCAATTCGAGGCGATGAGTTAGGCCAACAAAATTCTTAGCTACATTTGAAATCAATTCGTGCTCAATATTAAGTATGTCAGCAGCTATTGTTGCGGCAGCAATATTTTCTAAATTGTGACGACCAAGCAATTTAATATTATTTTCATTACATATTTCTATATTTCTTTTTTCTGGGTCTAGGACAACAGTATAGAGATCATTTTTCCTCAGAACAACGGCGTCCGTAGAGTCAGTAGCACTCCCGGAAAAAAATCGTTTTTGAGACTTCGACTGATCTATTGTCGTTTGATCAAAAGTCGAACCAAAATTCAAGATAGCGAAATCGTGCTCATTCTGATGTTTTATGATGCTTTTCTTGGCAGCGTGGTACTCTTCTACAGTTTTATGATAATCCAAATGATCGACACTCAAATTTGTGACGATCGCGATATTCGGACTTTTTTCAAGATCAGCAAGCTGAAAGTTTGAAAGTTCAAGAACAACCAAATCATCCGTCTTAAGTTCTGGCAGAAGAGTGACTGCAGGATAGCCAATATTGCCTGCGAGATAAACGCTACGACTTGTGTGATCATTTTTAAATTTTTCGGAGATAATTTCAGTCAGTAAACTTGCCGTAGTTCCCTTTCCTTTTGTCCCAGTCACACCAATAATTTTACATGGACAAAGGTCGAAAAAGAGCGCTATCTGAGACGAAATTTTGGTGCCATTTTCTTTTGCGTCTAACAGTTTCTGATCAGCAAAATAAATAGATGGTGACCTGAAGACAATATCAAACTGACCTAGGTCATCCAGATACCCGTCACCAAACACTTTTTTGATCTTGCTGTTGATCAGAATACTTTCAATTTTTGAACGAAGTTCATCGGTTGCCTTGTTCCTAAGATCAGCTTCTGATTTTTTTTCCAGGACAGTTATGCTTTGTACTTTATCGATCAAAAAATCGCAAAGAGCAACGCCTTCAATACCCAGACCGATTACGGCGATATTAGTAGAACTCAAATTTGATAATTTACTTTCTAATTGCAACATGTAACTCCTTGATGAAATATCAGTTTCTAGACACTGCCTCGGCCAAATAATGCAACTGCTAAACCTGCTACAGCTGATGCGGATCCAAGAATCCAGAACCTCATTGTAATCTTGTGCTCTGGCCAGCCGATAGCTTCTAAGTGGTGGTGAATAGGGGAAGACAAAAAAACTTTTTTACCATTTCTCAGCTTCTTAGAAAGATATTGAATAATAAAACTTAAGCCCTCAATGGAAAAAGGAATAGTGATTACGAGGAGCGCGACAACAGAATTTGTCAGAAAGGCGACTACACCAAGAGTCATCCCAAGCGCCATACTACCCGTATCACCCATAAAGAAACGAGCAGGTGGAATATTAAACCAAAGAAAGGCCATAAGAGCCCCCATGATCGTCGCACAGAATACAGCGAGACCAGATTGACCATTTGTTAGTGCGATCACAGAATAAGCACCAAAAGCCAGGGCAAAGAGGCCACCAGCCAGACCGTCTAGACCATCAGCTTCGTTCGAAGCAAAAGCCATCCAGACTAAAACGATTATAAAGAGGGGAATATACCAAATTCCAATTGAGAAATCACCAAGAGCTGGCATGTGGATTGAGCTCCAATCAAGTTTGTCGTAGAACCACCAAGCACCGGCGGCGGCGATAACTGCATACATTGGGAACTTCTGACGAAGCGTGAGGCCGCCCCCCTTCTCCCCTATTCCGCGAACATTTAGAACGTCATCGATCGCGCCAACGATACCAGTAGCAACCAAACAAAACAGTGGCAGCCAAGTAGCCTGACGAGAAAAATTGAACGCAATAGTCAGAAGAGCGGTGGTGATCCAGATCAGGAGTCCCCCCATAGTTGGGGTTCCAGCTTTTTTCTCGTGGAGTTTCGCCATGATCGGTGCGTCTTTGCTATCTCTGATTCTTTTGCCAAGTTTATTTTTATATAAATAGTTTGTAAGAATCGGTGTCCAAGCGATCGCAATCAAAAAAGATGCTAGGGCGAACCAAAACATTTTTATCAAGTCTTCTGGTCTGATTGATAGTACTTCCATTGCTAGTTTCTCCGATATGCTTAGGACTAATAATTATTTTTTTTCTTTTTTTGCCAAAAACCACTTTGTCGAACAAGTTGTTTACTCGCCTCGCTTGGGTATTTCATAATCGCCTTCACAACCTCCTCGAAGAAATTCCTATTTTGAGATGCTTTAACGAGGACAAGGTCATTTGGCTTTAGCAGTTTATTTATCGAGGTAATAAGTTCGATTCTATTTGGGAATTGATAGCAGGTTTTACCATCTTTATACCCAGCAGCCATTTCATTAGCGTTTGGCCCAACAAAAATTGCGATGTCGCATTTACCCTTCGCATATTCACCTACCTTATGATGTTCATCCTTCTCTATTGCGCCTAGCTCATTCATGTTTCCCATAATAAATACTTTTCGCCCACCATGTACAATTGCAGACATCGTGTCTAGCGCTGCTCGCACGGCTACAGGACTGGCGTTGTATGTATCATCAATAACCGAAATCCCGTTTTTTCCATCGACATAGTTCATGCGACCCTTGACTGAGGAAATTTTTTCGAGAGATTTTTTGATTTTCAAAGATTGAATATCGAATCGTTGACCGATTGCATACGCAATAAGAAATGGATAAATCAGGTGTTCGCCAATAATTTTTGATTTGATCGCAATTTTCTGGCCGAGGCTAACAATACGGAAATCTGTACCTCTAATCCCTACACGAATCTCCTCTGCCCTGTATTCAGCCGTTTTGTCAGCAATACCGACAGACAGAACATCTTTGCTTGTAAACTTAGATTTAATGAAGGGATCATCAAAATTTACAATAACAATGCCTCCGTCCTTTATGCTGGCGGCCAAACCAATTTTTTCTTGCTGATATCGTGATAATGTCGCAAAGTTCAGAAGATGCGCTCCACTTACAGATGTAATGACAGCAATATCTGGTTTTACGATATTCACAAAACTTGCGATATCGCCAACATGCTCGACACCCATCTCCAGAATTAAATACTTAGGATATGTTTTTCGAAATGTTCGGAAGTATGCCATTACTAAAAATGGTGCCCAGAGAAACTTATTTGGCAGACTCTTGTAACCAAGGATTGTTAGAGGGATTCCAATCTCTGCATTCAGACTGCCATAGTTTGCTCGGACTTCGCTTCCGAATTCATCTTTCAGGACTTGATGGATCGCCTCTTTCGTAGATCCCTTACCCACGGACCCGGTGATAGCGATCACAAAAGGCTTATGGGTGCCAATCACTTTTTTTGCATATGATGCGAGTATTTTATAAATTATTATTAAAAATATGTTCTTCATTTTGATGTATTTATTATTATTTTGGAATCACCTCTGTTGGAGCGATTCTATAGTGATAGTTTAGCAGAAATGAGGACAATTCACCAAACAAGGGAGCTGCCGTTGATTCAGCATATCTGGCCGATTTTGGCCTGTCAAGCTTGACAATCATAGCAAACTGAGGATCGTTTGTTGGGGCAAATCCAGCTAAAGTATGAATATATATGCCAAGACCATCCTCGGACTCCTCATAGACGCCATTTGTTGAGATTTGAGCTGTACCAGTTTTTGCACCAATCTTATAGCCTGGGACCTTCGCTCGCCAGCTATGGCCTTTTTCCACTACTTGGTAAAGCATCTCCTGCATTTTTTTTGCTGCGTCTTCGCTGATGACTCTCTGCTCCTCAACTTTCTCTATTTGCTTCTCTGTCCCATCTGGGAAAACTATCTTATCAACAACATGAGGTTTGATGTAGACACCATCATTTGCGATCGCAGCGTAGGCAGCGACCATTTGCAGAGGTGTCGCGGTAATTCCCTGACCGAAAGAGACTGTGGCTCTTTTGCTGTCTCTCCAGAGCTTTAGTGCGTCAGTCCAGCCAGTTGTTTCTCCATCTAGATCCACGCCTGTCTTTTCGAGAATATTATAGGATTTTACATATTTATACATAGTGTCCTTACCAAGCTTTTCCGACAGCCAGACCATAGCAACATTATCCGAATTCTGAAGAACTTGAGTCATGTCTTCTTCGCCAAAAGCTTTTCTCTCGGCAGTGTTGATCGTATAGCCGTCAACAACAACTGTGGCGGCGAAATTTCCTTTTGTCTCTGGAGTTACCAAACCTTGATCAATTGCAGCCGACATAACAAGTGGCTTAAAAATACTACCTGGCTCAAAAGGATTGCTAATCGCTGGATTTATAAATAATCCCGGATCAAGATTCGCTTGCTCGCGAAAATTGTTTGGATCATAAGTCGGCAGACTCGCCATCGCGACTATCCCACCTGTTTTCACATCCATGATTATGACCGAACCTGAAGCTGCTTTATATAGATCGAGTGCCTCTTTTAGTTTTTTCTCAACGAAATACTGGACCGATCTATCAATAGTAAGAACATAGCTAGCACCGTCCTCAGGATCTTCCTGTTCAAGAAGACTAATCACTCTGCCAAGAGTATCCTTCTCACCTTTGACACGGCCCTCTTTACCCTTCATCTCAGCGTTGTACTTACCCTCGAAACCATAGTTTCCATTGCCTTCAGCATTTACATATCCCAAAACCTGAGACGCAAGCGTCCCCTCTGGGTAGTATCTACTATATTCAGGAACAATCAGCACCCCGCTAAGCTTTTTTTCTTTCACAACTCTGGATTCATCTAGCGAAAGACTGTGCTTAATCGGCGGAATATATAACTTATCGTTATTTATTTTTTCAAAAATTTCATTTTCTGGCATAGACAAAAGCTGGCTAAGCAGCTTTGCGGTTTCAGCCTTGTCCTTCACCTGTTTTGGAACAACCCAAACAGCAAACTTTTTCTGATCAAAGGCAAGAGGATAGTAAGCCTTCTGATCCACTGGCGAATCATGGACATAGATTCTACCACGCTGACCCATCTCAGTAATTTCATATCTTTGCTGATTTTTTGCCTGAGTCAGATATTTTTCGTGCTGCAAAACCTGAAGAATATACATTCTCCAAAATAATCCTGAAACTATTAAGATAATAACCACGCCAAACCATTTTAGACGCGATTCAATTGTCCTGGTGTAATCGTTCATATTTATATAATACCAAAAAATCAGTTCGTTTTGGCAATATCTGAACTTCCGTTTTGAATGTGTCCGACACTAGAGACAGGTTCTAGGGTATTTTTCTCGACTTGACTGTCTATCTCCTTTAGAGCCTTGAGTCTAGTTTGCTCAGTTTCAAGCCGTTCTTTCTCTAATATAAGTTCACTTTTCTTGCCTTCAATATCACGAATCTTCAAGCTTCTAGAAGCGCCGGCCGTAGATTGATTTAGGTATACAATCGCCAAAATAGCAACAATAGTAAGTGCTACAAATTTGATAGCGTTTGGACCAATAACAATATGACGACCTACGGTCTTCTTTTTGGCACCAGAAGAATTGTCGTTGCTATTTGTTACTACGAAACTTCGTCCCAATTTTCCTCCGAATCAACTAATCTTTACATTATTGGTTATTCAAGTCACCAGCCAGCAATTTTTGTTTTTTCGTACTTTGAGATATAATATCTTTGAAGCGATCACCTGTTCAAATACTTTGAGCAGGTTTTCTTTTGAAAAATCTTTTGTTTTTGATGGCGATTCTCTCGCCTCGTATAAGCCCCACCCCTCCTTTGCCCTCCTCCGGACTCCGTCAGGAGTAAGTCCCTCGGTAGTGAAGTTTCGACTGCAAATCTGGAAGATTTGAGGCAAACCTAAACGTAGGGGGAAATCCACCTTCCGTAGCAAAATACAAACGAGCATAGGATGAGGCTTATTTAGCGCTGGCTGTTGACTTGATAAACCAATATATATAATAAATTGTTGAGGTACTCCTAAAAACCGATTTCAGACAAATTTTCAGCAACCTCCTCTGAGTTTGCTTCCATCCCCTTCTTGAACTCGTTCCAGCTCTTCTCGGACCATATTTCAATATGATCATACATACCAGTGACGATAACTTTGCTCTTGATTCCGGCGTACTCAGAAAGATATTTTGGAATACTCACTCTGCCTGCACGATCTATTATACAATCAACCGCACCAGACATAATGAAACGTGCGAACGAGCGAGAATTTTTCTGTGTGATTGGAAGTGCCGCAATCTTCTCAGCAAGCTCAGTCCACTTCTCAGTGGTATAAAGCCAAAGACAACCGTCCAGTCCACGAGTCAAAACACAACCAACCGAAAGAGCACCGCGAAACTTGACCGGTACTGACATTCTGCCTTTTTCATCAGTAGTATGATTGTATTCTCCTATGAACATATGAACCTAAAGGTTAGTTTTCTCATATCAACTAATCGAGTGGTCTACTATAGAAACTGTTGTTCCCACTTCTTCCCACAATTACCCACTTATTCATATAATAAGTCTTATATCGACTTCCGTCAAATGATTACGTCCTCATACATATATATAACAAAAAATACTCAGCCTTTTATCATGTCTCAGACTGAGTATTTTAGAACTAATATTTTAGGCAGATTTTTATTGTTTTAGCTTTTGAACAACTAGGCTTGTAACCTCATCTATCTTGACTCTCTCCTGCTTCATCGTATCGCGGTCTCTGACCGTAACGGTTTGATCGGATAGTGAATCGAAATCCACAGTAATGCACCAAGGAGTCCCAACTTCATCTTGACGACGGTAACGGCGACCAACTGAGCCAGACTCATCGTAGAAAGCTTCGATGCCGAGTCCACGCAATTCCTTAGCGATTTGATGTGCGATTTCAGGAAGACCTTCTTTTTTGACCAGAGGAAATACGGCAACTTTGATCGGAGCTAATTTTGCGCTCAATCTCATAGTCACCTCACCAGCCTGTCGGCCATCAGTACCATCAGATTCATCATAGGCGTCGACCAAACAAGCAAGCATCGCTCGATCGATACCCATAGTTGGCTCGACTACGTATGGCACATACTTCTCACCAGTTGCCTCATCAAAATATTTAAGATCTTGTCCAGAATGTTTCTCATGTTGGTTTAAATCAAAATCCGTTCGTTGTGCAACGCCGGCAAGCTCAGATATACCAAATGGAAAATTGTATTCGATATCCGATGTTCCAGATGAATAGTGCGAGAGCTCCTCTTTCGCATGTTCACGAATAGTCAGGTTCTCTTTTTTGATTCCTAGATCTAGGAAAAAATTCATCCACTCATCAAGCCATAGCTTATACCACTTCTCAGATTCTTCAGTCGTAGGTTTGATGAAAAATTCAATCTCGCCCTGCTCAAACTCACGAGTGCGGAAGATGTAATTTCCAGGAGTAATCTCGTTGCGAAAAGCTTTGCCGATTTGAGCGATGCCAAAAGGTGGCTTTATACGAGTAGACTGGATCACATTTTTGAAACTTAGGAATATGCCCTGAGCAGTTTCTGGACGAAGATACGCAGTTGAGACAGAATCTTCAGTTACACCAACAAAAGTCTTAAACATCAGATTGAACTCTTTTGGTTCGGTAAATACTTTACTGCCACAAGATGGGCACTGGTTTTTATCCTTAGCCTTACCGCCGATAAATTTTCCTTCTTCCATATGGTCAACACGATATCTAGAATGACATTCTGTGCATTCGATCAAAGGATCAGAAAATGAGCCAACATGACCAGAAGCAACCCAAGCTTTTGGATTTTGGATAATTGCAGAGTCGAGTCCGACAATGTCTTCTCGTTCGGTGACGAATCGTCTCCACCAAAGATCCTTAAGATTTTTCTTTAGCTGTGAGCCAAGCGGACCGAAGTCAAAAGCATTGGCGAATCCGCCATAAATTTCGCTCGCTGGATAAATAAAACCTCGTCTTTTGCAAAGAGAGATAATCTTTTCCATTTTGTCATTCTTGATTTCTGCCATAAAATTCCTTGAGTGTTACGATCTTATCCTAACCGAATTGGCAGGACATACTGATCATTGAATATACATTATATATACCACATTTAATCTCACTCTTCACTATTGATACAAATAACGATTTGTGTTATAGTAATCCAAAGTTACTGCTTGTTTAGTCTTATTAAGATTATCCAAGACATCTTGCAACAGGGGGTATTAGCATGGTAACGAAGAATTCTTTGGCACTTGCACCAAAACAACATCGGTTTTGGAGGCGAATCCTTGAGTACTGTGGTGACAGTGATAGACTGTCGCATCGAGAACTGGAAGTTCTTTCTGCTGAGATATATGAAAATGCGTATTTATCTCAAATCAACCTAACGTTCGCTATGTTCTTGAGAGAAGGCCTGCTGTCAAAAATTGGCGAAACAGATTACTTGGTAAAAAAGGATGCGGAATGCCACAAGGCGACAGACCATGTGGCGCAAAAACGAGGCGCTGAGAATCCGCCAGGAATAAACATAATACCGAGAGCAGAGATGCGGGAAATCAGAAACGTAGGCAATCTAACAAGGAGGAACCGATGGCACTAAAAGAAATCAAAGTACGACTAAGATTCCTTAGCACCTCGATTTCTTCGAAAGAAGATAAAGTAAGCCTGAAAGGCGCCACACTCGAGCCAATGGGCTCGTGTATCGACAGCAAACCCCATAAACTGAAAATTGATAAGGAAGTTTATTGTGAAAAATGCGGCTGCACAGTTTGTGCCGAAGCGATCATAGTCATGAGCTAAGAATCGAGTGCGGAAATTTAATTTTCCGCACTTTTTTATTGCAAACTTTTCAATACGATGGTCATCAAATTTCTGATGACTTAAGGACTGATTTTCGTATGTCTATATTCCTTGGTGTAATACGGAATAATATTAGTGCAGTCATCGCACCTATCAGGCCAAGAGCAGTAAAAGCCCCAGCATTTCCAAAAAAATCTGCAAAAAATCCTGCGATAATATGGCCAAGGGCAAAACCAATATTCATGTAAAAATCTTCGAGCCCGGCAATTTCTTTTTCAATCTCTTCCGCCTCAGAGATATAATCCGCATAAACACCATTGATTGCCGGCCATGCTACAGAAAAACACATCGATGCAACAAAAACCACAATTACTATCAGATAAGGATTTACTAATGCACCGATAACAGATAAGACCAACGAGCCAGATAATAATCCTATCAGCGCTGTACGCTTCTGACCGAAGCGTCGCGTCAGAGCACCTACAAACCAACCAACAAGTAGCGGAGGAAGAGTATATGCCGCCATAAACAAGCCTGCATACTCCTTGATTGCATTATTGCTCTCGGCATAGAGTGGGCCAACAGTCCAAAAGAAGGCATCAACAATATATAAAAACATGGTTAGCAGCAGAACAGGAAAAATGAGCTTGCCTAACCGCCCCCAAAGCTTGAACTCTTTCGAAAGATTCTTTGGTTTTTCACAGTACATTGATTCGCAATTAGCAGATACAGAATGCTTTTTCTCGAGACCCAAAAGCATGGCAAAGAAGAAGAAAGAGATTGATAGCGAGATCCAGCACATAATCGCTGGCTTCCAATCAACAACTTCTCCGACAACCGCTCCGACCAATATCGGCGCAAAAAGATATCCGAGAGATTGGAATACCTGAACAAGGCCAAAATCAGAAGAATGGTCTGCTTTACGTGAATGCCGCCCAATAAAATCAAAAGTCCCGACCGAACGAAGATCATAAAAAACGCCCCAAAGCGCCATGGCTATCAGGTATACAAATAGTGTTTTGGCTTCCAGAAGAAGCAAAGGATAGACAAAACTAAGCGCGAACATTGCGATGAATATTCGACGGTAAAAACTGTTCTTGAACAAACGACAAAGCAGAAAATCAAAAATAGCTCCCGCAAACGAGGAGCTCGCAAGCAATAAGCCCATCTCTGATTTCGAGATTCCGTTCTGTACAATGAGGATAGGGGCAATGTAGGAGATTATTCCGTCAAAAATTGACCAAAATAAGATCATAAGGGCCAAGGCATAGATCGCTTTGTGCCGAAATCCATAGTTTTTGATATAGCCGAAAAGATGGTGCAAAGTAGGCATAATTTTTTTGTTAAAAATATTTGTCTAAATTATACATGTTCTACAAACTTTTTAGAAATTTTTTGCTTTTTAGTTCGCGCTCCAAGATATTTGCAATATAGCGCTCCAGAATATCACTAGCTTCAAGTGTTATGTCAGGCTTGGCTTGGATACGTCGAATTTCTTCAATCGGATTTTTCTGAATAAATCGAAAGAGCTTGATCGTGCTGTTATCAATCTCGCGACCGTGCTTATGCTCTCTTTGGCACTTTTCGCAGATCAATCCCCCTTCGATTCCGTCCCAATAATTTTTCTCTTCAATAATTTTTTCATGACAATGTACGCACTCATATAGCTCTGGTTTATAGCCAGAATGTTCCACAATCTTAAGCTCAAAAGCCGAGACGAGTAGTGATTTTTCCTCTGACTCGATACTATCCAGAACCTCGACAAATAGTGAAAAAATTTCTGGGGCCTGCTGGCGTTCTTCGAGAAAACGATCAATGAGTTCGCCAACGTAGAAGGCCGTGCTTGTTTTCAGAAGATCGACGTGGAGCTTCGGAAAATCATAAACAATGGAAGCGCCAGTCACTAAATAAAACGTTTTGCCTTCATGAAGCATAAGATCAGAAATAATAAACGGTTCAAGAGATCCGGCCATGTGCGACTTAATCTTGCGTATCCCCTTGGCCATCACCTTCACTTTACCAAAGCGTTCGGTTAGCACCGTCAAAATCTTATCGGCCTCGCCAAAATTAGTCCCCCGAATGACTATTCCTTTGGTCTTGTATGAACGCATAACAAACCAATATAAATAATAATTGATTAATGCCGCTTCATCCTAAAAAATTATTGTCTGAGTGAAACGAGTTGAATTTTTTACGAGAAGCGGCGACCACTTTCCGTGTAGGGGGTTGGAGTTTTAGAGGATAGGGGGACGACTTCGGAATGAGTCCCCATGTCCTCTAAATAAATATATAATAAACTTGCTTATCCTCGACTGTTTAATATCTCTTCAGCTTCCTTCAGCTGATCCTGCGTGTTGATCCCGAGCGCTTCATTTTCCTCAGATACTGGCATCGCAACAATTCTTTTCCCCTGTTCGCGAGCAAGATGAATCATATCTGTCAGATACAGTTCATGCTGAACATTCTCAGTTTTCAGCTTTGTGATATTTTCCCACAGCCAAGCCGCGTCAAAAATATAGAAAGCAGGATTCCCCTCTTTTACCTTGAGCTGCTCCTCTGTGCAATCTTTTTGCTCAACGATTGTATCCACCTCGCCATTTTCATCACGAATTATTCGGCCGAAAGCCCAATCCATCAGCGAATCAGATACTACAGAAAGCATTGCGATAGTTGGCTTCTCGTTTTCATACAAATTAATCAAAGCGCGAACAGTTTCTGGCTTGATCAGAGGATTGTCTCCACCAAATATGATCAGTGACTCGGCCTTACCCTCTAGAACACTTTTTGCCATTGACACGGCATGACCCGTGCCAAGCTGCTCTTCCTGAACCGCATACTCGACACGATCGCCAAAATATTCCTGAACCATCTCGCGCTTATAGCCAACTACCAAGACAATTTTGTCTATTCCTGCCTCTTTTATAAATCGAACGCTGTATTCGACAATCGGTTTTCCATTTAGAGAAAACATAACTTTCGGTATTGGCGAACCATTTAAATCCCCCATTCGAGTACCCTTACCGGCAGCCAAGATTATTGCAGCATACTTTTCCATCGCTATTTTCTCCGATTATTTATGACGATAGAAGCATAACAAAAATAGCACCCCCATTTCTAGAGGTACTATTCTATGACCAACATTTGATAGGCATAGCCATCCATAATAACCTACTTTCGCTTTAATAATGTATTTTAACAATGATAATCTCGTAGGCCACGTTTTAGCGTAAAGAAAGCAAACTAAAGTTTGAGCTACGCGGAACCTTTGACTCGTAGACCACACTTTAGCGTGAATACGACAAGCTAAAGCTTGAACTACGTCAGAAATCCTAGACCACGCTTTAGCGTGCTGTAACAAAAAGGTAAATTGTGGATCCTAGCTTGATTGGCTAGGATCCTGGTTTCATCCCTTACAGAGGGATGACCTGATGATAACACGGGTCCGTGTGCAAGATGAGAAATGAGCGAACATTTTGCCAATAAAGGCGCATGCACCGCTCCTTGATTGCGCTCACGATCAAATCAATCTCCGAAACATCAGCGTGCTCAATCGAAAGCTGCAAAAGGCAACCAACTTCGAAAGTCACAACTTTAGCACCCTCATCAAGACTACAATCTACCATTTTTTTGATTTCGTCTGAGATTGGTTTGCTGTAATAGCTGCGCAACACTGCCACCTGATCATCTGCGGATGATCCTGATTGAATAATAACGTTATTCATCGTACTCCCCTTTTTTTGCTTGGTACCAGCCTAATAAATAATTTTAGGCTCCTAAAAACAAAAAACTGGCCGTAAGCCAGTGCAATTTTAGATTTATGAATAATCAGATACTAAATAAGAGCTGGCTTTGGGGTCAGTGTAAAAAAGTAAAACCAAGTTTTAGCTGCAATATTTTTCATGATTAATCTAAATTTATCACTATCCGATCTTTCTGTCAACATGACCTGACGTATGATTATACCAAAATACACGCTGCTACATTGACAAATCTGCAAATTAGTTTACAATAATGAAGCCGTAAGGTAAATACACCCCAAGGAGAATGATTATGAAAAAAACAGTAGCTTTCGACGTTTTTGGTGGCGACTTAGCACCGCTTCCCCAGCTTCACGGTATCTGCCAATATTTGAAAGATCACCCTGAAGCGAACATGATCTTGGTCGGTAACGATAACACTATTGCGAATAATTTGCCAATAGAATTAGTTAGCCAGTACGAGATTGTCCACAGCGAAGACACAATAAGGATGAACGAGCCTTTCTCGCGGCGTATCTTGGATCGAACCAAGTCATCTATGGCTATCGCGATAGATCAAGTAGTTAGTCACAGGGCTGATGCAGTAGTGAGCTGCGGTAATACGGCCGCCCTTGTTGCCTTTGCATCTACAAAATTGCAGAGATTAGTAACGCCAAGTGGCAAAATTTCACCAGCCCTAGCCACTGTCTTTCCTTCAAACAATCTGCCGTCACTGGTCTTAGACCTAGGCGCTCGACCAGATTGCACAGAGACTGATCTGTATTACTTAGGACTTATGGGCAAAGTATACGCAGAAAAGATTCTGAATCGCGAAAAACCAACAGTAGGACTACTATCGAACGGTTCAGAAGAGTCAAAAGGCAAAGAACTTACGAAACAAGCATACAAACTGCTCGTAAACTATCCCAATTTCATAGGAAATGCCGAACCCGATGATGTTTTTAACGGCAAATTTGATGTCATTGTTACTACCGGATTCGATGGGAATCTTGGCCTGAAATGGGTCGAAGCGACGACCAGCTTCTTGCTAAATCAAATGAAAGCAATAGCTGAGACCGATTCACAGAAACAAATGCTGAAAGAGATTAATAAGAAAGTCGGCTACGAAGCGAACAACGGCGCCGTTTTGCTTGGACTCCATAGCATTTGCCTAAAAGGTCACGGCAAATCAGATGCCGAAGCCTGCTACTCACTTATCGATGCCGCATTTCGAGCGATCGAAAACGACGTGAACTCTGCCATAATCGCAGAATTCAACAAATATCCCCTAAAATAACCAAATTGCCTGCCTCATTTACTGAGTCAGGCAATTTTTTATAAAAAAACATATTATTTTTGACATCGTGGACAATAGTGAGTCCCTCTACCAGCAATAGTAGTCCGATGAACGAAGTCACCACACTTATTCGCGCATGGCTCCCCTTCTTTATGATAAACCTTCAGAAAATCTTGCATTCCACCTTTTTTACCATCGACATTCACATAATCACTATCAGTCGTTCCACCTTTTTTGATTGCCAGATCGAGAATTTCGATAATCACTATGATTAGTTTTTCCCACTCCTCTTTATCAATGTCTCTAGCCAAGCGATATGGTGAAATTTTTGCAGCAAAGAGCGCTTCATCAGCATAAATATTACCAATGCCTGCAATTATTGTCTGATCGAGTAAGAATTGTTTGATTTTTCGGTTCGGATATTTCTCTGCAAATTTAATTAGATATTCAACGTCAAATTCTTTCGCAAAAGGCTCCAAACCGTACTTTTCATCATGAATTGCCAAAAGCTCTTTACTAGAAAGCACCTTGCACCAACCAAACTTACGCAAATCATTAAAAAAGAGCTTAGAATCGTCGTCAAAGGTAAAGACGATGCGCGTATGCTTATTTGGTAGGGGTAAATGCCAATCATGGTCAGGATGACCACCGGCGAAAAAGTCAGAGCCTTTTTTAGGGCTTAGGTCGTAGGTTTTAGGGCTTAAGGTAAGCGTCCCATTATTTTGTTCTCCATTTTTCTCAAGGCCTAAGTCCTGAGTCCTAAATCCTGGCGAACGCCAAATGAGCTGTCCAGTCATTTTCAAATGAAAAAGCAGATTCTTATCGTCATTTAGCTCGACTTGAATCGTTTTTGCTCGACGCTGAACAGAAACAACCTTTTTACCAACAACATCAGCGGAGTCGCCCTGAAAAGATTTCAGCCAATCAAAAGAAAGGTCGGTAATTTTCTTCCCAACAATCTTCTCGCTTAGTCCCCTTCTAATTGTCTCAACCTCTGGTAATTCTGGCATAAGTCTCCCAAATATTCATTTATATATCAAGGAAATCATAGCACTACCTTACTAATTTGACAATTTATCGCCTTTGCTATAAGTTAAATATACCGAGACGAACGAGGGTATATTGATAAAGTATCAATTACCAAGTATCAATGATCAAGTAATGGTCAATAGAAAACCAATTTCTATCTGTCATCCCAGCGAAGGCTGAGATCTAGGCGGAATATATAGATTCCCGATCAGGTCGGGAATGACAAAAATGATCGTTCGTCAACAATTGATAAATGGAAAATGGAAAATGATAAATCAGCGGAGCTGCATATGGATCTGACGAACGAAGGATATTGGCGAAAATTGATCAATCAGGGATTGATTAAGTTTTTTCTATTAAAAGTTATTTACAAAGACAAAGAATCATATGGTTACCGCATCGTTAAACGCATAGAAGAGCTCTCAGACGGCACTTGCAGACCGACAGAATCGACTGTTTATCCAGCACTAGAGCAACTGCAAAAAGAAGGCTATGCTACAACCAGACAGCTTTCTGTCGGCTCACGAACTCGAATTCTCTATTCACTCACAGAAAAAGGTCGCTCGGCCTACAGGGCCGCAGCAAAATCATACGGTGAAATCATTCCATTACTCAGAGAATCAATCCTGCTATAGCAAATCGCAACAAGCTGAAGCTTGAGCTACGTTGGTAGCTGTAGACCACGCTTTAGCGTGAACTAAGCAGACTGAAGTCTGTACTATGTGAGAAATCGTAGACCACGCTTTAGCGTGTCAAAGCGAGCTGAGACGTGAGCTACGATCAAAAAAAAGCATAAACCTTGCAAATTTACGTTTATTTGCTAAGATAAAAATGTGATCAGCTAAAAATATAGGAGACAATATGATCGGCGGAGAAGAAGGTTCATGCGAAGGTTGCAACGGCGGATGCTGCGGTAGCTAATCGTAAACCAAACAAAAAAATACCATCAAGAAATTGATGGTATTTTTTTGTTCCCCTCCTAATTTAGGAGGGGTTAGGGGTGGTATTATTCATTGAATACGAATCATACCCCACCCAGCCTCCCCTTTCTAAGGGGAGGAGTTCAAATGAATTTTTTTGTACTAAAAAAGCCAACTTACGATCTTAGTGTTGGCGCCGCTCTACTCTCCCGGGACCTTGCGGTCCAAGTACCATCGACGCAAAGATGCTTAACTTCTCTGTTCGGAATGGGAAGAGGTGTACCCATCTCGCCATAAGCACCAACACTTAAACCATAAATTGGCTTACTCTAACTCAAAAATATTTCGAGTTTTCATTCTAACTTTTTGATTCCCACATGGGATAAGACAAAAATTATCTTACCCCCATGTGAAAATCAACGTGAGCTCGATCTAGTGCGCAGTAATGCACCTACCATTTAGTGGATAAATCCGCTAAAACTAGGAACAAAACCACACAACAAGTATCTTAAACGCTCGATAAACTGGATAAATCCAGAAATTACTAGTCAAGATTTCATTGCTTTCGACCTATTAGTACTTCTTGGCTCAATTCCTCACGGAACTTACACCTAAAGCCTATCAACCTCATAATCTTTGAGGGGTCTATATGGATACCTAATCTTGTGGCCAGCTTCGCGCTTATATGCTTTCAGCGCTTATCCGTTTGAACATAGCTACTCTGCAATGCACTAGGTTAGTGCAACAGATACACCAGAGGTTCACGCTCCCCGGTCCTCTCGTACTAGGGGAACACCCACTCAAGTTTCCTACGCTCACAGCAGATTAGGACCGAACTGTCTCACGACGTTCTGAACCCAGCTCGCGTACCCTTTTAACTGGCGAACAGCCAGACCCTTGGGACCTGCTTCAGCCCCAGGATAGGATGAGCCGACATCGAGGTGCCAAACCGTATCGTCTATGTGGACTATTGGATACGATCAGCCTGTTATCCCCGGGGTAACTTTTATCCGTTGAGCGATATCTCTATCACGAGATGATATCGGATCATTAAATCCCGCTTTCGCGTCTGTTCGACTTGTAGGTCTCACAGTTAAGCACGCTTATGCTTTTATACTTCGAGGCCCGATTTCCATCCGGGCTAAGCGTACCTTTGAACGCCTCCGTTACAATTTAGGAGGCAACCGCCCCAGTTAAACTACCCACCTAGCACTGTCCCTTTCTTGTATCACAAAGAAGGGTTAGAACCAGAAAAATTCAAGGGTGGTATTTCACCGACGACTCCGTCACGACCAAAGCCATGACATCAAAGTCTCCCACCTATTCTACGCATGAATTTCCCCAATTCAATACCAAGCTATAGTAAAGCTCCACGGGGTCTTTCCGTCTTGCTGTGAGTAACCGGCATCTTTACCGGTTCTGTAATTTCACCGGACCTTACGTTGAGACAGTGCCCAGATCGTTATGCCATTCGTGCGGGTCGGAACTTACCCGACAAGGAATTTCGCTACCATAGGACCGTTATAGTTACGGCCGCCATTCACTCGGGCTTAGTCACCCCCCTAGCGCAACAAGTGCGATCAGGGGTTGGTTTGACCTTCGAGCATTGGGCAGGCATCAGCCCCTATACATCATCTTACGATTTAGCAGAGACCTGTGTTTTTGGTAAACAGTCGCCTGGGCTCATTAGCTGCGGCCTACATTGCTGTAGGCAGTCCTTATCCCGAAGTTACGGACGCTTTTTTGCAGAGTTCCTTAACGTAAGTTCTTCCGATCACCTGAGGCTTCTCGCCTCATCCACCTGAGTCGGTTTGCGGTACGATTTTTACACACTTTTGAGCCGAACTTTTCTAGTCCCCACCTACACCATACAAAATAAACCATTATTTTTGTATGACTACGGCAAGGCGTCATCGGTTATATGTGTAAAAGTTCATGAATATTAACATGATGTCCATCGTCTACGCCGCCACTACAACGGCCTCAACTTAGGATCGACTAACCCTGGGACGATTACCGTTGCCCAGGAAACCTTGGATATTTGGTGGCCATGTTTCTCGCATGGCTTATTCGTTACTCATCCCAACATTCTCACTTCTTGGCGCTCCAACCCGCCTCGCGGCGTAATCTTCACCGCACCAAGAACGCTCCTCTACCACTTGCAATAAATTGCAAATCCGTGTCTTCGGTCATAGTCTTGAGCCCCGTTAAATTTTCGGCGCAAAACCTCTTAAATAGACCAGTGAGCTATTACGCACTCTTTAAATGCATGGCTGCTTCTAAGCCAACATCCTGGTTGTTTTGGAGATTTCACCACCTTTCCCACTTAGACTATAGTTAGGGACCTTAGACGTCGGTCTGGGCTGTTTCCCTTTCGAAAGCGCAGCTTAGCCCGCGTTTTCTGACTCTGGTATGAATCAAGAAGAATTCGGAGTTTGTTTGAAGTCGACCGCCGAAGCAGCCGAAATTCAGTCAGTGCTCTACCTCTTCCTGCAACAAAATACCAGGCTATACCTATATATATTTCGAGGAGAACCAGCTATTTCCAGGTTCGATTGGAATTTCTCCGCTACCCACAGCTCATCCATCAATTTTGACACATTGAGTGGTTCGGCCCTCCAGTCGATTTTACTCGACCTTCAGCCTGTCCATGGGTAGATCACCTGGTTTCGGGTCTAGTGTGTTCTACTAATCGGTCATTTAGACCTCGCTTTCACTACGCCTACGTGTAATATCACTTAAGCTTGCAAAACACAGCTAACTCGTTGGGTCATTCTACAAAAGGCACGCTATCACCCACCAAATAAATTTGACAGGCTCTAACTCCTTGTAAGCATATGGTTTCAGGTTCTATTTCACTCCCCTAAAAGGGGTTCTTTTTACCTTTCCTTCACAGTACTAGTTCACTATCGGTCAGAAGATGTATTTAGTCTTGGACCGTGAACGGCCCGGATTCACACCAGATTTCACGTGCCTGGTGCTACTCGGGAGTCTCACCTCACAACTACTAGGATTTAAGATACGCGACTTTCACGCTCTATGGTCGTCCTTTCCAGGCTCATTCTCCTATCGTTTCATTGTGATTATGTGAGTCCCACAACCCCCAGCGCTTTCCTTGCGGAAAGTGATGCTAGGTTTGGACTTTTCCCTGTTCGCTCGCCACTACTAAGGGAATCTCATTCGATTTATTTTCCTCCGCCTACTAAGATGTTTCAGTTCAGCGGCTTGCCTACCTCCACGACTGAGTCGTGTGGTCTATAGGGTTTCCCCATTCGGAAATCCCCGGATCAAAGCTTGTTTGACAGCTCCCCGAGGCTTATCGCAGCCTACTACGTCCTTCTTCGGCATCTTCTGCCAAGGCATCCACCATACGCCTTTAATTGCAACGAAATTTAATTTAGAGGTCGAACAAATTGGGACAATCATCCTTGCAAGCAAGGACTTCTATCCCAATCGCCCGACATAAGTTGTTCTTGACTAGTAATTTCTGGAGACAAATTGCTTTGCACTTCAAAAGTTACTTAGTTTTGAGAAATTTTTATTATCGGAAGATAATTATTGTATTACAGTTTTTAAAGATGTTTCTATTACTCTTTTTTACTTTTTTGCAGATGTATACATACCTATATATGTAATTTCTGCACAAATTGTTAAGGTGCTAACTCTAAGATTACAACATGTGAACCCTAAGCCTCACAATTATAATCTTGCCGCGTCTGTACGAGACAAAAAAATCAATCTCACAGGCAATTTTTCCTTTATTGGAATATTATACCCGCGTACCCCCTCAAGTAGTGTTTATCATTTAGCATTTATCAATCGCTAAATAGGAGCTTAGCATATTTGATTTAGGATTGTCAACACTTATTCGCTCTCAAACGCTAATTTTCTATGCACAATTTGATATTTTAAATTTTAAATTTTAAATTTGAGCTTTTAACTAGTCCTAGACTGCATATTTTGGTTAGCTCAAGAATTTCTAAAAGACACATAAAAAGTGCTTCCGATGCCCTCTTTTGAGTCGACCCAGATCTTTCCTTGATGCATTTCAACGATTTTCTTTGCGATATATAGACTGAGCCCTGTTCCTTGCTGCTCCATTGGCGAAAAACTATCAAAACGTTTGGACTGAAAGAACTTCTCGGCCAAGTGAGCCTTATCCTCGCCACAAAGCCCAACCCCGTTGTCTTGTATCGAAACTATTGTCTCCCCTTTCTTAGATTCAACAGTTATTTTGATCTTACCGCTTGCACCGTTGACGCAGCTAAATTTAATAGCGTTATCCAAAATATCGTTAATGACCTCCTTGATCTTTGGTCGGTCAATTTTGAGAAATATCGGCTCTTTCGGTAGTTCAACGTCAAGATAGAAGTGCTTATCATTATTTTTCGTTTCTTTCACAATCTCAGCAATCAATTTGTTCAAGTTTGTTTGCTCTCGAGACAAGAGCATCTTCTTCTGATCAATCTTGATCACCTCTAGAACTTCGCGAAACAGTTTACCGAGCTTCTCAATATTCGCAAAGATTGGTTGCAAATACTCTTTCTCTTCTTTCGAGAAATTACCAAACCCCTCTTCTAGGATCATCGACATTTTGCCACGAAGCACCGTCACAGGCGTATTTAGCTCGTGAGTAGCGACCATCAGAAACTCGTCTTTCATCTTATCAAGCTTCTTTAGCTCCTCTTTATCCTTTTCTAGCTTGATATTCTTGTCGGCCTCAGAGATAACCGAATGTATAAATAAATAGCATATACCAACAACGGCTGCTGTCAGCAAAGAAGCGAAAACTGACGGAGCCATGGCAAGCTTCACAAAGGCAATAAAAACAAGGATCGTAGCGTAAAGCTCTGAAATCACAACACGCCGACCATATATATAGTGCTTGGTACCTGTGATTACGCTGACGCCTATCAGAATCAAAATAAAGACCGGACCGAAATTATTATATTTATAATAATGAAAAGCCGGCAAGATGAGATTAAAGGTGATGCCAAACATCATAGCAATTATGAAACCACCAACAATATAGATAAGCTGGCTACGACGAGTACCGACAATTTTGCTTAAAGCAATCAGAAAATAATAAACCAGTGCGGCAATGCAAAGCAATATATATAGATAGAACAGAGGAAGCCAAGGTCCGATGCTCACTATGTCGATATAGCCCTTCGAAACATCGATGATGCCAGAGACTGCAGTAGGCATCAGACATACAGCGATAACGATGATCGTTGGAATAGTGATAGCAAGAGTAAGCTTCGCAGTCAGCTTATTCAGAAACGATAGTAGAAAAAATATTAGAAAAGCAAAGATGAGTCCAGAGAAAATAAAGGAGAAGCTGCCAACAAAGGAGCTGCCGGTCTTAATGGTAAGAAAAATTGCCGCTGCCCAAAAGGCAGAGCTGAAAACTGCGAGTGCAAGATATTTGTAGCTTTTATTGTGTTTAGCAAAGAAGAGTAGCCAAATGCCCACGATAATGCTCATGCAAAAGCTAATTAGCAACAAGACGTTTACGACTGACATAGAAATCCCTCCGATTTTGTATATAATCATTTTACCGAAATAAACGAAATAAATCAAAATATTCAAGATTTAAATTGTCTAAATATGAGATTTCTGTTATTCTCGAAGAAGACCAGCCAAGCAGCTGGAATTTCTGTTCAAGGAGGTCTATGTGACCGAAACCATATATTCGTCAGAAGACATCAGAACTGATGAAAAATCAACCAAAGTTTGCTCACAATGCGGCAATATTGTACGAAAAAAAAGATGCAGCGGCTGTGACGACTACTATTATGTCGGCCATAAGCCAAGCTGTCCCAAAATGCACGGTCCTCGATCAGATGATCATATACACTGCGCGCCAGTCTGGCGATAAAGCAATTCGCTAGATAGATGCCAAGAATACTTTTACCAACCTTCTTATATAGGTTGGTATTTTTTTGTAAATGCGCTGGCATGCTCAACGTAGATCACGCTTCAGCGTGTTGCGCATATTTATTCTTCGACTCTATATAATAGGTGGAGAAGCAGAAATATATAGTTCTCCATAAGGTCGAACAATAAACTTATAGAATGTGTTGCTAAGTTTTATAAAAAAATGCTCCTCTGAATAAAATTCAAAGGAGCAAATGTAATTACTTATTTGCCGGCTTATTAATCGTGCGAGTCGTCCACCAATTTAGTGGCAGGCAAATTCCTCGCCAAGCCGGATCGAGATACGTAAGCCAGAGTAGCAAGAGATCCAAGATCGGATTGTATGCCGGCTTCTCGCAGCTCTCATACTCGACAATATTCTCGAACCCGAAGTGCCGCAGAATTACCCCCATCCTACGCCGAAGCAACGGATAGCTGACGATACCGATCTTCGCCGTTCTGCGAATATGCCCCTTTCGAGCAATAGCATCATCTATTTTCAATAATGCCGCTTCGATATCACGCGCTATGTTTGTCGCACTTGCATCATAGAACGCAATGCTTTCCGGGGCCAATATTGGCTTATGGCTCAGTGCATTTCGATATGCCCCTGCGATACCAATGCAGTACCGGCTAGTCTTGCCGCCAATGACACAGACGGAATCACATTTTTTTTCAAGAAAGGCGATTACGGTGGCATTGATTCGATCTGTACCAGCTTCGTCTGGCTTGCACTCTTCAGTCATCCCCGCCACAGGCAGGATTAGAAGATCGCAAACATTATCTGGGTTATTAATTTTGGACATAGTAGCCTCCAAAAATGTCTTGGCTTGATTTGATCTAAGCATAGATCACCAAAACAGAATATAATATCACGAATAGTAACAAATGTCAACAATTATTCAGCAGTAAAGAGATCTGCGATCATCATAATAACAAACATTCCACCGATAAGAACAGAAGGGATGAAACCAAACCACATCTGGGCAGATCGATCCCCTGTTCTAAAAGCACGAATGTTAATCAATATTGCATAAACAATGTAAGCGAGCACAAGTATCGCTAGGCCAGCGCCCACGAGTGCGCTAGAATTTTCATTCATAAAATGTTCAAGAGCTGGGCGACCGACCGCCGCAAATGTACCTAGAAGTGGCATTACGAGCAGTGTCGAAAGGCCAATCCACATCGATTTCTTAGTAGTTTTCGCTTTCTTTGCCATTTTCCCGCTTTCTATTTATTCAGAATCTTTTCTACCTTATCAATCACATCATGAATTTTCCAATCAGATTTTACTAGGTATTCCATTGGTTTGTGTGTGACTATATCCGTAATGATAGACTCTTCTGTAGCACTTAGATTTGTAAGAATTACCACTGGAACATTTGCACCCCATTTGTCCTTGCGTATTTCTTTCAGCGCCGTCATACCGTCCATCACCGGCATGATCAGGTCTAGTAAAATCAAGTCAGGATGCTCAGAAAGAGCTTTTTTCACACCTTCTTCACCATTTACGGCTTCAATTGGTAAAATATTTTTGGTTTTGAGCACGGCAACCACTGCGGCGCGCAAACTTTGTTCATCTTCGATGATTAGAACTTTCTTCTGATCTTTCATGACAATCTCCGTTATAATAATAAACCATAAAAACCTTATAAGACCAAAGACTCAATGCATTAATAATTTAACCGTTTTCACAATTTCATAAATATCTGTATCGGCTTTTACCAAATAGTAGAGAGGCATTCCCTTGACTACGTCTTCTGTCAGTCTCCCGTCTGTTGAATCTAAATTTGTCAGGATTATAATAGGAACCTTTTTACCCCACACATCTTTACGAATCTCGGTCAGAGCTTTATCTCCGCACATTACAGGCATGATCAGATCAAGTAAAATAAGATCAGGATGTTCAGACAAAGCACTCTCAACACCTTCCTTACCATTACATGCTTCAACAACTTCGAAGTTACTGTTTTTCAGTAATAATGAAACTGAGTCACGCAATATCTTATCATCCTCAACGACCAGAATCTTCTTTTGCGCCCTCATATTATCTCCGTTATTTAAATATCCCCTAGCATGACAGGCCGCAACCAAATTCTAACGTATAAGCTCTTCGATCATCTTGACGACGTCATGTATCTTAATATCGGCTTTTACTAAATAGTATAGTGGCATTCCTTTGATCACGTCTTCCGTCAGTCGTTTGTCTGAGGAATCCAAATTTGTAAGAATGATAATAGGAACTTTTTTACCCCACGCATCTTTACGAATTTCAGTCATCGCCTGCATCCCGTCCATAACGGGCATAACCAGATCAAGCAAAATGAGATCTGGGTGCTCCGCCAAAGCTTTCTCTACGCCTTCTTTGCCGTTGTCTGCTTCGATCGGAAGATAATCTTTTGATATGAGCACCTCAACAATTGCGGTTCGCAAGCTCTTGTCATCCTCAACAACCAAGATTTTCTTTTGCGTTGCCATCTTTATCCTCCAATTTATTTAAGAAAGTTCATACAAATTCATAGTATATCATTGAGGCTTGATGGTCTCGTCTCGTCGCAGTGAGAAGCTAACCTTCTTACCTAGCGTTGCTTCATAAGCAGTGACAAGATTGGCAATAATCTTAGCTGGAGATTCTGTGACAGATAATATACGACCGGTCTTGGAGTCGATTTTCAGTCCACCGATATTTTCTGCAATAAACATCGCATCATCGCCAACTCTCGCTCGCATCTCCATAATAGTATCGCTGAGCATCTCATAGAAAGGCCGTTTGTCACTCGGGATATTTGAGTAGTCAATTGGTGAGAATCTAGAATACCGACGACGCTTGATCAAAGTACGGCCCAATAAGATCAGAAGAACGCTTGCGACAACTGCAATGCCACCATAGAGATATAAGTCATCCAAGAAAACTCCAAAAACTTTTTGTTCGACAGTAAAAGGAACTTGGGTGGTTGCGGGCACTAGCTGACCAGGATAAGTAACCGAGGTCGAGGATGTATATGATCCAGAAGCAGTGTTGGCTGGAATTTCGACAGACTTTATAAAACTCGCACTAGTCTCGACAGCGACAGTTTCGGTGGCAGTATAGATCTCTACCCCTGAGCTATTTACTAAAGAATATTTCACCAAGACATCTACTCTTGCCGTTCCACCAAAGTTTGAAAGCTGAACAGAGACAGGCAGAAGCTCCCCTGGCGCTACCTTGCTAGCAGAAGCAGCAAGAAGACAAGCGGTGGGCGTGAGCATAATCACAGCTACTACTGCAGCTAAAAAGAAAATATTTCGGTATGTTTTTATAGACTTCATTATGATCATAATTATATATCCCTAAAATTTATTATACAACCTTAGCTACTTTCTCTTTAGTACCTCTTTCAATCTTTTCTCAAGTCGGCGTCGTCTAATCACTCGAACTGTAAAGATTGAAAGAAGCGATACAGATGTGACTACTATGACAGAGCCGAGAGTAAACGGTATAGGATTTTCTTTGGCAGTATTAGCAATGTTTGCAACCACATCGAAAAGAGCAGGCGTTGCAGCTGGGGTCGTAGTTGGGTTTGAAACCGCATCAGCTACAGCAGGAGGAATGACTGTCGGAACAGTAGCCGCTTCAGCCGGAGTCGTAGGTACTACCGTTGTCGGAGTTGTGACCACAGGAATAGCCGGAATAACGGTTGGCGCTGGAGTAGGAGCAGGGGTAGGAACTGTTGCTACAACAATCAGATAGCCACTCTCGGTCGCGGTCGCAGTATTTCCCGCACTATCGACTGCCTTAAGCGTCAGATTACCACTCGTACTAATGTTGATTGTGCAGTTCACTGTGCGAGTGTCTGCTTGGGTGCATGCGAAGTTCAGGGGTCCTGCGGTTGAAGCGGCGTCGACTGTGACGTTTGCAAGAAGGATAGCGTTGTTATCCGTAACTTTTATCGTGGTGTTCGTGATTGTTATCTCGGAAGATTTCGTTGGCGCAGTGATCGTGATAGCTGGCAAAGTTGTATCGATGATATAGCTATCTTCAGGCTGGGTTGCCGAATTTGTGAGACTGTCTGTGGCCTTAATAGCTAAACTGCCGCTCGAGGTTATGACAACGGTACAATCAACTGTATTTGCATTTGTCTGAGTACAAACGAAGTTTGTATAGGAAACAGTATTCGAGCTATCGATTACGACGCTGAGAGCGGTAACTCCGTGAGTATCGGTCACGTGAATTGTCGAATTCGTAATATTTACGTTTGAAAGTTTTGTGGGAGCAGTTACGACGATGACTGGTGCAACGCTGCTAATGACATATCCGCTTTCAGTCACAATAATCTGATTTGTAACGTTATCAATCGCCTTGATAGCCAGAGATCCAGAAGAGACAATATCAACAGAACAATCGACTGTGTTCAAGTCAGTCTGCGTACAATTATAATTGGTTACGCCGGCAGTTGTCGAAGAATCAACAGTAACTTTCGTAACAAGTAGCCCGTTACTATCGACTGCATGAATCGTGGTGTTGGTAATAGTTGCATTCGAAGATTTCGTTGGAGCAGTAATTGTGAGTGTTGGGGCGGTTGTGTCTAAGATAATATTGCCCATGCTAGTCCAAGCGGACTGAGCTACACCGTCATCATTTCTAGCACACCAATAATAAGTTGCGTCCGTTCCGATTGAGATACTTGGTGTCCAAGTGGTGTCCTCACTGTTACTTGCCGTGGCAGCTGATGTCCCGCTGGTAATGACCGTGCCTGCCAAGCAATTTGGTGCGCTAGTAGCTATTCGGTAGTCTGTCGTACCAATGTCTGCAATATCGGAGTCTGTATAATTAGCCGACAGAGTCGGAGTAGTGTCTAGCGTGATTGAGCCGCTCGTTGGCGAGACTAGCGTTGGCACAGCAGGAAGATTGTTGCCAGAGTTTGTCGTAACTGCTATTTCAGTCGCATTTGATTTATTTCCTACAGTGTCGTAAGCCCAAATATTGAAGACATATTGGGTACTTGCAGACAGACTACTTATGACTGTGTTCGCTGCACTATTATAGTTTATATATCCAAGGCTTGAATCTAAATGTTGAGTGTCTGATTCACTAGCCCCCGACGCTGCCTGCTTATAAAAAACTTTGTAAGTCTCAAAATTCGCTTCAGTGGATGTGGCACCAAAATTTAAAGTAACGCTATCGCTTGTCTTACTATTGAACGTCAAATCACCAGGGTTAGTAGGATCGACTGTATCCGTATAGATATCTTTCGTTAGTTCATTGGTCGGATTAACATCTGTCGCAGTGTTCCCTGCCAAATCAGTGCCAAGCACAGACCAGTTTTCCATAACCAAGCCAATGGCAGCAGCGTCAAAAGCAATTACTCTGGTGTATTTGTAGGTATTGCCAGAGACCAAAGTGGTGGTGCCATGAGTGACATCATTCGCGGTTCCCTCAGCCAAAATTGAGATTGTTGGCGATCCGACCAAGGCTTCGTTTGAAATAATTTTCACATAATATGTTCCCGCCTTAAGTTTCGCATTATCCGCAACAGGAGTTGTCAGGGCTAAATCTGAATAATACTGCATTGTAAAAGTTGGATCCTGTGAATCATATAGAACAGTGTTGTCGGTGGAAGTCGAGGAAACATTATCGTTTCCCGCGAGATCAGTCACTTTCACGGCTTCAACAGACGGAATCACCGTACCATCAGTAACTATGGCAGAAGTCGAAATTGCCCATGTAATATTGTCAGAAGTTGTTGGAGTCGTCCAAGTTAGACCAGATGCGCTGCCGCTGTTTGTAATGTCAGCAGAAGCAAAGGTAGTAGGATTGATCGGCTCAGAAAATACTACCGTGAAATTAATCGCAGGATTGTTTGTTGGATCGCTCTGTCCAACAGCTTGGTTGACGGACGCCGATGGACCAGAGGTATTTAAAATGAAACTGCCCATGCTTGTCCAAGCGGATTGTAGCGAGCTATCATCATTTCGAGCGCACCAATAGTAAGTCGCATCGACGCCGATAGACGAGCCTGGCGTCCAAGTAGTGCTTTCGTTGTTTGTAGCTGATTCTGCAGATGTGCCACTCGCGACTACCGTACCGGCCAAGCAGTTTGGGGCGCTGGTGGCAACACGATAATTTGTGGTGCCAACATCGGAAGCATCAGGATCGGAATAGTTCGCCGACAAGGTCGGGGTATTGTCATTTGTCAGAGAGCCACTCCCTGGAGAGACTAAAATAGGAACGTTTGGCGCATGATTGATGGCAAGTGTGGTAATCGCAATCTCTGTGGCATTTGATTTGTTCCCAACAGTATCGTAAGACCAAATGTTAAAAACATATTGCGTATTATCCAAAAGACTACCGACAACGGTGTTTGTTGTGCCGTTATAATTTATGAAACCTAAATCAGCGTCAATCTGCTCAGTATCTGATTCAGCTACGCCTGTTGCAGCTTGTTTGTAAAATATTTTGTAAGTACTGAAATTTACCTCAGACGAAGCTGATCCAAAATTTAGCGTGATGCTGTCTATAGTTTTGCCACCGAGGGTTAAGTTCCCAGGAGTTGTAGGCGCAACAGTATCAGTGCAGATCGCTTT
>Ga0194056_10000201_pt1 | contig 29848 bp, 32 predicted proteins | sample SepL4413m_MetaG_FD_155458 | JGI IMG/M metagenome (GOLD analysis project Ga0194056, IMG submission 155458) | Anoxic zone freshwater microbial communities from boreal shield lake in IISD Experimental Lakes Area, Ontario, Canada - Sep2016-L442-13m | ecosystem: Environmental > Aquatic > Freshwater... | reverse complement strand
ACAAAGGATAATTTAGCAACCTTGTCTTTTAATATTTTCATCTATAATAGAGAATCTATAGTTTTTGAGTATCTAACGGAAACAAAATAACGATTATTTAGCTGCCGTCAGTCTTTTTTATTTTTCGATGTAACAGTTCTTATACAGACTCAACAAATGCAGTTGAGTTGAACCACTTGCCGAAGAAATGCCACAAGAAGTATATTAAGATACTCACGAAACCAGAGAAGAACGCTGATACAGGAGCAACGTCTTTACCGAATGTTCTCAGTGTACCTTTTTCTACCATTCTGATGTATTCAGGTGTACCGGTTCTAACATAGTGGTAACCTTGTAAATCAGCTAGTGTCATCATCATACCGTTATATTCAACAGGAACATGTAACGGAGCAATGATTGGCCAGTTTCCTGGATAGAACAACAGACCCCAAGCCAAACCACCAATAACAGCAGTTGCTGTCATACTGCCAGTCAACATCAAGATAGCGTCAAGTACAATTGCACCTGGCATCAAGTTTGAAGGGAAGCAGAAGTTTACAGGGAAATAAGTCCAACCCCAGAAGTTTAAATATCTGTTGACCCACTCACCTAAGAGCAAACCTAAAATACAAACTACTGCGCCGAAAGGCAAACGGTAACGGTACCACAACATAGCTTGAACAGCAGCAGGGAAAGTGATTGAAACGATTGGAGCTACAGTTACCCATAGACGTCTATCTTTCCAGTCAGTCCAGAAATCCCAGTCACCACCGGTTAACATATAGTGAATGTGATATCCGCCAAGTACAACGAAGAACAATGTAAACAAAATTAGCCAATCGAACGTGCGTGAAACTTTTACAGCCTCAGCGCGTGAACGTACAGCTGATTGAGATGCGCTCATAGCTTACCTCCTAAAGGATTTAAATTATTTTTATTAATCATTAACTTATCAACTTCGTTGCTTCGTCGTGAAAAAGGACGAAGCAACCAGGAGATAGTTAATTATTACAACCAAGACTTAAAATTAAGCTAAGTCTTTTTTCAGAAGTTTAGATAAAGCTCCAACTTCTATGTTTACAATACCCATTACACCTAAAGCAGCCCATCCAAAGAATACGAAGCCGTAGTGTAAAGGTGCAACAAACAATTCTTCCATAAACCAGAAAGTGTGACCCCATTCGTTCAAGCCAACATTTGGCAAGATCATGAAAGGACCAACTACTGATACTAAATACTGAAGAGACAAACCTTTTTGATAGGTTGGTAATCTTGTTTTAGCATATAAGAAAGAAGCACCACCAGTAATGATGTAGATAGGATAGCTCAAGTAGAATTCAATGATGTGACTTGGTGTAAAGTCAGTATCACGAACAATAGTTTGATGCCATGTACCATCTTGCTCTGTAAAGTAGCTAGCGCCATAATAAATAGCGATACCGTACATTACCAACCAAGTCCAATGAGTAAAGTGTCTTCTTAACTCTTCTCTTGGAGTGATTGACATCACTTTACGATCACGAGATTTCCACAAGTAACCCCACAGGATACCGGCAGTAGATACTTCCAATACAAATTCAATGTATAGAAAGTTCATCCAGTAAGTTTCGAATTCAGGTGCAAATGAATCTAGACCGGCTGACCAGCCATAGACACCTTCATACCAACGAACCCAACCGTAAAATATGACATAGAGCGCAGCGCCCAGGAACATATTTCTTTTGTTTAACAGCGGTGCTTCCGCAGCATCAGCTTTCACTGATTCAGTTGTAGCTGCCATTTCTACCTCCTAAAAATTAACAAATCCCCAGTCGATTGACCAGGACTCTATAGTACAACTCCGTTTTCCCACTTCTTGCTTAAACTAAATTTAAGGGAAGTCTCACCAACTCAATTTGGTGAGTTGTCAGTCTACCAGTTCGAATAACCTTGTCAAGTCAAAAACATTCTACAATTTTATTTCCTTGCAAAAATTCATGCCGCCATAAAATTTTCCTACGCTTAATATACTGATTTCTGTTAAAATTCTGTCACAATTCTCAATAATGAGTCCTAATTCAACTACCTACATTTTATGAAAAAATACCGAACATTACTGCTGGTCGCAGGCTTGGCTGTTCTACTTTTAAGTCAATATAAAGTCGTTATGCCTGTTATTTATAAAGTTGTTGCATCTGATCTTTTTCTTGTTGACAGCAACGACCAAGCCAGCTCCTTACCCATTTCAACACCTTTATCGGCAATCGCTTTCATGCATTGTAATAATTACATTAAATCCGAACTCGGCTCTGATGCGACCGTTATCTTTCCTGAAAAACCGTTAAATGCCTATACTTTTGGCAATTATCAGTACCTTATTAGTGCTGAAGTTACACTCACCAGAGATACTGCCGGCACAAGCACAAAAAAATATGTTTGTCGCATCACTTATAACAACGGTGACAATGAGGAAGGTGCTCTTGATTTCGACAACTGGTCCATTATCGGACTATCAGGCTTGAAGGACTCGTAAAAAACTGAACAACATTAAACAAAAATGCCGGTTAATCAATGATATTTGATTAACCGGCATTACCTGTCGTTTTAGGGGATTTTTTAATAACTCTACGCGGTAACAGCCGATCAAATACTATACTATCGATGGATTTGATATTACGTTTTACCTGACAAATAGAATTCATTGCTGCTAAAAAGCAGCATCAATCCCAGCGATCATCCCTAACCTGCACTTTTCCATTGTCAATGCGCACCGAAAAGCAGTGTATATTTTCATAGGCGGGGGGAGATTTAACAACACCCGTTTTAACGCAAAAACTGGCACCATGACGAGGACAGATAATTTCATCACCGTCTAACTCACCACTCGCAATTTCTCCGCCATCATGCGAACAAACATCTTCAATCGCATAAAAACCACCGTCAACCTTAAATACGGCTACATCCGCTCCATCGATATCAATGACGATATTTTCGCCATCTGCCAATGCGGTTTCAGCTATTACATTGATCCAATCAGACATACTCCAGCCTCGATTTTTTAACGTTAACCTTTAAAATAAACATCATAACGCAATAGTTTCCCGTGAAAACTCTCATTAGGCTTGCCGCCTAAAGGCTCCGCATAGTCAGGACTTTTTACCACGACCCGTTTTCCGGCAGCCATTAAAGCCGCTGCAAAAAGCTGCTCTTTATCTTGATCATCGCCCAACAAGTCACGTAAGACCATCATTGATTTCTTGGGCAGAGCGGATTTTTTACGCTTGGGAGGAAACATGGGATCAAGATAAATACAGTCCGGCGGCGGATCCAACGTTGCCAACAACTCAATGGCATTACCGGCGAGTAATAGGGGCGGCTGAAGATTTAGTTTCTGCATCCACTCCAACTCAAGCAAGCGTTTAAAACCATCGCCGAGTAATTCTGCCATCACCGGCGAACGTTCAATGCAAAGCACTTCATAGCCCATGCGAAAAATATGTAAACTGTCCTGACCCCAACCCGTAGTGGCATCAACAACCGTTCTGGTTTTTCGCCCGAGTGCATGAGCCAAAGCCCCATCTTTCGGTGCTGGCCATGAGCGCTGCTCACCGTTGCGTGGCTCTATATCAACGACCAAGCCCCCTTTTTTTAGCAGCTCTTTATCAAGTAACTTTAAACAGCCATCGCGCCAGCTTAAAAAAAAGCTTTCCGGGCACTCGTCATTAACCGCTTGATATAAAGGAACCTCTAGTCTTTCGGCAAGCTGCTGAAACGGCAGGCTATCGCCCTGCCCTTGATAAAGTACGGCCAGTTTTCCGGTGTATTTTTGCACTGAAGAGTTATCGGGATCAGCTTATTCTGTAGAAATGGCTTGTTGTTCGTTTTTCAACGCCGCATCAAGGGTATGCCAAGCCAACGTTGCACATTTAACCCGAGCCGGATATTCACGTACACCGGCTAATACGGCCAGTTTACCAATCGCTTCAAGATTAAAGTTTTCATCTTTACCGGTAGTCATTTCATGAAACTTTTTAAATAATTCTTCAGCTTCATTCTCGGTTTTACCTTTAACTATTTCCGTCATTAACGAAACCGATGCGGTGGAAATAGCGCACCCCGAGCCCTGAAAGCTGGCATCGGCAATCACATCATCTTCCATTTGCAAATATAAAGTCAGGCGATCACCGCACAGTGGATTAAATCCTTCGACTTTTCTATCGGCATTTTCAATGATGCGAAAATTGCGCGGGTTACGATTATGGTCAAAAATAACCTCTTGATAGAGGTCGCGTAAATCATCAAACATGGTTGCTCTCTGTGCGTTTTATTCAGAATAGAAATGGGGATACAGTTCTTCCGAACTGATATAGCGACTGGCTAGTCGCATAATGGCTCTGCTGGTTCCGGTATCCAATTCTGTATGATTTGGAATGGTTAATATTTGTTTTTGGCCCTGAACCACGCGCGTCAATTTTATGTGACTACCGCGTTGCGAAGCAATAACAAAACCAAATTGCGTCAAAATGGCTAAAACCTGTTTAGCGGTCAAGCGTTTTAATTTTGGCACACCGCCGCCATTTCGTAATTGACTACAATCGGTGGATTAGGCGCAAAACCTAAAGCAGACAAATCTTCGCCATCTAAATGCAAGCTGATTGCCTCGCGTAAATTCAGCACCACTTCATCTAAGGTTTTGCCTTGTGTCACAATCGGTAATTCAACACACTCAGCGATAAAGCCGGATTCTTCGCCCGTGTGTATACAGGCTTTAATTGTGTAAATCATTAGCCAAATACCTCAATCAAGGATTCTATCCCTTTCATTAACACATCAATTTCTTCTTTGGTATTATACATGGCAAAAGAGGCGCGTGCCGTCGCAGGTACTTTATAAAAATCCATTACCGGCATGGCACAATGATGCCCTGCCCTGATTGCAATACCTAAACTATCCAGCATGGTGCCAATATCGTGTGGATGTATTTTATCCAACACAAAAGACAAAATTGCGCCTTTATGCTCAGCCTCGCCAATGATTCGAAGACCCTTAATTTGTTTGGCTTTTTCCGTAGCATAAGCCAATAACTCAGCCTCGTAAGCCGCAATATTATCCATACCGATAGCATTTAAATAATCAATGGCCGCACCCAAGCCAACGACATCAGCAATATTCGGCGTGCCGGCTTCAAACTTATAAGGCAGCACATTGTATTCGGTTTCTTCAAAGGTGACTTTGCGAATCATATCACCACCACCTTGATAGGGTGGCATGGCTTCCAGCAGCGCTTGTTTGCCGTAAAGCACACCAACACCTGACGGGGCATACAGCTTATGCGCCGAGAACACATAAAAATCACAATCCAGTTCCTGCATATCCACGGTTATATGAGGAATGGCCTGAGCACCGTCCAACAGCACCGGAATGCCTTTTTTATGCGCGACCGCGATAATCTTTTTAACGGGATTAATGGTGCCCAAGGCATTGGACATGTGCACGACAGAAATCAGCCTGGTTTTATCATTGACCAGCTTTTCAAACTCATCAAATATCAATTCACCTTGCAAATTAATGGGGGCGACTTTTAACACCGCGCCGGTTTGCTCGCACAACATTTGCCAAGGCACAATATTGGAATGATGCTCCATGGCGGTAATGATAATTTCATCACCCGGTTTAATATTGGCTTTACCGTAAGTTTGCGCGACCAGATTAATGGCTTCGGTAGCGCCTTTAACAAAAATAATTTCTTTTTCGCTGGCGGCATTAATAAAGTCTTTAACTTTAGTCCGAGCGCCTTCAAATTTGTCAGTAGAACGAACGCTTAAGGTATGGACGCCACGATGCACGTTGGCATAATCATGACTATATAAATGCACGATGCTGTCAATAACCGCCTGCGGCTTTTGGCAAGTAGCGGCATTATCCAGATAAACCAAATCCTTGCCACGAATTTTCTCCTTAAGAATAGGGAAATCCTGGCGTATTTTCTGTACATCAAACACGGTCATAACCACTCCTTATTAACGCCTTCTTGCGGGAAGCGAATCAACACTTGCTCCAACACCCTGTCATGCAGTCCTTTAATCTTAACCTTATCAACCATTTCATTGGCAAAGGCAAAGGTCAGTATGTTACGCGCAGTTTCTTCATCAACACAACGTGATTGCAGATAAAAAACAGATTTTTCATCCAACTGCCCAACAGTCACACCATGCCCGCATTTAACATCATCGGCGTAAATTTCCAACTGCGGTTTGGTATCCGCTTCAGCATCGCTGGATAACAGCAGATTGCGGTTATTCATTTGCGAGTCGGTTTTTTGGGCATCCTCAGCCACAATCACCCGCCCCTGAAACACACCTCTGGCCCGACCATCCAATACGCCTTTATAAAGTTCACGACTAATACCATGAGGCTGTAAATGATTAATACGGGTATGGTTGTCGATATGCTGACGTTTGATACCCAAATACAAACCGTTTAGCTCGCACTCGGAAGCCTTATCCAAATCAGTATGAATGTCGCACCGCGCCAGCAAACCGCCAAAAGCGAAGTTATGATGGTTAAAGCGGGCATCTCTGGATTGCTTAACGTAAATACCGCCAAAATGGTACGCTTTTTCAGACTCACATTGCATTTTATAAAGCGTTACCTGGGCATTTGCACCTACAAAAACTTCTGTAACTGCGGCTGATAAATAAGCGTTATCCAGACCGACAAACGTTTCTATGACGTTGGCCTCGGCCATTTCATCCGCGACAATAACAGTGCGTGTCGCGGTCAAAACATCGTTTTGGGTAGCGATATGTAATACTTGTATCGGTTTTGCCAACACTTGTTTAGCGGCAACATGGACGAATAAACCATCCGTAAACCAGGCGGCATTAAAGGCAATAAAGCCATGCTCACTGTTATTAACGGCCTGATTAATATACTTTTCCAGCTTATCCGGCTGTTTTTCCAAAGCATCAGCCAGACTCATCACCGATATATTTTCCGGCAAGCCGTCCAAAACCGAAAGTTCTGCGGAAAAATGCCCGTCAACCAACACCACCGACCACGCATCTTCTAACTGATACGATTTCAGCCAATCGCTATCAACAGGACTTGCGGTTACACGGGTCGCCGGCGAGAACAATTTTTTCTCGATTGCCGACACATTGGTATAACGCCATTCTTCTTCACGCGGCGATGGAAAGCCCTGTACTGAAAATTTCTCTAAAGCGTCACTTCGTAACGCCGTCAACCAAGACAATGTTTGCCCTGGCAATGCCGGTGCCAGCGTTTGATATTCTGCCGCATAACGGCTTGCTAATGCCGTCGTCATTATGCTGCCGCCTGAGTATCTTCCAGCCAACTGTAGCCTTTTTCTTCAAGTTCCAATGCCAATTCAGCACCGCCCGATTTAACAATTTGACCGTTCGCCAAAACATGGACAAAATCCGGTTTAATGTAATCCAGCAAGCGTTGGTAATGGGTTACCATGACAAAAGAACGTTCAGGAGAACGCAAGGAATTAACGCCTTCCGCAACCACTTTTAAGGCATCAATATCCAAACCGGAATCGGTTTCATCCAAAATGCACAACTTGGGTTCAAGAATAGCCATTTGCAGGATTTCATTACGTTTTTTCTCGCCGCCGGAAAAACCTTCATTCACGGCGCGATAAAGAAATTTCTCATCCATTTCCAGCAAACGTATCTTGCCTTTAACCAGCGTTAAAAAATCCATCGCATCCACTTCCGGCTGTCCGTGATGCTTACGAATCGAATTAAGCGCCGCTTTTAATAAATAAATATTACTGACACCGGGAATTTCAACCGGATATTGAAACGCCAAAAATACGCCTTCACGCGCCCGGATTTCAGGAGGCATCGCCAATAAATCTTTGCCCTGATAAGTCACTGAGCCGCCTGTCACGGTATAGCCACCCTTGCCGGACAATATATGCGACAAGGTACTTTTACCGGAACCGTTCGGCCCCATGATGGCGTGTATTTCTCCGGCTTTTATTTCAAGGTTGATACCTTTGAGAATTTGTTTATCGTTGACGTTGACGGTTAAATTTTTAATACTGAGCATAAAAGTTCCAATTGTTTTTTAGTTGCCTAGGCGTTGTGAATACTAATGTTGGGCATGAAATTAAAGTCTTTGATGTTATAGGTATAAAGCGGAATGTTATAAACAATCGCTGTCGCACCGATAATCGCATCAGGAATTTGTAAGCTATGACTAAGTTTAAATCTTTCTATTAATTCAATCGCGACTTTTGAAATATGACTGTCAACCTGTACGATGTCGTAGAAACGTAATTTCTTTTTCATTTGTGCTAACTCGGCTTTATTTCCCATGCCTTGATAAAGTTCCATAAGAGTGATCGCAGATAAGCCTATTTTCGTCAAACCTATCTCTTCCATTTGTGCAATGGTCGTTTTATTACCGTTAAACGCATGAATAAAAACGTTGGTGTCACATAAAATCATTATTCTGATTCCGAACGTTGCCAAGCCTGTTTTCTAATATCAGTTAGATTTCTAGGCTGTTCCGCCCATAATCCAAACAAATCGGAGGGATTAATATTTTTATCACCTTTAGTTATTTCTGGTTGGCGTTTATTTTCTACAGATAGATAACGTGTTTTTATAAAAGCAATAAAATCTTCGATTTGATGTTGCGCTTCAGGCGGCAATTGCTCTAAGTCATTTAAAAGTTGTGCTGTGTTCATTGTTTAGCCTTCTACGAATAAAATAAGAATATTTTATTTAAACTCAAGGTTATCGTTTGTTCCTACGAGCTTGACACTAACCCTTCTAACAAAGAGCGATCTAATATTATCAGCTCCTTTTCGGAAAGCTCGGGAACCAGTATTTTAAGTTTACCCTTTTCTTCCGTATTTAATTTAAACGGTGACAGGTAGCGTTTTCTTTTATAGGAGTAAATATAATGCCTTCCCTCGTCGTATATAATTTCATCAAAAGTAAAAAAACCCAGATGTGCACCAGTGTTTTTTACTGTTAACACAACATCCCCTGGTTTGTAAGGCAAATCATTTTCGTCGCAATCGTAAGTGAAGAAATCACGAACATCTGACTCGGACACATCCTCTTTGTGCTCTTTTAAGAGTTCATTTGACCTTTCAATTGTTTTTGGGCTGTGCATAGAATCCCAAATAGATAGAGGAACACTTTGATTGGTATCATCTTCTAACCATTGTGTGAGTGTTTCATATTGCTTTGAGCGTACCATTCCTGCTTGAAAACGATCGTGCATCAAACGATATTTGTTGAATGCTCTATTGAATTCACGCGAGTCTTCTACTTTGATTACAGCCTCATTTGCCTTGAGTTCAGTAATTTTAGTCGCGTAATTATCAAATAATTCCTTGTTATGAATTACTACGCAGGTGTCTCTTGTTAGTTTAATGCCAATAGTTGTAAAGTTGGCACTTCCAATAATAACTTGGTTAGGTTCAACCAAGTAAAGCTCCCAGTGAATGCTGTTCTGATAGCGAAAATCAACAAACGTTGAAATATTTTCACTGTCGCATTCTGAGCAGAAGTCAATTAGCTTTGGTGAAGAGAACGCATTTATGGTGCCGATGATCAGTTCAAGTTGATTATTGTTGTCCAATAGCTGTTGAATCAAATTCTCTGTTCCGCTGGCAAATGCAGTCACTATGGAAATTTTCTTTTCTTTAATTGAGCCAAGGAGTTGCTCAAGAGTGTTAGTTTGATCTAGTAATTCCATTTCAATTTACTGTTTAAATTAGTTTTCAAAAATAGAACGTGATAACTGAGCCTGCCTGATAATCGATGTTAAGGTTCCGGCTTTAAGTTCTTTATGTTGCGGAACAGGCACGGTAATTGTTGATGTATCGATTTGTTTTTGCATAATGGCATGACTGCCTTTTTGCCGCACCTGCTCAAAACCATGAGCTAATAAAATCAAACAAACTTCTTTACCCGATAAAACCCTCAGCTTACCCAAAGGCAACCTCCATTGAGGAAATATAGGTTTCACCGTAATAGCGTTGTTTAATTTCTTCCGCTGAGGCGCATTCAAAGAATAATTCCACTGCTTCCTTTAGGTTATCCTTTGCTTCTTCAATATTAGAACCTTGGCTGGCAATATCCAATTCAGGACACAAAGACACATAAAGATCATCTTCTTTGTGAATAATGGCAGTGAGTTGTTTATAATGCATAGAAGCCCCTCTTTCTTATAGATACTTAAATTTTAAGGAAAAAACTTATAAATTTCTCGTCTGTGCATGACGGTTTTTACCGTAATCGTTTCATTTTGAATCACTAAGCCCACCCGGTAATTGCCAAATCTGACTTTATAAAAACCGTCATAACCTTGCATTTTCTCAACTTTTCCCAAGCTGGAAACAGAGAAAACGGAAATGAGCTCATTGAGTGCAAAATTTTCAATTTTTACGCGTGTTTTACCTGGAACATCTGCCAATTGTTTTAAAAATTTTTTACTGTAACTGACTTCCATCAAGCTTTAGCCAAAGTCGCATAATATTTCTTTGCATCTTCAATGCTCATAACGGCACTTTCATCATCCTTTATAAGATGTACTAAAGCATAATTCTCCAAAACATTTTCAATTTTCTCGAAGGTCGCTATATCAAGCTGTACGGCCACTTTTTGATTAGCCTCATCAACAATGTATTGTCTTTTTAATTCCATGATCTTAACCCCAAAAATTAACCCACTGAACCTTCCAAACTCAAGCCCAACAAAGCCTGCGCCTCTACCGCAAATTCCATTGGCAGCTCCTTAAACACTTCTTTACAAAAACCGTTAACAATCATGGAAACCGCATCTTCTGCTGAAAGTCCGCGTTGCTGACAGAAGAACAATTGGTCTTCGCTGATTTTTGAAGTAGTCGCTTCATGTTCAACCTGCGCCGAGGGCTGTTTGACCTCTATATAAGGAAAGGTGTGGGCACCGCATTTATCGCCAACCAACAAGGAATCGCACTGGGTATAGTTACGCGCATTTTTAGCACTTTTTAAAACCTTGACCAAACCACGATAGGTGTTTTGTGCTTTACCCGCCGAGATGCCCTTGGACACAATCGTGCTGCGGGTATTTTTACCGATATGAATCATCTTGGTGCCGGTATCGGCTTGCTGATAATTATTGGTCAGTGCCACTGAATAAAATTCACCGACCGCATTATCACCCGTCAAAATACAACTGGGGTATTTCCAGGTAATCGCCGAACCGGTTTCCACCTGTGTCCAGGACACCTTGGAATTATCGCCACGACAATCGGCGCGTTTGGTAACAAAGTTATAAATACCGCCGAGGCCGTTTTTATCACCCGGATACCAGTTTTGCACAGTCGAATATTTAATAACGGCATCTTTCATCGCTATCAATTCAACTACCGCCGCATGTAGCTGATTTTCATCACGCATGGGCGCGGTGCAGCCTTCAAGATAGCTTACATGACTACCTTCATCGGCAATAATCAGAGTTCGTTCAAATTGCCCGGTATTGGCGGCGTTAATTCTGAAATACGTTGATAACTCCATCGGACAACGCACACCTTTGGGAATGTACACAAAGGAACCGTCAGTAAATACAGCGGCATTTAAAGCGGCAAAATAATTATCGGTATGCGGCACGACAGAACCCAGATACTGCTTGATCAACTCAGGATGCTCGCGCAACGCTTCAGAAATAGGACAAAAAATAACCCCCGCATCTTTCAGCTTGCCTTTAAAAGTCGTTGCCACCGATACGCTATCAAAAACAGCATCAACCGCTACACCGGCCAAACGTTCCTGCTCATCCAATGGAATACCCAGCTTTTTATAAGCCTCCAGAATTTGTGGATCGATTTCATCCAGGCTTTTGGGGCCATCTTCCTTGCGCTTGGGCGCAGAATAATAACTGATCGCTTGATAGTCTATCGGGGTAAAATCAACAAATGCCCACTCTGGAGATTTCAGGGTTTGCCAATGCCGGAAGGCTTTTAACCGATACTCCAGCATAAACTCAGGTTCATTCTTGACCTTCGACAGCTTATGAATGACTGCTTCATCCAATCCTGGCGGAAAGGTATCGGTCTCCAATTCAGTCACAAACCCTTGTTTGTATTCCTGATTGATAAGGGTGTTAATTTCTTGTGCGCTTGCTGACATAAAAAACTCTCTAAATCTAACGATATAAACTGGCGACGGGAATCAAGATTTCCTGTTTCCAGGCTGAATCCTGCGAAAGAACGGGCCTAATCATATCTGCCAACGTCACTGACTCTAAGGCATTATGAATGGCTTGATTAATTAAACTCCAGTTGCCGCGAATGTCACAACCCGCTGCCTGCTCGCAACCCTGTTGGGAAATACTACATTCGGTTAACGCAATCGGCCCTTCCAAAGCACTAATAACGGCAGCAACGGTAATTTTTTCGGGCGTTCTGGCTAACGTATAACCGCCCTTGGCACCGCGAGTAGAAATCAGCAATTTGGCGTTAACCAACAACTTAAGAATCTTACTCACCGTGGGCAGGGCAATGCCGGTTACTGAGGCTATTTCCATGGCGGCATGCAGCTGCGTATCATCTCTGGCCATAAAGCTTAAAATGACTGTTGCATAATCTGTTAATTTACTTAACCGTAACATATCTGCTCCAAATAATTGTGTACCATTATAGTACTATTTAATTTCGCAGTAAAGAGCTTGGTAATTATCAACTAATTAAAGCCACTGTATCGCCCTGATTTTTGCCTATAAAACACCCGCTACCCAGACAGACTGTTTTTTTGTTTCAGGCTCTAAAGCTTGCCAATTAACAGCTTGACCGTATAATTGCAGACCATTGTAAACGGCTCGCTAACGATAGCCTTAAGGAACACATAATTCATGGGGATTCTCAGCCTACTGCTCTGGACTCCGGCTGCCGGAGTCTTACTTCTGGCGTTTATTCCCGGCCAGAATACCCACGCAATTCGCACACTTGCGAATATGACAACCACCTTTGCATTTTTGCTAAGTTGCGGACTGGTCAGCTTGTATGACTCACATAATGCCTCGCTACAATTCAGTGAGTATTTTCCACTTAATCCCGACCTTGGCAGCGCTTACGCCTTGGGTATTGACGGCTTATCTTTGCCCATGCTGGTTTTGGCAACGTTACTTACGTCTATTGCCTTGCTGGCTTCTTTTACAATTTCCAGCAGCGTTAAGGGTTATCATATTTGTATCCTGTTACTTGAATTTGGCATGTTAGGCGTGTTTCTGGCACAGGATTGGGCGCTATTTTATATATTTTGGGAAGTGACTTTAATCCCGCTGTTTTTTCTTATCGGTCGCTGGGGCGGTAAACGCCGGCATGCGGCCAGTCTTAATTTTGTACTCTACACCATGGGCGGTTCGGTATTTATGCTCATTAGTTTACTGGCGATTAGCCAGTATGATCTTGAACACAGCGGGTCTTTAATGACCGCTATGCATCAGGCCGCTCAAGACATGCCAAGGTTTGAGCAGGTTTTAGTACTGCTTGGTTTTTTGTGTGGCTTTGGCGTTAAAATGCCTATTTTTCCACTGCACGGCTGGCTACCGTTAGCGCATGTTGAAGCGCCCAGCCCCATCAGCATTCTGCTTTCAGGCATTTTACTAAAAATGGGGGCTTATGGCCTGATACGAGTGGTGAACATGTTGCCGGAAGCTGCGCATATTTTACAACCCTTGCTGGTTTTTCTGGCATTGTTTGGAATGCTTTATGGTGGCTTGCTGGCTTGGCGGCAAAGCGACCTTAAAGCCATGGTTGCTTATTCTTCAGTCAGTCACATGGGCATTGTTTTATTAGGTATTGCCACCTTAAATGAAACAGGATTGACCGGTGCAGTCCTGCAAATGACGGCTCACGGCCTGATTGCCGGTGCACTTTTTCTGTTGGTAGGACTCCTTTATGAACGCACCCACACCCGCAATATTCAGGATTACAGTTCACTGGTTCAAGTAATGCCGCGCTTTGCCCTGCTCATGACCTTAACACTACTGGCAGCAATGGGGCTACCTGGCTCGGTTGGATTTATTGCCGAACTGCATGCACTGATCGGCGGCTTTCAACAATGGGGCGGCTTGATGGTATTTTTCAGCATCAGTATTTTGATTAGTGCCGCTTATGCCATGCGTACTATCGGACTTTTGTTTACAGGCACGGTAAAGCCCCAAATGCAGCACATTGCCGACCTGAAACCTTCAGAAATTTTAGCTGCGGGATTATTGGTTGCCGGTATTGTGTTATTCGGCCTTTTGCCGGCATCATTAATTGAGCTATCAGCGACTACCATCACGCAGATGAACCACCAAATCAGCCAACGGCTTTTATAGTCACTCGCCATGCAAAAACCCGCTAATCACCGCGAACAAATCATAGCCTCGCTAAACCTTATGGATCATGTCCTGCCCGGTCAAGCGCCGATTCTTGATTTCGTGCATCACAATACCTTGCATGGATTTCAGCATTTACCGTTTGAAGAGGCACTGGCAACCTTCGAAGCATTAACCGGTATTTGCGCTTATCTCCCTGAAACACAAAGCCGTCTTTTTTATCAGCAAGGGCGCATTAATGACAGTGACTTGGACACGGCTCTGGCAAAGAATCCAAGATTACAGACAGAGCAAACCGTCTGCATATTAAATGACCGTATTATTACGCGAAAAGATATTTATACGCTTGCGCTCTTATTTGACTTTAACGGTCTTTCCGCTAGCCAGTTAAATTGGCAAATAGAAGAATTAAGCGCTTTAAGTTCTGTTCAAGCCGATGTCCCGCAAGCTGTTCGACATCAGTTATTTGCAGAAAACATGCCTAAACATACGCTTATCAAATCGCTATGGGATGGCATCTTAACCCGACTTGATTTACAACAATCCGTGTTGCATCCAGAGGCGTTACTTGATTTATCGCTGGAACAAGCTGAAGAATGGCTGACTGCCTATCAAGACATGCCGCAACCTGTAGATAATTTGCAGAGTAACGACACCACAGCGTTGGATGAATTATTATCCCAAGTGGGCGATGGTATCACCTTGCGTGGCTTTATCCTCGCCTTAAGCGGAATTGACAGCCTCGACTCCGTTCGTCCGCAACTGATACGCATCTGTGCATCGACGCTGGATGAAGGCGTTGCTGCGTGGCACACACCTGAACGGAGTCATTTAGGTCTTTACGCTGCCTGGCGTGCAACGCTACCCTATGATGCCAATCCTTTTTTTCATGAACTGCCTGACTGGCAACAAATACTGTCCGAATTGCCTGAGGATGCCATCGACGCCATTATTCTGCAACTGACTCAATCAGAAATACCGTCAGCAAAATGGCCAGGTTATCTGCGTAGACTGGCACTTGAATTACCTGGCTGGTCAGGACTTATTAACTGGCGACAGCACCATCCTGATTACCGAACAACGAACGATGCGGCACCCAAACTGGCCGATTATCTCGCCATTCGATTAACATTGGATCGGTTATGGTTGAATCAAGTCTGCCTGGGCATCTGGAAGTGTGAAGCAAAAGTTGGCTCACTCCGCACTTATTTCCGTAAAAACCTGCCGGAATTTACGGTACGCAGCAGTGTGTACCAAGGCGAGTTGCCGGAATACCTGACGCGACTGGCCGAATCATTAATCATTCAAGCGGCTCCCGAACGACGCGACCGCGCTGATTGGCAACAACTTGCCGAGCTGATTTTAACTTGGCAGTGCAGTCCGTTATCTGAAAGCAACGCAGGGCTTACGCTACACAATAGTGGTTGGCGCATGTTTCGGTTATGTCAGCATTTGGGGCTTAATGCCGAACATTTGCAAACGCTGCAAAAAACCGATTGCCTGGCGATGTTAAGCTTATTGGATGAGTTTACCGTCACCGAACGCAGTAAAGTTTGGCTTGATGCTTACGAAAACAATTACCGGGACAACTTTTTTCAGGCATTGCGTGCCAATCATAATCGTGGTCGCTGGGCTAAACGCAAAAAACGTCCCGACGCGCAGATTATATTCTGCATGGATGACCGCGAAGAAGGTTTTCGCCGCCATCTTGAAGAGTTTAATCCCGCCGTTGAAACCTTGGGGGCGGCCGGATTTTTCGGCGTCGCCATGAATTATCAAGGTCTGGATGACCGTAAAGTGACCGCACTGTGTCCGGTGGTGGTGACACCTGCGCATGAAGTTAAAGAAGTGCCGCGTACCGGCAATGATAAAGTGTTAGCCAGCCATAGCCGTGGACGCAAACTCAAGCAGCGACTTGCCAATTGGCTACAGAATGGATTACGTCGTAACCTGATAATCTCGCATCCGGTTATTGATGTGATTGCACCACTAACGTTACTGAACCTGCTGGCAAAGTCACTGCTGCCAAAAGCTCAATACCTTTTGCTGTCACACATGACACAGCGGCTATCGCCACCGGTTAAGACTCAACTCAATTTCACCTCAACGGACAACCTGACCGTTGCTTCGCCGGAGCATCCCAAATCGGGCTTTACCGATAACGAACAGGCCGACCGAGTTGCCGGTTTACTGCGCAATACAGGATTGACTTATGGCTTTGCCGAATTGGTCGTGTTGATGGGGCATGGCTCTATCAGTCAGAATAATCCGCATTTAGCGGCTTATGATTGCGGCGCTTGCAGTGGCCGTCATGGCGGCCCCAATGGTCGGGTATTCGCAGCGATGGCCAATCGTCCGGCAATACGCAAACTATTGGTCGAACACGGCATCATTATTCCATCTGATACCTGGTTTATCGGTGCCGAACACAATACCTGTAATGAAGCCATCAGTTGGTTCGATCTAACCGACCTGCCAACAGAGCGACGACCCGGCCTGGAAAAATTACAACAGGCCTTGTGCCATGCTCAACAGATGTCGGCGCACGAACGCTGTCGCCGACTGGCTTCTGCACCGCGCAAACCAACGCCCAAACAAGCCTTGGCGCATATACAGGAACGCGCGGCCGACTTCTCGCAAGCCAGACCCGAACTGGGACACGCAACTAATGCAGCGGCATTGGTTGGCAGAAGAGCGCTGACGCAGGGTGCATTTTTTGATCGGCGCGTATTTTTAATTTCTTATGATCCCACTCAAGACCCTGACGGGAAAATTCTTGAAGGTATTTTGCTGGCAGTGGGGCCGGTGGGTGCCGGTATTAATCTGGAATATTATTTTTCCACCGTTAATAACGAACACTTTGGGTGTGGCTCTAAAGTGCCGCATAACGTAACCGGATTTTTTGGCGTCATGGAAGGAGCCAGCAGTGATTTACGCACCGGCCTGCCGCAGCAAATGATTGAAATTCATGAAGCCATGCGCCTGCAACTGTTGGTAGAAGCAAAAACATCGATACTGGAACGTATTTATGCAGACCAGGAAAGTTTACGAGAACTGATAGCCGGTGGCTGGCTTCATTTAAGCGCCAAAGACCCGGACAGTGGGGAAATTTTTATTTTTGAGTGCGGGACAGGATTTGTGCTTTGGCAAGCTGAAGCAAAAAATCTACCCCTCTGCGACAATTCTCGGGATTGTTACCAAGATCAAACATTACCTGTCCCGCCCAGATTGATTAGACAGCCACTTCGACAGGCTCAGGACAAGCCCAAAATAATGGGACTATAAAATAATGGACATAAGCATCTACTTTAGCAGATTACTTAACCAACCACGAAAACACACCGTTTTTACCTTGGCTGTTCTTGGTGAGGTTCGTGTTTTCGTGGCGAATAACTCTCTATTAATGCGGAAGGGAGCTTTAAAATTATGGATGCCTTAGTCGCTCTAATCCCTTTACTACCCTTTATCGCGGCCGCACTAATCGGCGTCGGTCAGTTATCAGGCGCACTTAGCGGTGAAGCCAGTGAAGCCACAACCGCAATTATCGCTACCTGGGCTATCAGCATGTCCTGCCTGCTGGCCTTGGTATTACTGGGCGCCGACTTACTCAACAAAAACACGGGGCAATTGAATATAGGGCAATGGCTAAGCAGTGATACCTTAAACATTCCGATAAATTTCATCACCACGGGTTTCAATGTCAGATTGGCCACTTTATTTTCAGTGCTGCTAATTATCGTCATGCGTTTTTCGATCAATTACATGCACAGGGAAATCGGCTTCCACCGCTTTTTCTTTATTTTAAGCCTGTTTGCTTCAGGCATGTTGTTACTGGTGTTATCGGGCAATGCCGTCGGTACTTTTTTCGGCTGGGAGATTGCCGGACTCTGTTCTTACCTGTTGATCGCCTACACCTACCAGCGTCCGATTGCAACTTTTAATGCCACGCGGGTTTTTGTCACTAACCGAATCGGTGATACAGGGTTTATTCTGGGAATAGCATTAAGCTATGCTTGGGCCAACAGCATTAACTGGAACGATTTGAATGCCGTTTCAGCGCAACTCAGCCGGGGTGAAGCGACCGGAATTGCCCTGTGTTTTACTCTGGCGGCATTTGCCAAATCTGCGCAACTACCTTTTACACCTTGGTTGGCGCGGGCGATGGAAGGGCCAACACCTTCAAGCGCCGTATTTTATGGCGCGATTATGATCCATGCCGGTGTTTATCTTGTCTGTGTGTTACAACCCGTTTTTGAACAAGCGCCCTTTGCTATGGCGGTGCTCGCAGTAGTCGGCGGCATAACGGCGATTTATAGCTTTATCGTTGGTTTAACCCAGACTGATGTGAAGAGTTCACAGGTTTTTGCCACATCAGGTCAGCTGGGCCTGATGTTTCTGGCCTGTGGTTTGGGCTTTTGGCAACTGGCCAGTTGGCACCTTTGCGCCCATGCAATAGTCCGTTGCTATCTATTCTTAACCGCACCGTCATTGATGCACACTGTACAGGGCAAGCCGGTAAAACCGGTTACGCCGTTTATTGCCGGACTGCGCCAGGCTTACATTGCGTCATTACAACGTTTCTGGCTGGATCCAATAACCGATTGGACTTTGGTAAGACCGCTTCGACGACTGGCACACGATCTTGGCTATTTTGATGACCATATTCTTGATCACATAATGGGTGTGCCTGCCCCCGCTATTCGAACCCTGTCATCACTGGCACAACAGGAAGAAAAAATACTGGGTGCCCGACTGGATAATGATGCCGATCAATTTGCCCAAGGCAGTGGTCTGGCGGGCAAACTCACCGAATGGTTTGCCGCCATCATGCACGGGTTTGAAGACCGCTTTGTCTTACGCGGCATCAACAAAGACGCCATTGTGCAGGGTCGAAAACTGGGGAACGCCGCCAATAAATTTGAGCAGTTAATCTTAAGACCGCGTTATCTGGTGCTGTTTGTATTAATAACCTTGTTGATTGTATTTTAAGAAGCCAATGGTACAGCCCATGACCCACAGTGAGACATCGGTTAACAGACCATCAAAAACATTTTATTTACCACGAAGACACGAAGGACAGGAAGTTTTTTTCTTCGTGTCCTTGCTGTCTTCGTGGTGATAATCTTTTAAATTTTATCAATCGATTTATTGTGGATTTACCTTTAATGGATTTTACAACAACCCCTTGGTCAGAATCTGCGGCCTTCCCGTTGCTAAGTGCATTGACACTGATTCCGCTTGCGGCCATGGTCGCAATTCTGTGCTCACGCTCGTCGACTGTTGCCCTGCGCTTTGGCTTTGCCGGAACGCTGTTGACCGTATTACTCAGCCTTTACCTGTTGGCTATTTTCGATCCAGGTAATCCAGGCATTCATTTGGCCGAACAACTGCACTTTGGGTGGTTCAGTTACACTGTCGGTGTTGATGGCGCGAATATTTTATTTATTCCATTAACCGCTGTTTTAACCTTGCTGACGCTGGTTTATACCTTAATTACCCGACATGTCACAGATCGTCTGTTCATTGCCTGCCTGCTGGGTTATGAAGGCATATTAATCGGCGCTTTTACAGCACTTAACCTGATGCAGTTTTGGCTATGGTCTACGCTGGAAATTATCCCGGTGGTTTTATTGACCACTCATGCCGGAACCGGACAAAACAGACGCTGGGTTGTCACCCTGTTGCTGCAATATTGGGGCAGCGGTTTGCTAATGACCCTGGCCGGATTTATGTTACTGGCTTTTGGCTTAATCGACTCAGATCATGCACTTACCTTTGATTGGCTAACACTAAAACAAAACAATGCTTATTTGCATGACGAAGCATTGATTTTTGTACTCCTGTTCTTTGGTTTCGCCATTCGAATGCCGTTATTTCCGTTTCATGGCTGGCTGCCGTTACTTGCTGAACAAGGCACGGTGGCCAGTTGCGCCATTTTTATGGTGGGCTTAAAGTTGGGCATTTATGCCGTCATTCGTTTTATTTTACCACTCGTTCCAGGCGTCGCAGAACAATGGGCAGGATTTGTTTTAACGTTAAGTCTGATCAGTATTTTTTATGGCGCATTACTGGCTCTGATGCAAATTAATAGCCGCCGGTTGCTGGCCTTTGCTGTCGTTAGTCATACGGGAATGTTGGTTATTGGACTTTTCTGTTTTAACGAATACGGTCTGGAAGGCAGCCTGTTATTGTCTATTGCTTATGGACTTGCCACAGCCGGCATGTTGTTTAGTGTGGGTTTGATTTATGAACGCACACGCACTGCTTTTATCCCGCGTCTGGGCGGGCTGTTTGATACCAATTCCGCCATTGCCTTGCTGTTTTTAATCTCTGCACTCAGCACGATGGTTATGCCCGGTACGCCAGGCTATGATGCAGCACATTTACTCATTGAAGGCGTTATTGAAGAAGACGGTTGGTTACTGGCGATTGCAATATTACTGGGTAATGTGCTTGCTGCGGCTTTTCTGCTTCGGGCTTTTCAACAGATATTTATAGCAACACCCAAACGCGTGCATCAACCTTACAGCAGTCGCCATCACCCGGTTAGAAAAGAGCGCATTATCACCGGGGTAATTTGCTCATTACTGATTGTTACCGGCTTTTACACAACACCCTGGCTGGACTATATAGATCAGGAAGTGACCGATCTGGGCGAACTTTATCCCATGCATGGTAAACAAATCCCTCTCGCCGCCCCTTTGGACGCTCAACCTTGTACTACCATTTCCAACTCCCCGGTTTGCAAAAAGGAAAGCAAAGGTGATTCCAACGCCAATATCAAGGACAAACAACATGAATGAAGCCGGTTTTCCGCTGCTAAGCCTTATTATCCTGTTGCCTTTATTGGGAGCCATTGCAACCGGCGTTACCTGCAACATAAAAAAGGCCAGAAAGATCGCACTGGCTTTTGCCGGTATCGAACTGATGCTGACACTCCTCGTGCTGGCATTGTTTAATACCGCTGAAAGCAACCTCTTTCAACGGGTCGAACAATACGCCTGGATACCCAGCCTGAACATTGAGTTTTTGATTGGTATCGATGGCATTTCGGTCTTATTTTTGCCGATGTCAGCCCTGTTGACGCTGATAGCAATTATGGCTTCCTGGAATTCGGTACAACACCTGCACCGATTTCATTTTGCCCTGTTATTGGCGTTAGAAAGCGTCAGCATAGGCGTATTTTTGGCACTGGATACGGTGCTGTTTTTTTTATTCTGGGAACTGACTTTACCACCACTCTTCTTTTTGATCGGCTTATGGGGCATAGGCCCCAAACGGCGCAGCGCAGCAATGAAATATACCTTGTTTATGCTGTTCGGCGGCATCCCGTTATTATTCGCCATTATCATACTGGCTGTTAATCACGCGGCCGCCATGAATGGTACTATTCCCCAGAATCTGTCCTTCAGCTTGCCGGAACTTCTGAAAACGCCATTGCCGGATAACTTGCAAGCACTGGTGTTTTTTCTGCTGCTGTCAGGTTTTGCCGTTAAAGCGCCCTTAATACCTTTTCATACCTGGTTGCCTACCGTCACTATGGAAGGGCCGACACAAATAACCGCCCTTTTAATCGGCCTAAAGCTCGGCGTTTACGGCATATTGCGCTTTACCCTGCCTTTAGCGCCTTCTGCTGCAGTTGAGTACAGTTGGGCTTTGGGGGTTTTAGGGGCGGTTACCCTTATTTATGGCGCATTGATTGCCTTGCAACAAACCAATTTACGCCGCTTACTGGCTTACGCCAGCATCAGTCACGTTGGCTTGGTGATAATCGGTATCGCCTCGTTAACGATGCAAGGCCTTCAAGGCGCTATTTTTCAACTCGTTAATTTTACCCTGATTGCCGGTTCCCTGATGCTGATTGCCGGTTTTATTCAGCATCGACTGGGCAGTACCGAAGTCCTACACTTGGGCGGCTTGGCTAAAGTAATGCCGCGTTTAACCAGTTTTTATTTTCTGTTTGCCCTGGCCAGTATCGGCATACCCGGCACCAGCGGTTTTCCCGCCGAATTATTATTGATTATTGGTGCCTTAACCGCTCACCACAGTGTCGGTATTGCAGCGCTGGCGGGTGCCGTACTCAGTGCAGCTTATATGCTGTCATTTACCCGTCGGGCATTTTTCGGCCCAATCACAAAAGCCGCTGTTAATCAGGTACAGGATTTACGTCCGCGTGAACTGGCTTTATTATGTGTACCCGCGTTGTTAATTATAGCGCTTGGATTCTTTCCTGACAGGGTACTTAACATCAACAAGCTGGCGGCAGAAGCCTGGCTGTCCCGTTTGCTGGATCAACCCGTGCCGGAAAACAACAGGCTTACCGGATTGGTGAAACGCTAACAGCAACCACTCATAACCCGCAGTCGATCAAGCGGTTTTTATTCACTACGAATATTTTGTTTTTCTTCGTGCCCTTCGTGTCTTCGTGGTGATAATCTTTTAAGGTTTCTTATCCAATCGTGGCCCCCCAATCTTACATTACTCAGGAGTATTCAATGAACACAAGCCATGAAGCACGCCCGCCCTTTCCGCCCTTTACCCGTGAGACGGCAACCCAAAAGGTTCGACTGGCCGAAGATGGCTGGAACCATCAAGATCCGCAACGTGTCGCCCTGGCTTATACGGTCGATAGCCGGTGGCGAAATCGTGCCGAGTTTCTGGTGGGTCGTGAGCAAATCATCGAATTTCTTACCCGCAAATGGGCAAAAGAACTCGACTACCGCCTAAGCAAAGAACTATGGGCTTTTGACGGCAATCGAATCGCCGTCCGCTTTGCCTACGAGTGGCATAATAACAGCGACGAATGGTTTCGTTCTTACGGCAATGAAAACTGGGAATTTGATCAGTACGGTTTAATGCAATGTCGCTACGCAAGCATTAACGATTTACCGATTAAAGAAGCTGACCGCAAATTCCACTGGCCGCAAGGTCGCCGTCCTGACGATCACCCAGGCTTAAGCGACTTGGGACTTTAAGGCAACTCGCAATAAATAACACCAGCCAAGTTTCGCAATACTACTGTTTAGCTGAGGCTTTAAGTGCGTGATGCGCACCCACCAGTTAATTCCAAAGCTAGGTAGGGTGCGCATCGCGCACCACGATCATGCCAGAGAAAAAAACCAATAGGCATCCGATAGAAAACAATTAGATTGTGGTGCAAATAAAGCCGTTTAGTGGATGCCGATTTATGTGCGCGATGCGCACCCTACCACTAAAAATAAGGCATTTTTATGGTAAGTGCGGTCAAATTATTTTATGATGGCCTGTCTTGACTTGCTTTAAGGAGTGTCTCATGGCTATTAAGGATTGGCCTGCGGAAGATAGGCCCAGAGAGAAATTGTTGCAACGGGGTTCAGATGCCTTAACCGATGCCGAGCTGTTGGCTATTTTTTTACGAACGGGCGTGCGGGGTAAATCAGCGGTGGATTTAGCCCGCGACTTGCTTAATGATTTTGGTTCTTTAAAAGCCTTGCTGAATGCAGATCAAGAACATTTTTGCAGGGCGCACGGCTTGGGGAGTGCCAAATATGCCCAACTCCAGGCTGTACTGGAAATGGCCAAACGCCATTTTAAAGAAGTGCTTGAACGCGGCAGTGCCTTAACCAGCCCTGAAACTACCCGCGCTTATCTCAGCGCCCAATTACGCGGCTATAGTTACGAAGTGTTTGCCTGTTTATTTCTGGATAACCAGCACCGGGTTATCAAGTTGGATGAATTATTCAGGGGAACCATCGATGGTGCCAGTGTTTATCCCAGAGAAGTCGTCAAACAAGCGTTACATCATAATGCAGCGGCCGTCATTTTTGCCCATAATCACCCCTCCGGCATTACCGAACCCAGCCAAGCCGATAAACAAATCACCGATAAACTTAAACAGGCGCTAACGTTGTTCGATATTCGGGTACTGGATCATTTTATTATTGGCGATGGCGATCCCTATTCATTTGCCGAACATGGCTTGCTATAAAATTCCATTGCAAAAGTCATCCGCTGTCAGGCGTAGGCCGGAATAAGGCTTTTCGAACGCAAGCGAGAATAAGTGTTTCCGGCCTCATAGACATCAACTTAAGACCTTTCACCACGAAGACACGAAGAACACGAAGATTTTTCTTGGTTTTTCTTCGTGAACTTCGTGTCTTCGTGGCCTGTAATATCTTTAAGTTGATGCGTATGGTAGCCTTATTACGGCCTACGCTTATTGCTATAGAATGTAGCGCTTTAAATGGGTAGTCCTGTTGTGGGAGTGACGCCACCATCGCGACTAACGTTTCAATCGCAACGAAGGCGTCGCTCCTATAAAGGCTAAACAGACGATTTTGGAACATTAATTAAAAAATCGGCTGTAGAAAGTCGGGTTCTGCGGTATTATCGCACACCATTTACTTTATTACGGAAGCTCACGATGACACAAGATGAATTGAAACAAAAAGTGGCGCAAGCCGCTTTGCATTATATTAAAGATGTCGGCATTATCGGCGTTGGTACAGGCTCTACGGTGAAACATTTCATCGATTTTTTGGGCGATTTTAGAGCGGATATTGAAGGTGCGGTCTCCAGTTCTGAAGTGAGCACAGCACACTTAAAAAAAGTCGGCATTCCGGTATTTGACTTAAACTCAGTCGGTACATTGGATGTTTATATTGATGGCGCTGATGAAGTAAGTCCTCACAAGCATTTGATTAAAGGCGGCGGTGGCGCGTTAACCCGTGAAAAGATTATTGCCGCAGCCAGCAAGCAGTTTATTTGTATTGTCGATGAGACTAAATGCGTTGATGTGTTGGGTGCCTTTTCCCTGCCGGTTGAAGTCATTCCCATGGCGAGAAGTTATGTTGCCAGAGAACTGGTTAAATTGGGCGGTCAGCCGGTGTGGCGGGAAAACTTTATTACCGATAACCACAACGTTATTCTTGATGTTCATAACCTGAGCATTATGGAACCGGTTAAGCTGGAACAAATCATCAATAATATTACCGGCGTTGTTACCAACGGTCTTTTTGCCATGCGCCCTGCCGATGTTGTGTTAATCGGCAAAGGTACAGAAGTTATTACCCAATAATTTTTTTGTTGTCGGTCAGGGCTCTTTATGCCCTGAAGCGCCAAACGTGAGTGACGGGGTTGCAAACCATACGCATCAAGCTAAGGAATGTAGGAGCGGGCCGCGCCCGCGATGAATACGCTACAAATTAGGCATTACTGCCGAAATTTCGCGGGCGCGGCCCGCTCCTACAGCATCACTGTTCATGTACCACCGCGTAGACACGAGAAAAATGCCTTAGCTTGATGCGTATGGGTTGCAAACCCCGTCACGCTTGGTGCTTCGATACTTCATTTGTAGGATGGGCAAAGCGCAGCGTGCCCATCAGCACATCGCGAACCCCGATGGGCACGGTCTTGCCTTTGCCCATCCTATCCGCTCCATCGGCAATTAATTAATTCCCTTTTTTTGCAGGTTTAAGTTGGTTCCGCTTTGCGATACTTCTTCCTGATAAATTCCGGTTAATTTACGCTTAAACTCATTAGAGATCACCCTGGAATCCTGCTTGCTTGCTACCACGCGCGGCGTGATCAGGACAACCAACTCGGTTTTATTATTTTTCTTGTCCATAGTCCCAAATAATGACCCTATCAAAGGCAGCTCGTATAACCAGGGAATACCACTTTTGACATTATCAACCTGGTCTGAAATCAAACCTCCCAATACTATGGTTTCCCCGTCATGTACCGCCACGTTACTTTCAATTTCTTTTTTATTGATGCTGGTGGAAGTGGTTAGTCCACCACCACTAGGGACATTTGTTGTTACTGGTACGCTGACAGTTTGCTTGAGCTTCATAATCACCATGCCATTAGCATTTACTCTTGGCGTAACTTCAAGAATGACACCAGTATCTTTATATTGGATTGAATTGGATGTAGATAGGCCGACACCACTTGGAACTGATATAGTGCCGGTTGGTAAGGGCACTTGTGCACCGACATTGATCCTCGCTTTTTGATTGTTTAACACCATTAACGATGGCGAAGAAATCACATTAACATTACTTGCTGAGGCTTGTGCACTTAACAAGGCTTGCAACTGTCCCGAAGTGTAGAAAGCGGTAAGTCCGCTTGCTGCTGCTGAGGCTACTGCTCCTAATCCACCAGCTGCTTGGCCGGGAGGGGTATTTGTACTGGAAATTGCACTCCCCCCATGCTTAAAATACCACGATATACCATACTTTAATTGATTCGTTAAGGTAACCTCTACTACCGTTGCATCAATCAGCACTTGCAACGGCATCATATCCAACTGGGTAATAACCGGCAGTATCACTTCATAGTCCTGCGCGGTAGCAACAATAACGATGGAATTATTGGCTTCATCCGCAATGATTTTTACCTTGCCGATATTGGATATTGAGCCGCCACCAGCCGGTTCATTGCCTGCCAAGGCTTCCTTATCAGGATCATTGGTGGCAAAGGTGCCCGGATTGCCTGCCAATGAATTTTCAGCAGACGGATTGACGGCGAAAGTGCCCATATTGCCGGCCGGAATACCACCTAAATTGGACGGAGTATTACTCGCACCAAAGGGTGAGCCGCCCGTATTGGACGGCGAATTACCGGTATTGGTCGGGTCTTGATTGGACATTGTGTCAGCCGTTTCACCCGGTGCAATCGAGGCCGACGTATCTTTGCTTTTGGAGCCGGTAAAAATCTGGTTTAGCGTGGCCGCCAATTTTTTGGCATCGGCGTGCTGAACTTTATAGACATTAACCCCGCCGCCGGACGCGGTGTTGGCTTTATCCAGCCTGAATATCCAGTCTTCAATGTCTTCCAGATAGTGCGCCTGATGGGTGACCGCCAAAACGGCGTTTAAGCGCTGTATCGGGATAAACTGAAAAAACTCGGATTTCTCGCCTTTGGCTTTTTGATAAAAAACAGTTTGCAGTTCTTCAATCACGGTTTTTGGATCTACATGGGTCAAGGGGAACAAACCAAACGAGCGCCCCTTTAACACATCAATATCAAAAGTGCCTATCATATCCAGCACCCTGGCTATTTCATCAGCGGTTCCGGAAGCCACCAGAATATTGCGCTTGGCATCCACCGTCAGGATGGTTTTTTCATGCACCAGGGGCTTTATAATATCGACAATATCCTGAACTCCCACATTTTTAACCGGTATCACCCGGGTTTGATACCCTGACCGGCTGGCAGACATGTCTGAAAGAAATAAGGCATCGGCGGACGGTTCAATATGATAAATTTTGCCGTTCTTGATCAGCGCCGCATTATTCATGCGCAACACCATTTCCAGCGTAGGCAGTAATTCTTCCTTGGTTAAGGGGTCGGTGGTTTGCAAAGTCACTTTACCGGCCACTTTGGGACTGAGCACATAGTTTTGCCCGAGAATATCACCCAAGATAACTTTTGCCACTTCGCCAAGGTCAGCCTCGTCAAAATTAAGGCTGTAAGAGCCGGTGCCCGTTGGACTGGTCTTTCTGTTTTGTTGGGCAGCACCGGATACAAAACGATCGGTTCCCGGATACAGTTCACTGGGGGTTTCAACTACCGCCGGCTTGTTTTCCATTTGCTTAAAAACTTCATTCATTTCTTCCTTTTTTACAGGATTCAAGGGTAATTTGGCGGCTTGCTTAAACGGTAACATCTCACAACCAACCAGCGACAAACCCATAACCAGAACGCAGGCGTTTGTGGTTATTTTTTTAAAATTATTCATTCGTGATCTCAATTTCGCCTTCTGCGGGAGGTGGTGGTTGGTTATCTTCTTCTGGTTGGGGTGCATTAGGCTGATTCGGTACATTGGGTAAGTTAGGTTGATTGGATTTCCGGGATAAATCTTTTAACTTTGGTTTTCTGAGCAGTAATTCTTTTTCCTGGGCACCTTGTTTTAGCAGGGCTTTGTCCATACTAATTTCAGTCAGCTTCCAGCCATCAAGATCAGCGCCTACGCTTATCTTACGATAATTATCTTTAGCCACTTTGGATTTGGAGCGACTGAACAAGGCTGCCAGCCCTTTAGTGGTGGTATAAATCCCGCTCAGCTCCCAATCAAAGACAACAGCAACCGCAGCGGCGGCACTCGCTTGCATTTCTTCAGGCGTGGGTTCATCGACGGGTTTTCTGCCTTTAATAAATAAGGGTCTGGCCACCAAATCGGTATAACCGGCTTCAGTTTGTTTGGTTAGCTCTATGGTCGGCATTTCATCGTGGGCGGATTTTTTTTCCGGTGCCGTTATTGCCATCAACACTTGCTGTTGCGTCCATCCCGCATAGAACCACTCACCGATTATAATCAGAACCAACACCAGGCAAACAAAGCCCAACATAGACATAAGCTTAATGTTCATTGTGCTTTTTTTCTCATAAAACTGACCGCCTGAAAATTAACGTTCAATTCATTACTGGACTCGATTTGGCGCGTCGTTCTGTTTCTGGTGCCACGCATGGGTCTTATATCAATCTGGTCAATAATAATCAACGGTGTCGAGGTTTCTATCTTGTACAGTACTGCCCGTAATTCTTCACTATTGCCGGTCATTCTTACCCTAACGGTTATTCGACTAAAGTTGTCCTTATTACTGACGGGAAGCGCCTGGGTACTGCTCAATTGCCCTCCGGCATCGACAATCGCTTTTTTTATAAACTCCTGCATTTCGGCAGAAGCCAACGCATCCGTTTCCTGGCTATTAAAATAACCTTGCTCCTCATGCTGCTGTTTTAAATTGGCTATACTGGCAATAACGGTTTCTTTTTCTGCCAATATACGCTCATATTGCTGTAGCTTAAAAACAAGATTATTTTTAGCCTCGTCCAACTCCATTTTTTTGTTAACGACCGGTGCAATAACAACCAAAACAACCACCAGTATGACGATAATTAATAACCCTAAAGCAATCCAGCGTTGTTGTAGTTCCGGCGAAAACAGGGCACGTATTTTATCTTTATTCACTGGCAGCATCTCCTGCTTTGGCGACATCAACCGTGATCTGAAAGCGTTCAAGTTTGCTGATGCTGTCTTGGGTGACTGGCGAAGCAAAGCGGGCATTTTCAAACAATTCAGACGCTTCCAGAACGGCTATCAGGGTTGAAGCGGCCGGTGATTCGCCTTGTATCTGCAAATGCCCGTCCGAGTATTGTGCATAGCTCAGCCAGGTATCATCTTTAATGAGTGCGCTTAAGGTATTCAATATCACAATGACTTCCGGCGTCGCGCTTTTCTCTTTAAGTAACTGGCGGGTTTCGTCTATCACCGCATCAATTTCTTTTTGCAATGTCTTAACCTTTTTGGCATCCTTCTCCAAAGCATCGGCTTTTATCTGCAAGACGTTAACGGTTTGATATTCAAGCACTACCGGCATCACTATAACCGCCATTAGCAACAAACCGGTCAACGTTATCAGCCCCCAATGCAGTAAACCCGGTAATTTTGCGGTTTTTTGTCTTAACTTTTCGGGTAACAGGTTATAAGAATAGTCGAGATCATCCAGATTATTAGGCGAGCCTTCATAATCGACAAACCCCGGCGA
>Ga0194056_10000200_pt1 | contig 30029 bp, 33 predicted proteins | sample SepL4413m_MetaG_FD_155458 | JGI IMG/M metagenome (GOLD analysis project Ga0194056, IMG submission 155458) | Anoxic zone freshwater microbial communities from boreal shield lake in IISD Experimental Lakes Area, Ontario, Canada - Sep2016-L442-13m | ecosystem: Environmental > Aquatic > Freshwater... | reverse complement strand
AGTTGCTTTTATATAAAATAGATGGATAATAAGTATGTATCATAAACAGAGGTAGAGCATGAACAAAATACAACGGACAAATCAGGGTGGTTCGATTGTACTATTTATAATCGTAAGTGTTATATTGGCTATTGGCTTGGTTATAGCTGTTTATTTTTTGAAACAGCGCGGAGAACAGGCTCGTCGTGATCAGGCAATCGCTATTGTCGATCAACAATTAGAAGCTGAACGAACAAAAACGACCGAAAAAGCTGTCGAGCAGGCTCCACCAGTAGAATCCGGCGCAAATGGGCCAGAAAATAATGCCCCAGTCGTAGTCGAGGTCGCGAGTACTGATGATTTACCTGCTACGGGACCAGAATTAGTGGTTGGTGAATTAGTTGGAGCTGGCATGTTGACGTTTTTCTCGGCAAGTTATATAGCCTCTAGACGCAAATCTGTTTCTCTCTTTGACTTATAGGGTTATCTGGGGTACAATAGATGAAGTTTTGAGGTGTGTTTATTTTAAATATGCCCCGAAAAAATATTAAACTTAAGGAAGGCAAAATATGACAAAAGCCATAACAATGGATGAATTGCTCGCTAACGAAGATGATAGCGTCAAGCAATTAGCACAAGGCGACGCAGTCGTCGGTACAGTTTTATCAATTCGTAAACACGAGGTCCTCGTAGATATGGGTGCTCACGGCATCGGTTTGGTCCCTCGACGCGAAGTTGGTTTTTATAAGAATTTAAACATCGGTGATGAAGTAACAGCCAGTATTGTTGATACCGAAATGGATAACGGTTATTCATTATTGTCACTACGCAAAGCTGCCAAAGATCGTGGCTGGGACGAAGTTATCGTCAAAATGGAATCAGGCGATATTATTGAAGTTGTTCCTTATGACGCAAACCGCGGTGGTTTGTTGGTTGAATATGATGGAGTTCGTGGTTTCTTGCCAGTTTCTCAATTATCAGCTGAACACTACCCACGTGTTGGTGGTAGCGACAAAGACGAAATCTTGCAACGTTTGAATATCCTAATCGGTCAGAAATTGACTGTTCGGATTTTGGACTGTGACCGTAAGGCTAACAAATTGATATTTAGCGAAAAAGAAGCTATCAAAGATGGTCTAAACGCTAGATTTGAAAAATTAACAGTTGGCGATGCCATCAAAGGCGTTGTTACTGGAGTTGTAGATTTCGGTGTATTCGTAAATGTTGAAGGAATTGAAGGGTTAGTCCACATTAGCGAAATTAGCTGGGAACGAGTAAACAATCCTAGCGATTACGTAAAAGTTGGCGAAACTATTGATGCAAAAATCATTGCAATAGATAAAGACCGTCTAAGCCTAAGTATCAAACAACTAGGTGAAGATCCTTGGATGAGTGAAGTTGACCAATTCAAACCTGGCGACAAAGTTGAAGGTACTGTAACTAGAATCACTCCATTCGGTGCATTCGTTCAAATCAGCCCAGCAGTCGAAGCGTTAGTTCATGTTAGTGAATTAGGCGAAGGCGATGAAGCTGACCCAGAAAAAGTATTCACATTGAATGAACGTAAAGAATTCGTAGTACTAGAAGTTGAAAAAGAAAATCGTAAGATTTCTCTAAGCTTGAACAAAACTAAAAAAGCAAAAAAATAATCGCCTTTTAGCGGGCAGAAGGGAGCTTAAATATGGCCGACAAAGTCATTATAATCGCCGATTCCATCACAGTAGGTGAACTAGCGGAAAAGCTTAATCTGCCCGTAACCAAGGTGATTGGTGAGCTATTTAAAAATGGTATCGTTTCTACTATTAATCAACGAATCGATTTTGAAACAGCAACTATTATTGTCGAAGAATTAGGCTTGACTGATGTTGCGCTAGAAAAAAAAGAATCAGCGATCTTAAGCGAACGTAAAGTTCATCAATTATCAGATCATGCAACAACTAGGCCGCCAATTGTGGCTGTAATGGGTCATGTTGACCATGGTAAAACTAGTTTGCTGGATGCAATCTTGCAGACCAAAGTCGTTGATGGTGAAGCCGGTGGTATCACTCAACACATCAGTGCCTACCAGACAGTGCGTAATGGTCGTCCGATAACTTTGTTGGATACTCCGGGTCATGAAGCTTTTGCAGCGCTACGCCAACACGGTGCGGTTCTGACAGACGTAGTTATTATTGTTGTAGCTGCAGATGACGGCGTAAAACCTCAGACTATTGAGGCGATTCGTTTTGCTCGCATTGCAAATGCCAAAATTGTAGTTGCAATTAATAAAATCGACAAGGAATCGGCTGATCCAGCACGTGTTAAGGCGCAATTGGCGACTGAACATGGATTGAACCCAGAAGAATGGGGCGGCGATGTAGTCATGGTGGAAGTCAGTGCTAAAACTGGTCAGAATATCGATAAATTGTTAGATATGGTTCTATTGGTCGCTGACTTAGAAGATTTAAAAGCCGATATTGATACACCAGCCGAAGGTTTGGTCATTGAATCGCATATGGAGACTGGCCGTGGGTCAGTTGTAGGGCTGTTGGTTGAACAAGGCATGTTAAAACCAGGTCATTTCTTGGTCGCGGGTACTACTTATGGCAAGGTTAGAACATTATTAGATTTTGCTGGTAAAACTTTGCGCGAAGCCGGTCCGTCTACACCTGTTACTGTTACTGGCTTTAAAGAATTGCCGCAATTTGGTGATTGTTTCACGGTCGTCAAAGATGAAAAACAAGCTCGTAACCAGGTGGCTGTGGCAAGAATCGAACAAGAGAAAAACGCGGCCAGTACAAATGTTACCGGTGCTGACTTGTTAAAGATGATGACCCAGCAACATGAATCTCAAGACCTAAATGTTATCGTCAAAGCCGATGTCCAAGGGTCACTAACATCTGTTGTTAACAGTTTGAAGATTATTGATACCCAAGGCGAAATTTCACTGCGCATTATCGGTAGTGGTGTAGGTAATATATCAGAAAACGATATCCGCCTAGCTTCAGATGAAAAAACCATCATTTATGGCTTTAATGTTGGCATGTCAACGGCGATTAAACAATTAGCTGCTCGTGATAAAGTTCAGGTCAGAATGTTCAACGTTATCTATCAATTATTGGATGACGCGCGCGAATCAATGGAATTGTTATTGGCACCAGAAGTTGTCGAAACTGAAATTGGTCAATTGACGATTAAAGGCGTGTTTAGAACAATGAAAGACGAAATCATCGCTGGCGGTGAAGTCACTCAGGGTAAAATCGTATCTGGCGTATTAGCTCGTGTTAAACGCAAAAAAGAAGATCTAGCTGAAGTTGAAGTTACCAGTGTCCAACGACAAAAACAAGAAGCCAAAGAAGTATTCGAAGGTGAAATGTGTGGCCTAAGTCTAAAGACCAACAAAAAGTTGTTGTTAGAAGAAGGCGATAAATTAGAATTGTTTACGCGCGAATTAGTAAAACGAAAATTAAAATAAGGCTATTTGCTATTGGTGGTTGTTTTTTGTATACTTTTGATAGATTGAATATGCGCAATATAAAGGGTAAGGAGTAGTATATGTTCCAACTAGACGATAAGTTTTTAGAGAGTATTGGGCTGAATGATATGCCAGAGGACCAGAAAAAGCCTTTTTTGCAGCATATTTATGATGAATTGGAATTACGTGTTGGCACAAAATTATCTGACGGTATGAGCGATGAACAATTGTCAGAGTTTGAGGCTATTATTGACCAAAAAGACGACGTAGTGCGCAGTTGGTTAGATAAAAATGCACCAAATTACCATAATGATGAGACCTTCATCAAAATGCAGCAAGCTTCTCAAATGGACGTTAATGACCCCGGCCTGCGTTCAGAATATGCCGCTACTAAATGGCTAGAGACCAACCGACCTGACTACAAATCAGTTGTTGCACAAGTTTTAGAAGATTTGAAAAAAGAAGTTATTGCAAACCGCAGTACTATTTTGAACTAGTAATTCTATAACCGTTAATAAAACTTTTAGCGTCCATGGTTTTGCCACTGGGCGCTATTAATTGGTCTATACAGATGTACAGACCATCGTGGCAGCGTATATCCATTGGGGATTGGCCGGTGGTTGATATATGGGCTTTTGTCACGATAATGTCTACACCGTTAATCTGTGTGCGGCTGTTAGGCCAGCCTTGGTAGGCTCGGATTTGGCATTCTATCTGTTGAGCCGTTTTGTCCCAATCAATTAATCCGTCAGATTTTGATAATTTGCGGGAATAAGTTGCTTGGTCGGCATTAGTTTGTTCGATAGGCATAATGGTCCCATCTAGGTGCCCGGGTACGTAGCGTACCAGCATCTTGTTGCTGAGGTCAATTAGTTTTTCGGTTAGGGTTGGGGTTGTGTCTTGGGGGTCTATGGCGATTTTTTCTACAGCGATTAATTTGCCAGTATCCAAAGTCGGTTCAATCAGCATTAGACTAACGCCGGTTTCGTTCTGCCCGCTAAGGATCGAAAAGGTTATTGGGTCGGCACCGCGCCACTGTGGTAATAGGCTAAAGTGGCTGTTAACTATGCCAAATTCGAAAGCATCGATTACTGTTTGTGATACGATGACGCCGTAATCTATCAATATGCCTAGATCACTAGTAAATGAGTTGCGTTCTACTACATCGTCTAACTCAACCTTGCTACTAGCAAAGAATATAGGCAAGTTTAGTTTCCGCGCCAATGTTTCTACTGGGGCTGCAGTTTTGTGGTGTGCTGGGACGGGTTTTGTTATCACCGCTTCAATTTCAAAATGGCTAGATATAAAATCTAGTGATTTAGCGGCGACTGGTCCACTACCAAAGAATATTACTGTCTTTGACTTTGTCATAAGCTAGTGGTTGCAGATCGCCTTTCTCGTCGAGTTTAAAAAATGCATCTTTTACGTCGCGGATATGGTCAATAAATACGATTCCGTTAGTGTGATCAACTTCATGTTGGATTATCCTAGCTAAGAACCCATCGGCTTTGAATCGAACTTCATTGCCATTTATATCTATGGCTTGGACCCGGACTTTGTCATGTCGGGGGACTAATCCATAAACGCCGGGTACGCTGAGGCATCCTTCATAATCAGTAACTATATCGCCTTCAAATTTTGTTATTTTTGGGTCGATTAGGGCTGTAAAATCACGGATTTCTTTGTTCTCGAATTCGTCACGAATAATTATGACTTTTTCTGGTCGATTGACTTGGACGGCGGCTAGGGCAGCGCTTAATTCATGAGGCCTAGAATCTTCCCAGTCTAATACAACAGATATCATATCATCAACCAATTTTTTGGTTTCGGGCGTGACAAAATTAACCTTGCTGGATTTATGTCTCAAGGTTTGGTCGGGTAGGGTGATGATACTTTCTTTTTTCATGTTTTACACTAACAATTATAACAGATTAGTCGGATCTAGTTCATACTGCCAATTAGCATTTGGTATCAGCTTGATGGTATTGATTAGATATTCGCGTTTTGGGCTTTTTAGCACAATCTGCCAACGATATGTTCCGTGCTGTCTTTCGTAGAATGCTGGTGTTGGTCCTAAAATCTGGATAGATTTGTCTAGTTTGGGGCGTAATTCGGTGGCTAGTTTGCGCGCATTTTTTATCGCTGCTGTCTCTGTTTTATAGACACATACTAATTTTAATAGATGAGTAAATGGTGGGAATAGACCTTTTTTTCGTTCGGCTAATGTTTGGTTGTAAAAACTTTCAAAATCTTGGTTCATGCCATTGATAATGCTGGGGTGATTGGGTTGGTATGATTGAATTATGACTTGGGTCTGGTGTTCATTTCGCCCAACGCGGCCAATAACTTGGGCTAATAACTGGAACGTACGTTCATTAGTATTAAAATCAGGCAACGCCAGCCCAGAATCGGCTTGGACTATGCCTACGGTTCGTAGGTGGGGCAGGTCTAGGCCTTTGGCAATAACTTGGGTGCCTATGGCTATATCTATAACGCCGTTATACAGATCAGCGTAGCGATTATTTACTGTTTCATCATCTAGGTTATCGGCGTCGAATCTGGCTATATTTGATTTGGGAAATAACTTTTTCAATTCAGATTCAATTAGCTTGGTGCCTATACCTTTATGTATAATGTCTGAGCCTTTGCAATTCGGGCAATATGTTGGCACGTTATCGCTATAACCACAGATATGGCATAGCATTCTGTGTTTGTCAGCATGCAGCGTTAATGGTAAAAAACATTTGGGACAGTCGGCGGACCAACCGCAATCTTTGCACAGTGTAGTGCTGGTGCTACCGCGACGATTATGGAATATCAGTATCTGTTTTTTTGCAGCCAAAGTATCTGTCATTTGTTCTATCAGTTGTTTTGAAAAGAAATGGTGTCCGTTAAAATTAACTCTTTTGGTCATATCAACCAATGTTATCAATGGTGGCAGGCTGTTTTGGCGGGCTATTTGGTTCAGTTTTAAGATTGGGGTGCCAGATATCTCGGCTAGGTATCGATCAATTATATTTGGCGTAGCACTGCCGAATATGACTTTCGCACCGTGTAATCTGCCCAGTATGGTGGCTACGCGTAGGGCTGAGTATTTAGGGGATTGTTCTTGTTTATAGCTGGGCTCATGAGCTTCGTCTATGATGATGGCACCGATTTCTGGTAGTGGCGTGAACAGTGCTGATCTGGGCCCGATCATTATTCGAGGGGCCTCGCTATTTAGAGCTTCGCTCCAAACAATATGCCTGGCGGCTTCGGTCATTTTAGAATGAGTTACTAGTAGGTCGTCAAAGTGGTTGGAAAATTCTGATATCAATTGAGAGGTTAGGGCGATCTCAGGTACTAATATAATCGTAGATTTGCCATTGGCGAATGCACGTTTTGCTACCTCAATATATACTTCGGTTTTACCTGATCCGGTGACGCCTTGTAGTAGGAAAGTGCCGGAATCGTGTTTTTCTAACACCTTTAAAACTTTGGATTGGTCACTATTGAACACAATATTTGTTCGGTCTCGTTTGGTTATATCAGTCTGGGTTTGGGTGACGCGACGTTTTGTTTTTATGCCACGTGGCAGCAGAGTTTGTATGACAGTGGCTAGCGGCGTTGCATAATACTGTGACATCCATAGGGCCAAGTCTACTAATTGTTTGGGCAGTGGTTTTTGTTCAATTATTACAGTTATTGGTTTGGTTGGGTATTTTGGTTTTTTGGTTTTTTCTGTGATTATTCCAATAATTTGTTTTTTACCAACCTCGATAGATACAATCTGGCCGATTTGTAATTCTAATTCAGAACAATAGGTAAAAGTATCGTTATCTAAACGAATTATTTGGTTTGGCGCCACCTCGTAGTAGTGCATAACTACTATTATACTGCTAAAATAAGCATATGTATTTTGAAAGTCGGCAGCAGGCGGGTCAACAATTAGCTACGGAGCTTTTTGAAAAATATCGTTATGACGATTGTGTGGTTATAGCTCTCAGTGATGGTTCTGTAATTGTTGGAGAACAAATCGCCAAATCACTGCATTGTTTGTTGACTATGTTATTGATGGAAGAAATCGAAGTGCCCGGTGAGGGCGTCAGCTTTGGCGGGGTGTCAGCTAACGGCAGTTTTACTTATAACGGTATGTTTTCGGCAGGCGAATTAGAAGATTATGTTAGTGAGTACCACGGCTATCTGGATCAACAAAAACAGCAGGCTTTTGAAAAAATGAATAGATTGTTAGGTGATGGCGGCCTAATTAATAATGAAATGATCAGAGATAGGGTGGTCATATTGGTCTCGGATGGTCTAGATTCGGGCTCGTCGCTAGATGTAGCGGCAGATTTTCTAAAACCAATTAGGATTAAAAGGTTAGTCATAGCAACACCAGTATCAACAGTTCAGGCCGTTGATAAAATGCATGTCCTGGCGGATGAATTATGTATATTGGATGTGAAGGCGAATTTTATGTGGGTAAACCATTATTATAATCATAACGATATACCTTCTCACGAAGATACAATTGCCAAAATCAATCAGATTATATTGAATTGGCATTGATAAAAATAAAATTTATCGTTGCTTAATGTTGTAAGATTGTGCTACGATAGAAAATAACAAGTGAGGTTAATGTAAAGGGAGACCATGTTAGACGTTTTTATTACATCTAGAGTTCGCCGTAAAATCGTAGTAGTCTATGCTAAATACCCTGATTTTCGTACCCATGTCCGCGGTTTAGCTAAATTGATCAAAGAAGACCCAGGTAATATTCAACGCGAATTAAAGCGTCTAGAAAAAGTAGGCTTCCTGACCAGTGAAAAACAAGGCAATACCAAGATCTATGCTACCAACAAGCAATTCCCAATTTTCAAAGAATTACAGGGCATAGTCATAAAATCTCAGCAATCTGCTGGTCGTCCTAAACGTACTTCATCTGACTTTTAGAAATGTTATTGTTTGATAAAATTATCGCCGCTCGAGGTTTGAACAAAAAAACCTTGGCGGCTTTTTTATCGCCAGATTATAATTTAGCTCATGATCCATATCTGATGCCAGATATGTTAGCTGCTGTAGACCGTCTGGTTCTAGCACATGGAAACCAAGAAAAGATTCTGATTTATGGTGATTATGATATTGATGGACTGACCGCTTCGGCACTGCTACTAGATGCTTTTTCTAGTTTTGGGTTCGAGAATGTAGGAGTTTTCATGCCAAATCGTTTTGTTGAAGGTTATGGCATGACGATTGATGCGGTTGAAAAAATCGCTGCCGACGGCGTAAAATTGGTTGTAACTGTTGATTGTGGTAGTTTGAGTGAAAAAGAAATCATCCGAGCGGGTGAATTAGGTGTTGATGTGATTGTGACTGACCATCATGGTGCGGCTGATGTTCAACCGCCGGCTGTTGCAGTGGTTAATCCAAAACGATCTGATAGTAAATATCCTTTTGCGGATTTGGCTGGAGTCGGTGTTGCATTCAAATTAGTCCAGGCTTTGCAATCAAAACTAACAGGATTGCCTGTGGGCCATGAAAAGTGGTTATTGGACCTGGTAGCATTAGGTACGGTTTGTGATATTGTTCCTTTGATTGATGAGAACCGCGTGTTCACTTATTGGGGTTTAAAGGTACTAGCAAAGGCAAATAGACCAGGGCTAAAAGCACTAATGTTAGTAGCCGGTATAGATGCCCGGAAAGTGAACGCTCGTTCGTTAGGGTTCGGATTAGGGCCACGAATGAATGCAGCGGGCAGATTAGAAACAGCGCAACATGCACTAGATATGTTGATTTCATCTGACCCAGTTGATTCATTAGAAAAGGCTCAATATCTAGACGATTTGAATATATCTAGGCGTATAGACCAGGCAAAGATATTAAAAACAGCCGTTGCCCAGGCTGCAGAATATGCTAACGACCCAGTATTAGTTGTCAGCCATCCAGATTGGAACCACGGGATTGTGGGCATAATTGCTTCTAAATTGTTGGAACAATATCAAAAACCAGTATTCGTTATTCAGGAAATGGGCGATGAATCCAAAGGCTCGGCTAGAAGCTTTGGTGGGTTTGATGTTTCGGCCGCATTAAAATATTGCAAAGGTGTAATTACAAAAGGTGGTGGCCATAAAATGGCAGCTGGCGTGACGTTGCCAACCAAGAATATAGATGAATTTCGTAGAAAATTGAACGAATACTACAAATCACAGGACCTAAAAAACCAACAAGAACTATTATTGCCAATCGCTAATGCAACGGCAGAATTATCTGAGCTGACAGAAGAATTAGTTGATTTGATAGGTCAATTAGAACCATTCGGCCATGGCAATCTGCAACCGATACTGAAAAGCGATGATTTGTTAGTGGTTGATTTGAAAAAAATGGGCGATAACGGGCAACATGTAAAACTAGAGCTACAGGATAAATCCGGCAATAGGGTAAAATTTTTGGCTTTTAGTGCGCCAGGGCATTTTTTTGCTGAGAATGGCACGGTGTTAACAGTCTGGTATCATGTCGATATCAATGAATGGAATGGTAATCGATCAGTCGAAGGAAAGTTACTGCATTTAGAAGTGAAAGAGTAGTTGCACAAAGGCTACTACTCTGTTACAATACTTGACATATGGTACAAGTAACCCGAAAAGATGAAAGAGAAGCAAACGAAAATTTAATTCGTCGTTTTAACCGTAAGGTTTTACAAAGTGGCGTTTTGGCAACTGCAAAATCTTGCATGCGATTTGAAAAACCAATTTCAAAATCTGAACGTCGTGTCAAAGCGATTATCCGCAAAGAACGCAAAGCTGATAAATTAGATAAAACGCGCATGGGATTGCGCTAAGAGTGGCTCTCAAAGATAAAATTAATGACGATTTAAAAGCCGCCCTCCTAGGCGGCGATCGTTTTGCTAGCGAAGTATTGCGTGGCCTAAAGGCTGTTATTTTGAATGAAGAAGTAGCTCAGGGCAAACGTGACGATGGTTTGGATGATGCGACAATCGAACAATTGATTGCGCGTGAAGTTAAAAAACGAAACGAAAGTGCGACTATTTATGATGGCGCAGCCCGACCGGAACTAGCCGAAAACGAACGTGCCGAAGCAAAGATAATCAGTGGTTATCTTCCAGAACAATTATCAACCGACGATATCAAATCTGTTATTGCACGAGTTATCGAAGAATTAGGCGTTAATAATCCTAGCGGTTTTGGTCAAGTTATTGGTGCTGTCAAAAAAGAATTAGGTAATTCTGCTGACGGTGCGTTAATTGCACAATTGGTCAAAGAAGCCTTAAACTAAAACAAAAAGGAGAATTAGTATGATTATAATTTTTGGACCAGCTGGATCTGGCAAAAGTGTTCAAGGTCAGCTATTAGCCAAAAATAATAATTGGAAATGGCTGTCGGCTGGCCAATTATTGCGCGAATCGCATGACAGCGAATTATTAGATATTATAAACACCGGTGAATTAGCTCCGGCTGATAAAGTTAACGAGATCATGGCTGAAGCTTTCAAACAATCGGCCGATATGGATCGCATCATATTAGATGGTTTCCCTAGGCAAGTCGAGCAAGCCAAGTGGTTGATCGAAAATAGTCCGTTCCACGGCCACTGCGTCGGCGCGATTATAGTATTGGATGTCGACAAGTCAGAATTGATAAAACGTCTAGTATTAAGGGGCCGTCCCGATGATACACCCGAAGCAATCGAAGAACGATTAGATATATATCATGAAAAGATAAACCCCGTTATTAGTTATTTTGAATCTCAGGGCGTAGCGGTTTTGCATATTGACGGTATCGGTACAGTTGAACAAATCCACGATAGAATAATGGAGAAACTAGCAGAATGCAAAATCGTCAAGAAATAAAAACAGCCGAACAGGTCCAAGCAATGCGTGATGGTGGCAAGATATTAGCTGAGATTTTAGCTGGTTTGAAAAAACAAGTTGTTGTCGGGATAACTGGATTACAATTGAATGATTGGGTCGCTGGTGAGATCAAAAAACGCGGTGCTGTCGCAACTTATTTAACTGATGAGGTTAATTTTCCAGGAGTGATTTGTATATCGCTTAATGATGAGATTGTCCACGGTATCCCCAACGATTACCCTTTGGAAAAAGGTGACGTTGTTAGTTTTGATCTAGTTATTACGTATAAAGATATGAAAGTTGATAGCGCATTTACGATGGTGGTTGGCGAAGAACCTAGTGGCGCTAAAAAACATCTATTAAATCTGACAGAACGTAGCCTGTATGCCGGCATTGACGCCATCAAAGGCCCAGTTCGTATTGGTGACATTGGCGCAGCAGTTGAAAAAGTCCTCAGCGATGGCAAATTAGGTATTATTCGTGAATACGTTGGTCATGGAGTTGGTCAAAAAATGCAACAACCACCCGAAGTCCCAAATTATGGCAAAAAAGGCAGTGGTGAGTTATTAGCCGTAGGTGATACGATTGCGATTGAACCAATGGCAACATTGGGTGGTGATCACACTAAGCCAGATGCTGATGGCTGGGCAATCCGTACTCGTGACGGCAGTTTGGCGGCACATTTCGAACATACGGTCATAGTTACTGCCGATGGCGTCGAAATTTTAACTCAAATTTAATAGTTTTTTAACGCGCCGACTAATTGCTTCGGATGGTTCTATGACCGTGGCTTGTCCGGCAGCTAATTCGCTGATTAGATCTTTGATCCAATGATAATGGGTGCACCCTAGTACAATTATGTCAGCTCCGTTGGCGCATGAATCTGTGACGACTTTTTCGATGGATTTTTTATTAATACGATCGTTTTCTATCATTTTGGCCCATTTGCTACAATCTGGTTCTATTATTTTTAGATTTGATCCGAATTTGTTGACTAGTTTTTTGTAACGTTCGCTTTTTAATGTAGCTGGGGTAGCACAGACAGCTATTATCCCAGACTTTGTTAATTTGGCGGCAGTTTTGACCATTGGTTCGATTCCAATGAATTTTTGGTTAGGATATTTTAATCGTAAACTTTCAATGGCTAGGGCTGTAGCAGTGTTGCATGCCAGGACCATTACATCGCAACCATCATTTAATAATGGTTGGATAGCGTGGTCAGTTAATGATATCACTTCTGATTTTGTCTTGTCGCCATAAGGTAGGTGAGCTTTATCATTGACGGTTTCTATATCTGCGTCTGGGAAAGTTGATTGTAACGCGATGGCAATTGCTTCGCCACCAATACCACTATCGAATATACCAATTTTCATATATTTTAATTGTAAGCTTATTGTTACAGCTAGTCAAAACGGCCCATAAGCTATATAATTTATGATATGCAAGAAACATCTAGGCACGCTGTTGGAATAGATATTGGTACTACTACTGTTCGCTGTGTGGTTGCGCATATTGATGGCACGACCGGGCTACCGACGATTGTTGGTGTCGGAGTGGCTGCTAATAATGGCATGCGCAAAGGTACAGTTGTTAATTTGGACGGGCCCGCACAAGCAATTGATGATGCATTGGGCGAAGCCGAACGAATGAGCGGCTACCAAGTCGATGTGGCTACGATTAGTATTAACGGTTCACATATTGTCAGCACTCATGCTGATGGCATGATCGCCGTTGGTGGTAATAATCATGAAATCACATCCGAAGACTTATCGCGTATCGAAGAAGTCGCAACTGTCGGAAAAATCCCAGCTAACCGCGAAATCCTAGAAGTTATTCCTCATTCTTATAAACTAGACAGTCAAGACGGCATTAAAAGCCCAATCGGCATGACTGGCACTAGATTAGAAATCGATGCACATGTATTGTCTGTTTTGGCCCCACATATGGCTAATCTTCAGAAAGCCGCCGAAGACGCCAAAGTTATACCTCGTTCAGTCGTAGTTGCTGGTGTAGCCGCAGCGCGTGCTGTGTTATCAGAAAAACAATTAGAAAACGGTGTCGTATTGATTGATATCGGTGGCGCAACTACTAATATTGCTATTTACGAAGAAGGTGACCTGCAGTTTGCAGCTGTTGTACCAATTGGTGGTATGAATATTACCAATGATCTGGCGATTGGCCTAAAGACAGATCCAGAAATCGCTGAAAAATTAAAAATAGACCACGCTTCGGCTGTCGCCAGGAATGATGCATCCGGCGTTAGTTTGAAATACAATGGCGAAATCTATAACTTTAACACTTCTGATATGGACGAGATTGTTGAAGCCAGGCTAGAAGAATTATTCGAATTGATCAACAAAGAATTAAAACGAGCCGGTCGAGCTGGCAAATTGCCAAGTGGCGCCGTGCTGACTGGCGGGACTGCTCAATTACGCGGTATCGCTGACTATGCCAAAGAAGCTTTGGGTGTAGCAGTTAGAATAGGCGAGATTGCTGATTACGGTGGTGTTGCCGACGATGTTCAGAAACCTTATTTTGCTACAGCAATTGGTTTGATGTTAATAGATTCTGAGAACAATAGTTATTCAAACCATAGATCAGGTAATCAAAAAGGCGGCCGGGTCGCAAAAAATATTGGCGGAATATTTTCGGGACTTTTTGGTCGCTTCAAAATATAGTCTTTTTGCATAAAAGTGTTATACTGGTATTAAGATTAGATTTTTGGGGAGATAACAGATACAATGCCTGAAGTAAAACCAAGCGATATACAAACTTTTGCCAGTATAAAGGTAATAGGTGTCGGCGGAGCTGGTGGATCAGCTGTTAACCGTATGAAAGATGCGGGCTTGACTGGTGTGCAATTTATTGCAATGAACACAGACGCGCAAGCGTTACATAATAGCAAGGCAGATATTAAATTACATCTAGGTTCAACTACAACTGGTGGTTTGGGCGCGGGTGCTGACCCGACGGTAGGTGAAGCTGCTGCTAATGAATCACGTGATGAAATTCGTGAGATATTACAAGGCGCAGATATGGCATTTATCACTATTGGTGCAGGTGGTGGTACTGGTAGCGGTGCTGGGTATGTTGTTGCGGAAATCGCACGCGAACTAGGTATCCTAGTCGTTGGTGTGGCTACAAAACCATTTAGCTTTGAAGGTGAAAAACGTCGTCAAAACGCCGAATGGGCAATTTCCAAACTGGGGCGTAACGTTGATACATTGATTACGATTCCAAATGACCGACTGCTACAAACAATCGATCGCCGAACTCCATTACTAGAAACATTCAAGATTGCCGATGACGTATTGCGCCAAGGTGTCCAAGGCATTTCCGAATTGATTACCGAACACGGTCTGATCAACCTAGACTTTGCCGACGTTCGTGCAATCATGAGCAACGCTGGTTCAGCATTGATGGGCATTGGACGTGCTAGTGGCGACAATCGTGCCGCATTAGCTGCTCAACAGGCTATCGAATCACCATTGATCGAAGTTTCAATCGACGGTGCAAAGGGCGTATTGTTCAACGTTACTGGTGGCTACGATATGAGCATGAGCGAAATCCAAGAAGCTGCCGAAATCATCACCAGTGCAGTTTCACCAGATGCCAATATCATCTTTGGTGCTACATTAAAGGCCGAATTAGAAGATGAATTGATCATCACAGTCATTGCAACCGGATTTGATTCAGCTTATTTCCACCAAACTGACAAAAAAGAATTTGAAACCAAATCAGATGACGGTGAAACAGTCGCTGACGAAACAGTCGGTGCTATCGATATGAATCTAGATCACACTGAAGCCGCAGCCATATTCGATGAAGAAGACAACCAAAACATTTGGAACCAGCCTAGCGAAGAAGAAGACGATGAATCTGACATTCCTGCGTTCCTACGCCGCCGCAAAAAGAACAAAAAGGATTAACCCCGCATGCCCAAGTATAATATTGGCGACAGCCGAGTAATCGAGTCCCGTGAGGTTAGTGATGGCGTCACAATTCGCCGTCGGCGTGAATCTCCAGATGGCAAACGATTTACAACCTATGAACGCATCGAGCGACCAAATCTAGCAGTTATCAAAAAAAACGGCGAACGTGAATTATTCGACCGAGACAAACTAGCAGTCGCTATTAAACGTTCGGTTGGTAAATTCTTTTCATCCGAAGTCGAAGTCGAAGAGATGATTGCCGAAATCGAAGACGCTATTTATGCAATTGGCGAAAATGAGATAACCTCAAAACAGGTTGGTGATCGAGTGTTAGATGAATTAGCCGTTCGTAACGAAGTGGCGTATGTGCGTTTTGTCAGTGTTTATTACAAATTCAAAACATTGGATGATTTCGTCGAGATTTTGGAACAGCGTCGCAGCAGTAAACAAACTAAATAGGGGGTAAAAATGCGTATATTGGTGGTTTACAAAGACAATACGGATTATGCCAGGACGGTAACCGAGTTCTTGCATGATTTTGAGCGTCAGACTGGTCACAGTCTAGAGACGATTGATCCCGAAACTGCCGCCGGCACTCAATTCTGTGCTACTTATGATATTGTTGAATACCCAACTGTGATTGCCCTTAGTGACGACAGCGTTATGCAGAATATGTGGCGAGGTTTGCCACTGCCGACGATTAGTGAGGTTAGTTACTATGTTCAATAAATTAAAAGGTTTTTTCATGCACCGTGACCAGGAACTGCGTGATAACCGATGGCTATTCATCACGATTTTGGTTTTTGCCACTATCAGTTTGGCTGCGGCTTTTGTATTGTCGGTTGAGGCGTGGCAATTGGCCGGTAATCCTAATGCAACTTTTGAATGTAGTGTCAACGCCGTGATAAATTGCGGTACCGTTGCCAAAAGCTCATACGCAACGATGCTAGGCTTCCCTAATAGTTTCATTGGTCTGATGTCCGAACCAACATTCGTATTACTAGCAATATTGTTGTTGATAGGTGTTAAATTGCCTAAAAAATTAATGTTCGCTATCCAAATTATGGCCAGTGGGGCGCTCGTTTTTGCGTTTTACCTGTTCTATATCAGCACCGCGATAATTGGCGCGTTATGCCCATGGTGTATGTCGGTATTGTTATCTACAATTGTAGTTTTCTTTGCAATTACCAAATATAATATCCGCTGTGAGAATCTATATCTGCCGAAAAACATATCCAAAAAGCTAATTGATTTTATCAAACGAGATTATGACAAATTATTATTGGCATTGGTAGTGCTAGCTATCACTGTAATTATAGTAGTGAAATACGGTAGCAGTTTATTTGCATAGCTTATGAAGATATTTATAATTTGTAGCAAAAAGTTCTATAATCAGATACCTAGTATCAAAGATAACTTGGAGGCAAAAGGTCATATCATAACTTTGCCTAATTGTTATGATGACCCGTATACCGAAGATAAATACCGCCAAATGGGAAGGGCAGAGCACGCTAATTTTAAATCTGAAATGATTCGACACAGCGAAGATGTTATTAATTCTAATGATGCCGTGTTGGTTTTGAATTTTACAAAGAATGGCGTGGACAATTATATTAGCGGTGCCACTTTTTTGGAAATGTACGAGGCATTTAAATTAGGCAAAAAGATTTTTATGTATAATGACATCCCAGATGGTATCTTGCATGATGAAATAGTCGGGTTCAGTCCAATAATGCTAAAAGGTGATTTAGGTAAAATCGTTTAAACTTGCGTATAGAGACGTATCTGATTATAATAGTAGACTGAACGTCCCGATGTCGGGTGAGTGCCTATCAACCACGAATGTTCAAACGTTTATCGACACGTTAGATCGAACAACTAAGCGCTAAAAAGAATCTCTTTTTAGAAACTGGATGGTACCTCCCTTAAAAATTTTGGGATCCAGTGACTAAATAGAGATTTTTTGTTTTTAAATAGAAAGGAAAACAAAATGAAGTTCAAATCAAATACTCGTCGTCGAGCATTAGAATACGAAAAAGACTTGGTCCAGCAATGGAAGGCAAACAAGACTTTTGAACGGTCAGTGCAAATGCGACCAATCACAGATTCGTATGTTTTCTATGATGGCCCGCCGTTTATTACCGGTGTCCCGCATCACGGTACATTGTTATCTAGTTTGGTCAAAGATGCTGTGCCCAGATATCAGACAATGCGCGGCAAACGCGTTGAACGTGTTTGGGGTTGGGACTGTCACGGACTACCAGCTGAAAATTATGTCGAGAAAAAATTGGGCATTACCGATCGCCACGCCATAGGTACGGAAATCAGTCTGGAAGATTACATCAAAACTGCGCGCGAAAGTATGGTATCTACTGGCAACGCTTGGGAATCTACTGTCGATCGAATGGGTCGCTGGGTTGATTTTACCGGTGGTTACAAAACTATGGATCGCGATTATATGGAATCTGTCTGGTGGGCTTTCAAACAATTGTACGAAAAAGGCAAAATCTATGAAGGCGAACGAGTATTAATGTACGACACCCAGTGGGCAACGCCGTTGTCCAAAGCCGAAGTCACAATGGACACAGGTGCCTATGTTGAAGTTACTGACCCGAGTGTGTTCGTAAAGTTCAAGTTAAAATCTGATCCAAAGAGTTATCTAATGGGTGTAGGCGAAGTCAGCGATGAATTGACTAAAATTGGTATTACTATAAATGGTCGTTCTGACAGTGGTAATTATAAACTTACAATTCCAACTGATAAATTAGAAGAATATGAAAAATTTGTCACAGAGAACATGTCACCAGAATATTGGAATGAATATGTGACTAATGATGAAATTGTCTTCAGCTTTAAACATACAGATTCAAAAATCGAGCGTTTGGTTTATGATAAAAATACCAATAAAGAAACAACAGATAGAATAATTGAACTTTGTAATAAGTTTTCTAATTCAGATGATTCCAGCGTAGAATATATTGTCTTTAATAATGATTGGTATAAACCAACTTATCTGCTGGCATGGACGACTACGCCATGGACATTGCCAGCCAATATCGCATTGGCCGTCAATCCCGAGATTGATTATGTTGAAGTCCGTGTAGGCGATGACCAGTTTATTTTGGCTGCAGCAACAATCGATACCGTACTAACAGATGAAAAACATGCAAAACTAGAATACGAAACTATCCGCGAATTCAAAGGTAGTGAATTAGTCGGCAAAACGTATGAACCGTTATTTGCCAAATGTGATGAACCAAATTCACACAAGGTCTGGGCTGCCGACTATGTTACGACTGATGCTGGTACTGGCATCGTACATACCGCACCGGCTTATGGTGAAGAAGATTTCATATTGGCGCGCGAAAACAAAATACCAGTCATCCACGTATTGGATGATTATGGTGTATATCTGGACGGCGAATGGGTCGGTCAGGAAATTTGGGATGTAAATAAATTGATTGCCAAAACGTTGCAAGAAAAAGGCATTGTTTGGAAAATCGAATATATCCGACACGAATATCCACATAACCCACGTACTGGCAAACGTTTGATTTATCGTGCACATCCCAGCTGGTTCTTTGACGTTGATTCACAGCGCACTGAAATGTTGGAACAAAATGCCGATATTAATTGGTTCCCGGCACATATCAAAAACGGTCGTTTTGAAAACACTATTTTACAGGCGCCAGATTGGAATATATCTCGTGATCGTTTCTGGGCGACAGCAATGCCGGTTTGGAAGGGCACAGACGACGAAGGCAACGAACATGTCAAAGTCATCGGCAGCTACGCAGAATTAAAAGAACTGAGTGGTGTTGAATTAGAAGATTACCATCGTCCATGGGTCGATGATATTACATTTGAAATCGATGGTGTCAGTTACAGCCGTATCGACAACGTGTTGGATTGTTGGTTTGAATCAGGCTCAATGCCTTTTGCTCAATTTCATTATCCATTCGAAAATGTCGAAAAATTTGAAGCTAATTTCCCTGGCGATTTCATTGTCGAATACGTTGGCCAGGTTCGTGCTTGGTTCTATTACGTTCACGCAGTTAGTGTTGGGTTATTTGGCAAAAACGCGTTTAAAAATGTGATTGTGACTGGTAACGTTGCTGGTAATGACGGCTCCAAAATGAGCAAAAGCAAAGGTAATTTCACTGACCCCGAAGAGTTAATGGATAAATATTCGGCTGACAGCTGGCGCTTCTTGATGTTGTCATCGCCATTGTTAAACGGCGAGGATTTCTCGTTACAGGACAAAGATGTTGCTGATGTCGCCAGAAAACTAACAATGATTTGGAACATGTACGATTTCTTCACAATGTATGCCGAAGTCGACAAATGGGAATTTGATGGCAAACTAGTCGACCCAATGCCAAATCTGACCAATCCACTAGATATTTGGGTTGTCAGCCGCGTGCATCAATTAACCGCCGAAATTGAAAAACATATGGATGGTTACGATATTCCAAACGCCCTAAAGCCCGTATTGCCGTTCATCGAAGACGCCAGCAACTGGTATGTTCGCCGATCACGCCGCCGATTCTGGAAATCGGGCGATGATACTGACAAAAATAATGCCTATACGGCCCTGCATTATGTCCTGGTCCAATTATCACAAATCCTAGCACCATTTGTACCATTCCTAGCCGAAGAGTTGTACCAAAAACTGACAGGCGGGGACAGTGTGCATCTACTAGATTGGCCAGCAGTTGGTCAAATCAACGAACTAGTCATGGACGATATGGAGACAGTTCGCGAATATGTCAACATGGGCCTCAGTATGCGTGCCCGTGCCCAGCAAAAAGTCCGTCAGCCACTAGCTAGCGTGACAATTCCAAAATCAGGCACAGCAATCGATTTTGCTGATATATTGTGCGAAGAATTGAATGTCAAACAGGTTATAGTCGGCGGTGAACTCGAATTAGATTTCAATATCACTCCAGCGCTGAAAAGCGAAGGCATCGCCCGTGAAGTCATTCGCCATATTCAATCAGCCCGCAAAGACGCCGGCCTGAATATTGATGACCGAATTGAATTAGTATTATCAACTAGTGATGACGAATTAAAACAGGCGATATCTGATAACGAACAGGTGATTACGGATGAAACATTAGCAACCAGCCTAGATAACAGTGGTGAGCGATCATACAAAACCGATGTCAAAATCGATGGCGCTGACCTGACGATATCGCTTCAAAAAGTTTAGATTACTATAGGCCAGCAGGTAGTTGACATTTTATCACACTTATGCTAACATTATTAGTGTAAGGTAATAAAAATAAACAAAATGTCACTATTAAACTATTTACAGCCCCAAAAAATCGATGACAGCGCCGATGATTTCTATGATGGTCGCATGGCCGATGATTCAATCGCGCTAGACGAACAAATCGATGAAGCTTCATTGGAAAACTTTTGGGACAAAGTAGTTGCTGACATTCATGCTGACCCCGAATGGTTTACGTTCGATAATAAATAAAAAAACGAGTCGCCCAAGACTCGTTTTTGATTGCCATGTAGGATATAATCATAACTGCAATGGCAGGTTCGATTGAAAGAAAAAAAATTACCCCCAAATCGTTTTTGGCAGTTACTGCTAGTGTAATAAAATTATTATTCATCCCACATCACGGTAATAATTATCGACCTCATATAATCCGTAATTACGGAATAGTTATACTGTTAACGGCGATTGTGGGCATGCAATTGGGCTATGGGTATTTGACGACTGGTGATGTATTGGGGCGACAGACCGATATAACTATCAATTCATTGTTAAATCAGACTAATGCCGAGCGTGCCAAATCATTAGAACCAGCATTAAAATTGAATGACAAATTGAATCAGGCTGCTTATTTAAAAGTTCAAGACATGTTCGCTGATCAATATTGGGCACATAATTCACCTGATGGTACTGCGCCATGGAAGTGGTTTGGCGATGTTAGCTATAATTACAATTCGGCGGGTGAGAACCTGGCAAAGAATTTCACCACGACTAGCGCGGCTATGGCGGCATGGATGGCATCTGACGGTCACCGAGCGAATATATTAAACGCGGATTACCGAGAAGTTGGCTTTGCGATGATGGACGGCGAATTAAATGGTCAACCGACTTCATTGGTTGTTGCATTGTACGGCGAACCAGCGAATGGCGCTGTTGCCGGTGCCAGAACACCTGTGAATGGGGCAGAATTGGCCAGTCCGTTAGGCATATTCGCACAGATGGGTATTGCAATCAGGTCTATGTCACCAGCATTATTGGTCGGGTTAGGTTTAGTGATAATCGCGATGTTTGTTGCGTTCGTATCGCACGGACACAGGCGTAAACTGCCTAAATTTATCCGCAATACTTGGCGTCGACACCATGGATTGTACAAAGGCGCTGGATTTGTAGTTTTGGCGCTAGTAATTATATTTATTAGCGGTGGTGGACAGATATAGGTCTCAAGTAGGAGATAGATTTTGGATTTTAGATTTTAGAAGAATTGCAAAATGCAATGCGATTGAGCCCGAGATCCATACTATAATCTAAAATCCAAAATCCAAAATCTACTCTCAGGCGTTGCATCAGCGACCCCAATCTGTTATAATCAACAATCGATTAGTAAAAATAATAAGGAATCATTATGACAAAAGCAGTCGTTAAGATCGGCGGAAAACAATTCATTGTTGCCGAAAAAGAGACCCTACTGGTGGACCTCCTCCAGGAAGGCACAAAAGAGCTCACCCTTGATGCACTGTTGGTTATCGATGGCGATAAAACGCAAGTCGGAACACCAACTGTACCAGGTGTCGTAGTTACCGCAAAGGTAATTGATGACCTAGTAAAAGGTGACAAAATCCGAGTAATTCGCTACAAAGCGAAAAAGCGCGTCCACAAAGAAAACGGACACCGCCAAAAATACAGCAAGATTGAAATCGTTTCGATCAAATAATCTACAAAATCCCCGCCTAACCGCGGGGATTTTTGTTCTCGACGATAACCGCTCGTGCTATAATAAGTTAAAAGAATAGAGGGTATATCAACACGTGGCAACGGTAATAGCTGTTACAAATCAAAAAGGTGGCGTAGGCAAAACGACTACGGCTGTTAATTTGGCTTATTATCTGTCCAGAATCGGCAAAAAGACGTTATTGGTTGATTTTGACCCCCAGGGTAACGCGACCAGTGGTCTAGGTGTAGATAAACAGGCCCTAGAAATGACAATGGCCGATGTTGCCATGAATTCCAAGACTTTGGACGAAATTATCCTGGAAACATCTCACAAAAACCTATATTTGGCGCCAACAACACCATGTCTAGCCGATATTGAGGTGCAATTAGCGCAGGCTGACAAACGATTTTCTAGATTAAAAATGGCGATCGAAGCCAGCAAAGGTGGTTATGATGTAGTTATCATCGACAGTCCACCTAGTCTTAGCATTCTAACCGTTAATGGGCTGATTGCGGCCAAATATGTGCTGTTGCCGGTCCAGGCAGAGTTTTATGCGTTAGAGGGCCTAGGGCAGCTGTTAGAGACGATGAAACTGGTTCGCAAAGCTATGAATCCAACGCTAGAACTATTAGGGGTATTACCAACTATGATGGACGCTCGAACCACATTGAGCGGTCAGGTCCACCAAGAAATCAAAAAACATTTCCCAGGTAAAGTATTCGACAACGTTATCCCACGTAATATTCGCCTAGCCGAAGCTCCCAGCCACGGGCTACCAATAGGTGCGTATGACAAGTTTTCAAAAGGCGCTAGAGCGTATAAAGCATTCACCAAGGAGGTTATGAGTCGTGCCAACATCGAATAAACAACAAAAACATGGTTTGGGTCGTGGTTTTTCATCATTAATCCCAACCGATTTATTGGACGAATCTTTTGACCCGACTGCATCCCAGGACCAACAAATATCAGAACTACGCCAGGTCAAATTAGATCAAATCGTTGCTGATCCCGAACAACCTCGCAAAGCGTTCGAACAAGACGCCATGGACGAATTGGCGGCATCTATCCGTGAACACGGCGTATTGCAACCAATAATTGTCATGCCCTACGAAGGTGGTTACCAGATTGTAGCCGGTGAACGGCGTTTTCGCGCCTCTAAATTGGCCGGGTTAGACAAAATCCCTGCATTGGTCCGTACACTCAGCAATCAGCACAAACTAGAGCTGTCGTTGATCGAAAACTTGCAACGCCGCGACCTAAACGTCATGGAAACAGCCACCGCGTATCTAAAACTACGCGACCAATTCAATATGACATTGGAACAGATTATGAATCGTGTCGGTGTCGGGTCAATCAGCGCCGTCAGCAACAAATTGCGCCTATTAAAACTGTCTAAATATGTTCGTAATCTGATTGCCGAAGACAAATTGACCGAAGGTCAGGCAAAACCACTAGTTGGTATGGACGAAGAAATCGTTAAAATCGTTGTGCCAAAAATTTTGGCCGAAGGTTGGAGTTCACGCAAAATCGAACAATTCGTAGTCGATTTAAAGAAGAATCGGGAACTGGGCGAAACGTCCAAACAAAAACAAGCTACCGAGAAACCATATGCCAAACAACTAGCCAGTATTCAAAAACGATTAAACGCTGATGTTGCTATATCGACCAGTTCGCGCGGCAATGGGTTTATCAAGATTAAATTTGCCGATGAAGCCGAATTCGAACGCCTACAAAAGTTTCTCAGTTGATTAGCCCTTCGATAAACTCAGGGTTAAAAATACGGGCTAGGCCCGTATTTTTAGAAAGTTCTAATTTTATCGAATGGGAACAGTCGTAAACTGACTGGGCCGACGACGTCATACAGTGGGATTGTGCCTAGGCCGTTGCGTGAATCGTATGAATAGCTGTCTTGGCGGTGGTCGCCTGATACGAATATTTCGCCGTCTGGTACGATTTTATCGACAGTGCCGCTGGTCGGGCTGCCTGGTTCGCCGTTATTCTGGTCATCGGGATTGAATCCATTAGGGTTATCGTTGTTATACACGACATAATGGCCGTCGCGCAATGTGACTCGTTCGCCAGCGAATGCAATGACGCGTTTGACGATGTATTCGTCACCGATTCCGGCAGAGTATTTAGGATTTTTAAAAACGATAACTTGTCCGCGCTGGGGGACGTAGGTTTGGCCTTGGATTTGTGACCATGTGACGGGCAATCGGCTGACTATTAGGCGGTCACCGGTATACATTGTTTTTTCCATGCTGGCACCAACAACGCTGAAACTACGGAAAACAAAGGCATTAATCAATAATGTGCCGACTATGACACAGACGATGAATATGATTATGCCAATCGAATCTTTTAGAAAAGGATGACGTTTGAAAAAACTTGCTTCCATTACTTGACCACTATACATCGTTTTTGGATTTTTAACTAGTTATGTTTATTGTTCCAAAATCGTACAAAATCAGTTATATTAGTATGAGTATTTATGAAAAAAGAACGAAATTCTGTTGACGGTTTTATCCCTAGACAGCCCGGCGATCAGCTGGGTGGTTTGCACCGGTCTGACAAAAAAATTATAAGCAAAGGTGCTATTTCGCTGGAAAAACCCATAGGCAAGTCTTTGCATACCACAGGCAGTGAAATTACTCGCGAATTAGGCCAATCTGATCCAGGGCGTGGCCTGGGGCGATCAGATATTGATGAATCTTTGCGTGAAATAGACAATTTAATCGTTCCGGTTCAGAAAATGACACGTCGTGAACGTCGATTGTTGAAAAAACAGAACAAAGTTAAAATTCCAAAACCACTGTGGTCACGGATAGTCAAATGGTCAATTATCGCATTACTAGCCGGGTTATTGGCGTTTGGTGGCTATACAGTATACAAATTTATCGCGGCTGGCAATAATATATTCCAGGGCAGTATCCTAGATATATTTAGCAACCAGGCTTTGCAACAAGACGCCAATGGGCGCAGTAATTTCCTAGTTCTAGGCACATCCGAAGACGACCCAGGACATGAAGGTTCGGATCTGACGGATTCTATAATGGTGGTCAGTGTTGACCAAACCAAACAAGACGTCTATATGTTCAGTATCCCGCGCGACCTGTTAGTCGAATACGGCCAAGCGTGCCCAGAAGGATATTCGGGCAAAATTAATTCGTATTTTAGTTGTATCAGTGATGGTTCGACACCCGAACTAGAACAACAGCGCATGTCAGCTATGCGCCAAATGATAGGCAGTGTAGTTGGGATGGATATACAATATTCGGCACATATTAATTGGAAGGTATTAATTGACAGCGTTGATGCAGTTGGTGGGGTTGACGTTGACATCCAAGGTAGCGCCGGCGCCCCAGGTGTGTTGGACCGTAATATGGATTGGCGATGTGGCTATACCTGTTATTACGTCAAATATGACAATGGTATTAATCATATGGATGGTGAACACGCACTGTATTTTGCAATGGCACGAGGTCACAGCGAGCCGACTTATGGTTTGAGCCGATCTAATTTTGACCGTGAGATTAACCAGCAAAAAGTTTTCATTGCATTAAAAGACAAAGCAACCAGCACGGGTCTATTAACCAACCTGGGCGCGATAACCAAAATCATAGAATCACTGGGCAATAATCTGCGAACTAATATCCAAACTGGTGAGATTAGGACTTTGGCACAACTGGCTAGCGAGATAAAAACAGGTGATATCCGCACATTGAATTTGATTGATGGCGATACGGCGGTTATGAATGGTAGTGGCAATCCAAAACTAGGTAATTTTGAGTACGGTGACCTACAAGAATTTATTAAAAAGAATTTGACCAGTAGCCCTGCATCTCGCGAGGCAGCGCCAATAGTAGTATTGAATGGTTCTAATGTTGATGGACTAGGTACGGTTGAGGCTGGCAAATTAGAAGACGCCGGGTTGAATGTCGTTTCTATTGATACTGCGCCCGAAGGTGAATATGGCCAGGCGACTATTTACCAGATAGGTACCGGCAATGAGGCGACTGCTCAAAAATTAGCCGAACAATATGGGGTCGCTATTAATACATCAACACCCCCAGTAACAGTCAACGGCAATGTCCGTTTCGTAGTTATTGTTGGGGCAGCTACTAGCTAGACTGTGATGTCAGTCGTGGTATACTGGTAACAGATATGGAATTTTTGAAACTAGTAAAACGCCGTTCGTTTTTGAATGAAGCTGTTTATGCATCTTTGAACGTCGCATTGGCGATTGGTTTGATGATAATTATTCGATCGACTGATTCGTTATTACCAGCGTTTGGTTTGGTATTGTTGTCTAAATGGCGAGTGCTAGCAGTTCGTCCACGTTATTGGTTCGCCAATATCCAAGGCGACCTAGTTAGTGTCATCGTCAGCATCAGTTTCGTAGTATTCTTGTACGTCGCTAACACCGCTAATATGGGCGAATTAAAGACTTTGATAGTGCAATTATTCTTGGTGGCGCTGTATATGGTCTGGTTGTTATTCCTAAAATCTCAATCCAAACGCAAATTTGTTGTCATGCAGGCCGGTGTAGCGCTGTTTTCAGGCATCACGGCTATTTATATGATGGCATATGGCTGGATATCATCGATTGTCGTGTTATTGGTATGGTTGGTTGGTTATGCGACGGCTCGGCATGTTCTAAATAGCTATGACGAAGAAAATCACACTGTGTTGTTAAGTCTGGCGTGGGGATTGGTACTAGCAGAAATCGGTTGGTTGGCATATCATTGGACGATCGCCTACAGCCTGCCGATTATTCAGAATATGTTATTGCCACAGGTATCAGTGATTATAACTTGTTTGGGTTTTGTGGCTTACAAGGCATATAATTCGTACTATCATTTCAAAAAAATCAGGATATCTGATATTTTGTTACCATTATTATTCACCGTAGCGATTGTCACTGTGTTGGTATTGGCGTTTAACAATATCAATATCGGCAATATCTAGTCTGTTAATTGCAGGTGGATTATAAAATCGTTGGTTGCGCAGTGTACGTAGCCATATTTTTTTGCGTAGGCGATTAGGGTGATATGTTGGCGGGGGTCGGCCTCTAATATCAGATGGCTGGATGGTCGTTGCAGTTTGCATGATTGGCGGATCAGGGCTTTGATTAGTTTCATGCCGCCATCGGCTGCGAATAGTGCGCTAGATGGTTCGTGAGCGGTTTCGGGTGAGGTCTCCCAATCTTTATCAACGTATGGCAGGTTGGCAACGATAATGTCGGGGCGTTCGTTGTGGTTGTCTAATAGGTTACTTTTAGTAACGGTGATTTCGGCACCTATTTGTTTGGCGTTGAACGTGGCAACTGTCAGAGCGCTGATAGATATGTCTGAAACGATGACATTTAGACGGGGGACTTCTAGTTTAGCGGTAATGCCCAGGCAACCGCTGCCGGTACCAATATCGGCTAGGACGATGTCGCCGTTTTTTAGATCTAGTTTTTTGCAAATTGATTTGACAATATCTATGATGTTTTCAGATTCGGGGCGGGGGATTAACACCGCTCGATCTGTAAAAAACTTGCGTCCATAGAATTCTTTGTATTTGAGGATATAGGGTATGGGCATGAATTTTAGACGTTTTTTCAACATAGAATTAGCCAGTTTTACCTGTTTTGTACTAATTATGTGTTCGGGGTGAGCGTGCAGGAATGTCCGCTCAACTTCTAGTATATTGCCCAATATCAATTCGGTGTCTAGACTAGCCGTGATGATTTTAAGGTCTAATAATTGGCTGATAGCCTGATCAGACCATTGTTTAATTGTTAGCGTTTTTGGCATTGATTTCGCGTTCATATGATTGTAATTGTTCGACCAGGTCATCAATGTTGCCGTTCATGGCCGCAGGGATATTACTGCGGGAATAACCGATACGGTGATCTGTTATGCGGTCTTGCGGGAAATTGTATGTGCGGACTTTTTCGCTGCGATCGCCAGATCCGATTAGGCTGCGGCGTTCGGCGGTTAGTTTGGCTTGTTCGGCATCGATTTTCTGTTGTAATAGACGGCTGCGCAGGACGCCCATGGCTTTTTCTTTGTTTTTTAATTGAGATTTTTCGTCTTGGTTGATGACGACCATGCCGCTAGGGATGTGGGTGATACGGACGGCGCTGTCAGTTGTATTGACGGATTGGCCACCGTGGCCACCTGATCGATAAATGTCGATTCGCAGGTCATTTGGATTGATTTCGATGTCGGTTTCTTCGGCTTCGGGTAGGACGGCAACTGTAACGGTGCTGGTGTGGATGCGGCCCTGGGATTCGGTTTCGGGGACGCGTTGGACGCGGTGAACGCCAGATTCAAATTTCAGTTTGGAATATGGGGCGTCTCCCTTTACACCGAAAATGACTTCTTTGTAGCCGCCAGTGTCATTGGCAGATTCGTTGATTAATTCTGTGCGTAGATTGTGAGTTTCGCAGTATCGCAGATACATTCGGTATAATTCGGCAGCAAATAGGCTGGCTTCGTCGCCACCAGCGCCGGCGCGGATTTCGATGATGATGTTTTTCTCGTCATTAGGATCACGAGGTGCTAGCATGACGAATAATTCGTCGTCTAGGGCTTGTAATCTATCTGTTATTTCTGCTGCCTCAGTTTTGGCCATTTCGGCTAGTTCGTCGCTGCCGTTTGCCATTTCGCGGGCTTCGACTAATTGAGATTCTAGGTTTTCGCGCAAGGTTTGTTTGTCGATTAGGTTGGAAACTTCAATCAGACGTTTGTTTTTGGCGGTATATTCAGGGTTGGAATAGGCGTTAGGGTCGGACAAAAACGAATTTAGCTCGTTTTTCTCGAGTTGTAGGTCGTTTAGATTTAATGATATTTTTGCCATATCTAGGGTATATTATAACAGAGTGGAGCGCAGTTTATAACTGCCAAGTAGCGAATCTCTTGTTCTTTCTTTTAGTAAAGAACCAAAGACTAGTTCCTTTTTGACCGCAAAATAGGAACCGAAAAACTCTCGGGACTGGCCTCAAAACCGCGGTTTGATTATAAACCAAGTTTCTTGGGCATCTGCGGGAACTCGCGCCTCAAATATGTTTTGAGGGCTCAGACAGTCCTCGATGCTCCAGGAAACTAGGTTTATAATCATCCGGGCTTTTCGGATGTCCCAAACCCTGAATCTCAAAAAAGGGGTGTATAATAAGCATATGAAGTTTATAAAAAGACATATATTAGCATTTATCATATCAACAGTAGCTGTGGTTGTATTGGCCACGGGGGTCCTATTTTGGTGGGTTAATTTTGGCAATATAGTATATGTTGACAATGGCGGATCGGCTCGTTTAGAAAAAGGTCAAATTTTGAAAATGCGAGGCGTGGATGATGTTTCTGCAATTATAACTGAATTTCACGGTGAAGGTTGTCCTAAAAATGCTTATTGCATTTGGTCCGGTTTGAAAGTTGACTATGAATTGGTTGAGGGCGGCAAAAAATATACGAACAGTGGCATAAATAGTTCCGTGGATGGCGATAACTACAAACTGTCTACAGTTGAAACAGATTACAAGACTTATTCAATTGTAAGATTGCAGCATAAATAGAATATAAAAATCGCCCCGTTATGGGGCGATTTTTTGAGATTTCTTCTAAAATCTAAAATCCAAAATCTACTTTAAGGCTTATTTCAAAGCCTTCTTGGCTTTGACAGCCTTAGCCTTAACAGCTTTGCTGGCCAATGCGACTTTGCGGGCTTCGGCAGCGGCGAATTTAGCCTTGAATCGGTCAACGCGACCTTCGGTGTCGATGATTTTTTCTTCACCAGTAAAGAACGGGTGAGACGCAGAACTGATATGCATTTTGATCAATGGATATTCGTTGCCATCTTCCCATTTAATTGTTTCGTTGGTCTGCGCAGTTGAC
>Ga0194056_10000199_pt1 | contig 30033 bp, 29 predicted proteins | sample SepL4413m_MetaG_FD_155458 | JGI IMG/M metagenome (GOLD analysis project Ga0194056, IMG submission 155458) | Anoxic zone freshwater microbial communities from boreal shield lake in IISD Experimental Lakes Area, Ontario, Canada - Sep2016-L442-13m | ecosystem: Environmental > Aquatic > Freshwater... | reverse complement strand
ATCATCTGAAACCCAGCAAAAGCATGAAGAAAAAAAATTCGCCATCAGGAGGTTTGGTGTATTCTACCGACCCTAATTTCCGATTTCCTGCGGAAGATGAAAACGCTATCAGCACACCTGTTCCTGGTCAGCAAAAATTAAGGATACGTTTGGATACCCGTAATCGGGGCGGTAAGGCTGTAACATTGGTGCAAGGATTTGTTGGTACTGCATCCGAAGCAGATGAACTCGGAAAAAAATTGAAAACATTTTGTGGAACCGGGGGAGCAGTGAAAGATTTTGAGATCATTGTTCAGGGCGATAACCGGGATAAGGTTTTACAATGGTTAATTAAAAACGGATTTACGGCTTCAAAAAAAATATGATTTAAGCGGGAATAAAAGCCAATCTTTTACCTGATATAAATTTTTAGCATGTGTAATGATTTTTCTAATAGCTTAATAGATAATTAACAATCTTTCGGAAATTTTATCATTACATTTACTGCAAATACCCTGTATGACATCAGCCATTTCTGAAGGAATTAAGATTAGTGTAGAAACATTTTACCAGCATGAATACAGCAATCCTGTAAATGGTGAATTTATGTTTGCTTACCGGATCATGATCGAGAATCATAATTCCTTCCCCGTTAAATTACTACGCAGACATTGGTTTATTTACGATAGCAATGGCAGTGTTCGGGAAGTGGAAGGCGAAGGTGTGGTGGGTGTTCAACCGCAGATCAATCCGGGTAAAAACTATCAATATGTAAGCGGATGTAATCTCCGTTCGGAACTGGGTAAGATGCATGGGAAATATCTAATGGAAAATATCAATAATGAAAAGCAGTTCGAAGTACTGATTCCCAGCTTTGACATGAGCGCCCCGTTTAAACTGAATTAATTCAGTTTTTATTTTTTTCAGCTTATCTTTAGTTACAGCCCTTGAAAATTTTGCTGACCAGCCGGATAACCCCTGCTGACCAATGATTGAATTATTATTTTTAAATCATTTGAAAAAATTTTATGTCAAAGATCACATTCTCCAATATTCATAATGAATTTTATACGAGCCTTAAAAATTCGGTAGATGAATATTTTGAAAAAAATAAGATGAACAGAACCGGCGACTGGAGGCTTTTCAGTAAAACGATCATCCTGTTAGGCGCTTCAATTACCATGTATTGTTTATTGATGTTTGTAAAGATGGATGTATTGCCGGCTTTGTTGTTGTGTGGAGGTCTTGGTTTTCTGTTTGCCTCCATGGGTTTTTGCATCATGCACGATGCCAACCATGGCAGTTATTCAACCCATCCATTGGTGAATGATATTTTAGGATTCAGCGCCAATCTTTTAGGAGCCAATGCGTATTTCTGGAGACAAAAGCATAATATTTTACACCATACTTATACCAATGTAGACGGGTTGGATGATGATATTGCCAAGAGCCCGATTATCCGTCAATGTGAATCACAAAAATGGGTTCCGGCACATAAAGTTCAACATCTTTACCTGCTGCCTGTATATGCTTTGTCGTCTATCTTTTGGATATTCTTCATGGACTTCACTAAATATTTCACAGGAAAGATCTATACTACCGTTGCCTGGAAGATGACTGCCAAAAATCATATCACTTTTTGGATCACGAAATTATGGTACCTGGGAGTTTATATCATTATTCCGGTGATGGTATGGGGCTTTCTTCCCTGGCTGGTGGGGTTTTTAGTATTGAATGTAGTCATGGGATTAACCCTGTCGCTGGTATTCCAGTTGGCACATGTATTGGAGAATACGGAATTTGAGCATATCGGACTGGATGAAACCAAGCATATTGAGACAGCCTGGGCCGAGCATCAGTTAAGGACCACATCTAATTTTGCCATGGACAATAAACTGATCAATTGGTTTGTAGGCGGGTTGAATTTTCAGGTAGAACACCATCTTTTTCCTAAAGTAAGTCATATTCATTATCCTGCCATCAGCAAGATCGTGATGCAGAAATGTGCCGAATTTAATCTGCCCTATAATTATTATCCTACCATGTGGCAGGCATTGGGCTCTCATTTCCGCGTGATGAAATTTCTGGGAAAAAGACCGGCTGCTTCCCAGCAACAGGTGCAGGCTGCTTAATTGTAATAGCACCTATACGTTAGCGTGAGTGATTGTTATGGCTTGTATTTTGCCCCCTGGAAAATGCTTTCTGCATCCAGGGTCATCAACTCCTTTACACTCGTTTTCGGATTTTTAGACATGTATTTTTTTACGATCTGCCATCCCGCAAAGGAACCAATATTGCCGGGCGAAGCAGCACCCAGTTCCTGAGTTTTAGGCCCGTCTCCGATATAATTCTTGATGATATTGTTGTCGATTGTTTGTAAAAAATTATTTTGTACAAACAGGTCCCATACCGCCTTTTCATGGGCATAGCAATCATCCAGTTGTGTTTTGCTGTACCCAATGATCTTATACGCATCGGTATAAGGCAATAATTTGCTCAACACATAAAGTCTTTTTCCTTTTTCAACCATTTGCTGCACCAGCGGCCTGTCGGCCAGATTTTCGGGATACATATCCAACACTATATTTTTCATGGCATTCACGGCAATATAATCGGGTTCAAACCGGTTGCTGATATATTCCGGATAGGTTTCCTGTACCAGTGCCGAACGGTACAACGAATAATTTTTCCCCAGGTGCTGGTGCAATCCAACGATGATGGCATCATCCGTGAGGATATCTCCAAATCCATCTACCGGTCCAATATAGGTGATGATCTTTTGTGGCTGTTTGTAATCGGGGAAATAATATTTCAGAAACTGCAGGCCCTGGCGAATATCTTTTTCATAGGGACTAAAATCTTTGAAAACGATATTGGCCGTGTCATATAAATTCCGGTAGGCATGAATAAAACCCATCACATATTGGGTGGTGCTATCAGCCGACCATTTGGGATCGCAATTGAGGATGGTGGTGAAAAAATTCTCTCCAAAAGAAGGATATTTGGCCTGGATCTTGTCCAATTGATTTGCAAAACCAATTGTATCAATACTGAACAGGTCTTTTTCAAAATGGGCCGTACTGGTGCTGATCTTAATATCCGACACATCGGGGATATCATTCCCGTTTTTACAGGAGAATAAGCCCAGGAGGGCAATGCAGGAGCCGATAATCAATCTCATAAGTATAAATGCTTTTGAATGAATTAACTTTGCAAAGAAATACAATTATTGCAAACCATAAAGTTAAACCTGATCAACGGTATATCTATATGAAAATATTCCTGGCCCAACAGAACTATCATATTGGAAATTTTGAAAGCAATACCCAAAAAATAATCTCCGCCATCGAATCGGCCAGGGCGCAGGGTGGCGACCTGATCGTGTTTAGCGAGTTGAGCATCTGTGGCTATGCCCCCCGCGATTTTCTGGAATTTGATGATTTCATTACTAAATGTGAAGATGCGATCGAACAGATCAAGCCCTATACAAAGGATATTGGGGTATTGGTGGGCGGCCCGCAGCGCAATTCGGTTAAAGAAGGAAAGGCCTTGTTTAATTCAGCTTTCCTATTGTACAACCAGGAATTGAAGGGGGTGGTTCAAAAGACCTGTTTGCCTAATTATGATGTATTTGATGAGTACCGGTATTTTGAGCCTGCCTATGCATGGGATATTTTAGAATTCAAGGGGAAGAAACTAGCCGTAACCGTGTGTGAAGATATCTGGAACCTGGGCGATAATCCCTTGTATAGAAAATGCCCGATGGATGAACTGATGTTGTCTAAGCCGGATGTGATGATCAATTTATCGGCTTCACCATTCGACTATACCCATGATGAAGACCGTAAGGCCACCATCAAGGCCAATGTGAGTAAGTATAAGATCCCGTTGTTCTATTGTAATTGTGTGGGTAGTCAAACCGAAGTTGTTTTCGACGGAGGCTCCCTGGTATTTGATGCTGCTGCAAATTTGCGCGGACAACTTCCCAAATTTGAAGAAGCGTTAGAATCTTTCATTTTACTTGATGATGGAACAATTGATGCGCCGATAATTGAATCCGCTGATTCGGTTCGCGATGCCTTGCTGGACCCGGCTCAACTGGATGAGAGTTTGCATATCGCGCAGGTGCATGATGCCATCGTGATGGGTATCCGCGATTATTTTTCAAAAATGGGTTTTACAAAAGCCATCCTGGGCAGTAGCGGAGGTATTGATAGTGCCGTTACCCTGGCACTGGCCTGTGAAGCATTGGGAGCTGAAAATGTTAGGGCAATATTGTTGCCTTCTGATTTCTCTACTGCACATTCGGTAGATGATGCGGTAGCATTAAGTGTTCAACTTGGTAATCCTTATGATATCATTCCCATCAAGAATATCTATCAAAGTTTTCTAACGGAGCTTGAACCTTTCTTTAATAAACTGCCATTCGGTATTGCAGAAGAAAATATTCAGAGCCGTACCCGCGGAAATCTGCTGATGGCCATGGCCAATAAATTCGGTTATATTTTATTGAACACTTCCAATAAAAGCGAGCTGGCTACCGGATATGGAACCTTGTATGGTGATATGGCGGGCGGACTGGCGGTGTTGGGCGATTGTTATAAACTGCAGGTGTATGCACTGGCCAGATATATTAACCGGAATGCAGAGCTGATCCCCGAAAATATCATTCAAAAAGCACCCAGTGCAGAACTGAGGCCGGGTCAGAAGGACAGTGATTCACTGCCCGACTATGCGGTGCTGGACAAACTCTTATATCAGTATATTGAAAAAACACAGGGACCCAATGAGATCAAGGCACAGGGATTTGATGCTGCCCTGGTTGACCGCGTATTGCGCATGGTGAACCTGAATGAATATAAGCGCAGCCAGTTTTGTCCCATCATCCGCATTTCGCCCAAAGCCTTTGGTGTGGGCAGACGGATCCCGATCGTTGGAAAATATCTGTCTTGATTTTAACAAAGTTTTTTTCCATTCATCAATCCCTTAAAATCATTGTTCGGGCTTAGTTCGTATTTTGTGGCCAGCTGCCAAGGAATGGGCATAAAATTATTTAACACGGAAAATTTGAACAAATATTCAACTTGCATTTAATTTAACAAGGTATCAATATGATGACACAAACATCTGAAGACATTCGGCTGCTGAATGAAAAGATTGGACAAGCGGCAGGATTTGTAAACAGGATCAATGACGAACTGGGAAAAGTGATCGTTGGGCAACAGGGAATGATAGAACGATTACTGATCGGCCTGTTGAGCAACGGCCATGTATTGCTGGAAGGTGTTCCCGGTCTGGCAAAAACACTGGCCATAAAATCACTGGCACAAACGGTGCATGCGCAATTCAGCCGTATCCAGTTCACACCCGACCTGCTTCCCGCCGATGTGGTAGGAACCATGATCTACAACCAGGCGAAAAATGAATTCATGGTGCGCAAGGGTCCCATCTTTTCCAATTTTATTTTGGCGGATGAGATCAATCGCGCCCCGGCAAAAGTACAAAGTGCTTTATTGGAAGCCATGCAGGAACGGCAGGTAACCATTGGCGATACTACTTATAAACTGGAAGAACCTTTTCTGGTATTGGCTACACAGAATCCAATCGAGCAGGAAGGCACTTATCCCTTACCGGAAGCCCAGGTAGATCGTTTCATGTTGAAAGTAGTGGTGGATTATCCCAGTAAGCAGGAAGAACAACTGATCATTAGGCAGAATACCCTGGGACTAAGTTTTCCGCCAATTAATGCCGTGGCTTCTACCAGCGAGATACTTGCTGCGAAAGAATTGGTAAGGCAGGTTTATCTCGATGAGAAAGTGGAGAATTATATTTTGGATATCGTGTTTGCAACAAGGTTCCCCGAAAAATATAACCTGCCCAAATTAAAAGGGTTGATCAGCTTCGGCGGGTCGCCCAGGGCAAGCATCAATTTAGCGCTGGCGGCTAAAGCCTATGCATTTTTGAATAAAAGAGGATTTGTGATCCCCGAAGATGTACGCAGTATTTGTAAAGATGTGTTGCGCCATCGTATCGGACTCAGTTATGAGGCCGAAGCGGAAAATGTAAATGTGGAACAGATCATCAATGAAATACTGAGGGTGGTAAATGTGCCCTAATGCAATATTGAATATTCCCTGAACAACATGATGACCACCGAAGAGATTTTAAAAAAGGTTCGAGAACTGGAGATCAAGAGCAAGAAGATCACCACCCATTTGTTTACGGGTGAGTATCATTCTGCGTTCAAGGGAAAAGGAATGAGCTTCCGGGAAGTGCGGGAATACTATGCCGGCGATGATGTTCGGTTCATCGACTGGAATGTGAGTGCCCGGTTCAGTCATCCTTTTACCAAAGTATTTGAAGAAGAAAGAGAACTTACCGTGATGTTGCTGATCGATACCAGTGCCAGCAATTTATTTGGCACCGTTACCCGCCTGAAACAGGAACTGATCACCGAAATGGCTGCGGTACTCACGTTCAGCGCCATCAGCAATAATGATAAAGTGGGGGTGATATTTTTCAGCGATACCATTGAAAAATTCATTCCTCCCAAAAAAGGTCGCCAGCATGCCTTATACATTGTGCGCGAACTATTAACGACCAGGGGTAAACGCAAAGGCACCAACCTGGATGAAGCCATCCGGTTCTTCAGTCATGCCGTGAAACAACGCAGCATCGCATTTGTACTCTCCGATTTTTTAACCACCGGGTACGATGATGACCTGAAGGTGATCGGCAACAAGCATGATGTGATCGGGATCAGGGTATATGATAAAATGGATATGCAATTGCCTGAAGCAGGACTGATACAGGTGCAGGATGCTGAAACGGATAGCAGTAGATGGATCGACAGCAGCTCTGCTACTGTGCGGTACAATTATCATCAGCATTTTATGCAGCAAAGCGAGTTAAGCAAAAATTATTTCAGAAAGGCCGGGGCCGAATTGCTGCATGTTCGTACCGATGAGGATTATGTAAAGATCTTACAACAATTTTTTATCAAACGCAATTGATGGTCCTTTTCCAATATATTTTTAAAGCTATACCAGGGCATCATCATCAACGGATGTATCGGGCTGTTGTATTTTTTTCGATGGCCTTGATGCTTTCTCCAATTGGGCTGTTGGCTCAATCGCACCAGGTACAAACAACGGTGGATAAACAAGAGATCCTGATCGGCGAACAATTTACGCTTACCATCAAGGGGATCTATGATCCTGCCAGTGTAAAGCCTCATTGGATCGTGGTACCTGATTCCATTCCTCATTTCGATATCGTTGATAAGGGCAAGGTTGACACCTTGTTGTATAAAGACAATTCGAAAGCCATACAGCAAACGATCACCCTCACCAGTTTTGATTCGGGCAGATGGACGATCCCTTCCATGTTGCTCAATTTTGATCCAATAAAAGACGATACCACCTATACTGTTTTTACCGATTCGATTCCTATAAAAGTGTCCTTTGCTCCGGCCGATAGCAGCAATCAGTTGCGCGATATCAAGCCCATCATGGACGTAAGTATCACTGATTATACATGGTATTATATTGCTGCCGGTATCTTGTTATTGTTACTGATCGGCTTCTTTATTTGGCGTTACCTAAAAAATAAAAACAAGCGGCCCCTCGCAGAAAAGGGTAAAAGGGTAAACCCATACGAGGTGGCCATGCAGGAATTGACAAAACTGGAATCGGCTGAACTGACCGAAGCCATTTTGATCAAACGTTTCCATATCAAACTGTCGGAAATAGTAAAACAATACTTAAGTGGAAGGCATCATAAGAACCGGAACAATCAAACCACGGGTGATCTGTTGATCGTGTTGAAGGAAACAGGATTGAGCACTGATGATCTTTCATCACTGGCCACTGTGCTGCGTTGCGGCGATGCCGTTAAATTTGCCAAATACCTGCCAGAGACAACTGAATCAAAAGATTGTTTAACCGGGATGGTCCATTCCATAAAACAGATTGAGCAGTTGCTGGCTCAACAAAAAATATAAAATTGCTGTACAATTACTTTAAAAATATAAGTTTCGCCCATCCCTGGTGCTTTCTGCTGCTCGCATTGATCCCTGTGCTGCTGATCTGGTATATTAAGTATCAGCACCGTCATCAGGGCGCTTTGCTGCTTTCCGATATTTCGGCACCGGGATTGGGTTCATGGAAAACAAGTTTACGGCACCTGCCTTTTCTGCTCAGGCTATTAGCCATTACCGTTACTATCGTGGCACTGGCCCGGCCCCAAACCATCAATGAAGAACAGCATGCAGAGGGCGAAGGAGTTGATATCGTCATTTGTTTGGATGTTAGTGGAAGTATGACGGCGCAGGACTTTGCCCCCAACCGGCTGGAAGCAGCAAAAAAAGTAGCCATTGATTTTGTGAACAAGCGACTTACTGATCGTATTGCCGTGGTGATATTTTCGGGTGAAAGTTTTACCCAATGCCCGCTGACAACCGACCATGCGGTACTGATCGATGCCATCCAGAACATCCGCAACGGACTGCTCGAAGATGGCACAGCCATTGGATCCGGATTGGGCACCAGTGTAGATCGGTTGCGCCAAAGCAAGGCAAAAAGCAAAGTAGTGATCCTATTGACCGACGGAGAAAATAACGGTGGATTGATTGACCCGCAAACCGCCAAGGAAATTGCCAAAACATTCAGTGTGAAAGTATACACCATCGGAGTAGGTACTGATGGTATTGCCCGGCAGCCCGTACAAACACCATTAGGGGTGGTGATGCAGGATAGTAAAGTATCGATCGATGAAAATTTATTAAAAGAAATTGCTACCGAAACCGGGGGCAAATATTTCAGGGCAAAGGACAATCTTGGATTGGCGGGTATTTATGATGAGATCAACGGACTTGAAAAAACGAAACTTTCTATAACCAATACTACCCGGGTCACTGAAAAGTTTTTTCCTTTCGTCATGGCAGCGCTTCTGTTCATCCTTTTGGAATTCCTGCTCAGGTTCACCTTGTTTAAAAAATTCCCCTGATCCATCCCCGAGGGCTTATTTAACGGGAGTTGGTAAATTCATGTAATTTCGTAGGCAATGAAGGCAACCGTATATAAAAGTACAGGCAACTGGTATGTGGTAAAAGAAATTGACGATACCAAAGTACCTGAATCGCTGAAAAAATTCAACGGACGCATGCTGGGCAAGTTTAAGATCGAGGGATTAACCAGTACCAATCCGATCGCCGTTGGAGATACCGTAGACATTGAAACAGAAAATGAACTGGAAGGGTCAGTAACCATCACGGTGATCCATGACCGAAAAAATTATATCACCCGAACCTCGCCGGCCAATAAACACCATCACCATATCATTGCTTCCAACCTCGATCAGTCGTTGTTGTTTGCTACGCTGAAGGACCCTAAAACATCAACGGGGTTCATCGATCGGTTCTTGATCACTTCGGAGGCTTATCATATTCCATCCATCATTGTGTTCAATAAGATCGATCTGTACAAACAAAAAGAGCAGGATCGGTTTTTGGAAATCAAAAAAATGTATGAGCGCATTGGTTACCCGGTATATGCCATGAGCCTTGAATCCGGTGAGGGTGTAGACGCTGTAAAATTATTGTTGCAAGATAAAATGACCTTGCTGAGCGGGCACTCGGGTGTGGGCAAATCATCATTCATCAATACCATATTTCCCGACATGCAATTGAAAACACAGGATGTGAGCGGCTGGAGCGGGAAAGGATTGCATACCACAACCTTCGCAGAAATGTTCGACCTTCCGTTTGGCGGCAAGATCATTGATACTCCAGGGATCAGGGAACTTGGCCTGGTGGATATTCCACGGCAGGAATTATCACATTATTTTCCGGAGATGCGGGCACTGATCAATGATTGTCAGTTCAACAACTGCATGCATATGAATGAACCGGGTTGTGCGGTAAAGACGGCGGTAGAGGAAGGGGTAGTACATATTGACCGGTATATCAGCTATTGTAATATACTCGACAGTATTGAGGAAAAATCATACTGATCAAAAAGCACTATGCTCCAGGAAAAAGGCGATCGATCTGATCACATTATTTTTCTTCGGACTGCTTTTTTCTTCCTGCGGACAAATGCTTACTCCATTGAACATATCGTAACGAAGTGTCAGGTCCTGACCCTTGTAACGAAAATCCCAATAAAGTGAATCGGCATTGTCGGTCTGATTTTCAAATTTGATGCGGAGATCTTCCGTCATTTTATCAGCGATGGCATAAAATTTAGACATGCTGCAATTGTCATCAATGACGGCTTCGGTGGCACCAGCTCCGGTTTGAAGTTCGTAGCTCATAGGTGTTGGTTTTCGGATTAATTAGTTTAGATCGGTACGGTTATTATTTATACGGATTATTCTTTATAGTATTTTCTTCCTCCTTTGTATTTCGCTTTTTTTTCTGCGGCAATGGCTTTTTTATCGCCTGAAACAATTTTTTCGGCACCCACATTTCTTCCATTGGTTGGGCATCCGTATTTTTCTTGTTTGTGAAAAATCCGGCTGATGAAGCAGCCACTTAAAAGAAAAGCTGAAGCCGTGATCAAAATGATTGCCTTTTTCATATTGTAAAGGTAAAATTTATTCAGCGTTAAAAAAGTTAAATAACCATTATCATTCCTTCTCTTTTCCGTGATCATCAGCGGCAGATGCTTTGAACCAACCACTGTACATCACATAGTTATCGGCTATCCGGTTAATTTCTCCGCTGATCATATTCGCTGGGATATCTTTTATCTTTTTTGCTGGTACTCCTGCATAAATACTTCCGGGTTCAATTTGAGTATTTTCCAGCACTACCGCACCCGCTGCAATGATGCTATTGCTTCCCACACGGCAATTGTCCATCACGATGGCACCCATGCCCACCAATACGTTATCTTCTATAACGCAGCCGTGTACGATTGCATTGTGTCCGATGCTAACATTATTTCCGATATGGGTAGCGGCTTTTTCGTAAGTACAGTGGATAATGGCCCCATCCTGCACATTTACCTTGTTTCCCATCCTGATCTGGTTCACATCGCCCCGGATCACCGCATTGAACCAAACGCTGCAATCATGGCCCATAACCACATCTCCGGCAATGGTTGCATTGGGGGCGATATAGCAGTTGTTACCAAATTCGGGGCTAATACCTTTTACAGGAAGGATCAATGACATATGGTGTTTTTTTTAAGCCTGTTGGCGGTGATGATCGATGGGTTTAAAATAAATATAAGCGTCTTGCTGGAAGTCGGATCTTCCGAATTTCAAATGGTGAATAGCCTCTGTTGCCAAATCACTTCGCACTCTCAATCCGAACGTTTAATTTCGTATAAAGTTAATGCTCAGTAATCAATGACAAACAGGGAAATATTTTTGCGGAACATTGCTCAAACCTCAGAAGCCCCATTATGCCTCGAGATCAATAGGGCTGAGGGTTGTAAATTGTTTGGCGCCGATGGTAGTGAATATATCGACCTGATCGGAGGCATCAGTGTTTGCAATGTGGGGCACCGGCATCCGCGGGTGATCGAGGCCATCAAAGCGCAGATCGACCAATACCTGCACATCATGGTCTATGGCGAACTGGTACAAAGTCCGCAGGTGAAATATGCACAAATGCTCACCCAGCATCTTCCCGAAAATTTGAATTCGGTATTCTTTACTGCATCAGGATCTGAAGCCACTGAAGGCGCCATGAAACTGGCCAAACGATACAGCAACCGTACACAGATCATATCTTTCAAAAATTCTTATCATGGAAGTACGCAGGGGGCACTAAGTGTGATGGGCAGCGAATACTGGCAGCAGGCATTTCGTCCTTTATTGCCCGATATATTGCAATTGAAATATAACCATCTGGATGATCTGCAACAGATCACAGAAAGAACTGCCTGTGTGATCGCTGAAACTATTCAGGCAGAGGCGGGCGTAAATCCTCCCAAAAATGACTGGCTAAAAGCGCTCAGGAAAAGATGCGATGAAACAGGAACCTTACTGGTATTAGATGAGATACAATGCGGATTCGGTAGAAATGGAACCTTATGGGCATTTGAACAATTTGGGGTTGTGCCCGATATCTTATTGTTGGGTAAGGCCCTGGGTGGTGGTATGCCGCTGGGCGCATTCATTGCCGATAAAAAAATTATGGATGTATTGAGTTATGATCCTGTGCTGGGGCATATCAATACTTTTGGTGGTCATCCGGTTTGTTGTGCGGCCGGACTGGCAGCTTTCCATGTATTGCTTGATGAACAACTGGTGAATACGGTGAAAGAAAAGGAGCAGTTATTTGTTTCGTTGTTGACGCAAGCGTCGGAAGCCTTGCCTGTTGCTCAACGTCCGGTGATCAGGTCCTGCGGATTGATGATCGCCGTAGCCTTTGAAAATTTTGAAAAAAATAAACAGGTCATTGATGGGTTATTAAAAGCAACAGCAGCAGGTCCTGCGGTATTCACCGACTGGTTCCTGTTTGCTGCCAATTGCCTTCGGATAGCACCTCCACTCACCATCTCAGCAGATGAGATTCGGTTGGCCTGCAAACGCATTGCTGAACAGATGCTTTTGGTGAATGCTTCCTGATCATTTTCCCGGATGATAAATGCTTTCAGCGTGTTGGTACACCGTGGCCTTATCGAGTGTCATCGGTTTAGTTTTTTGCTGCAGGTAATTTTCAACCTGGTCGTCGAAATGCTTATTACCGGGTTTAGCGCTGGCACCATACATATTAAGTGTTTCGATCTGTGGCAATCCTGTTTTTGCAAATCTTGCAAAGATGACCAGCCCGTCGCCGCCGACGGATTTCAATTTTCCGTTCTTATATTTTTCGGTCCATTGTGGCGAAAGCAGATCAGGGAATCCGGCCAATGGCCATTCTTTATCGCCCCGTACCAGTTTTTGCAGATCGCCTAAACTGATCTCATTGCTGCCATAATTAGTTTTCATGTATGCGTTCACGTAACTAAATGTTTCCAGCGCTTCGGCAGTGCTGATGAATCGGGGTGGTTGACCGAGTAGCTTTTTTTTCAGGTATTCATAGGTCAGTAAAAAGATGGCAGCACCCTTGCTGTCTGTATCACCGCGTTTGTTCCAGTTCCGGAAATTGTTGATGAGGGTTGATAGTTCCGGGTAACTGTTGGGATTCAGCAAGAACATACTGTCTAATTTATACAGGTATTGCAGGTGCGTAGGCAGTTGTCTATCGAATTTTATGGCCTTGAATTTTTCATAACTGATCTTTTCATTTTGCGGGAACAGTTCAAGGAATCGTACGCTTCTGTTGAGCTGGTATTGTTCCCAGCCATCGGTCTTTGCAAACTGGTTGACATCCAGGTTATCGGCTGCTCCGGTGGCCAAGAAGGGGGAGTGGTTGGTATTGAACAGGAATCCGCTTTTGGGATTCAGGTATTGTGGTAAACTTTTAATATTTCTGAATTCGGTCCAAAGGGTTTTAGAAGTATTACCGGGCAGGGTCTTTTTCCAGTTGTAGGCCGATGAACTATCGCGGATGGGCATCAGGGCATTGTCGATATAAAAAATATTATCGTATTTATCGGCATACATGATATTGAACATGCTAAGCTCCTGTTTACTCAGGGCAGCATAGAATTCAGAAAAATTGCGCGCCTTATTCATCTGGTACCACTGATCAAGCACACCGATGCGCATATTGGCGCCCAGTCGCATAGAGAAGAAACCTTGTTTGTTCTTCATGGTAGCTCCGTACTTACTCCAGTATAATTTTCTTTTGATCTGTATGGGGATGCCTTTTATTTTCAGCTTGATGGTCTTTACTTCCAGGTTAACCCATTGTCCGTCGAATTTATATTGTAAGGGATCGTTGGGATTCATCTCCAGTTGAAATTCATCCATCCTGTCGCAGAAATTTACGGTATGTGCCCAACCCAGATTTTCGTTTACGCCGTGGAGTATACAGGGCCCGCCTGCCAGTAAACCTCCAATGATGTTGAGGCCTTCTTCACTGCAGAGATGGGCTTCGTAAAATGCCTGCGGACCGGTATTGGGTTGGTGGGCATTGATGAGCAGAAATGCTTCTCCGCTGGTGGTTTTAGCAGCATTTACGGCGAATGAATTACTGCCTTTCTTATTGAGTTCGGGCGCTTCCCATTCGCTGTTGGTGAAGATGCGCATCAGGGCCTGATCGGCACCGTTGAAAATAGTGAGCGCAAATACTCCGGCAGAAACATATTCTTTTACCGTAACCGGGAAGATCTTTTTATGCATGATCTCTGAAGGGTGTTGGGCGGCGTAGGCATTGAGACCTTGTACATAACCATCGGCCAGTTTCAGGAAATCAGGGCTAAGGGTATTCCATTTTTCTTCGGTGATTTCTTTACAGCGAAACAGGGCGAATGCATAATCTCCGGCGGCTCCTTTCTTTCCCTGTACGCTGGCCATTAGTCCTTTTACAGGTAGCAGCACTTCCTGCAAACTATTAAAATCATCTTCTGATTCGGCCCATGCCAGTCCGTAGGCAACCTGCGCATCTGTTTTGGCAAATATATGCGGTACGCCAAAAGAATCTCTTACGATATCGATGGATGCCGGGTTGATGGGAGTTTGTGCAACTGACAAAAAGCACAAGAACAGAAAGCCCGGGATCAGGAGGTATTTTTTCATGATGGAGTTACGGTATTGATTGGGTGTTTGGATGTGGAATAAAGATAATGGTTAAACGCATGAATGCAAGGGGTGGGGTATTGTACACCAATCGCCTTTGAGAATAACAAATTTGAGCGGGTTTTGTTCAGGGGTTGCAACGGATGTATTTGTCCGAATTTTTTCATGATGAGTACTAAAAAATAATTTTGATAAGTCACCGGCAAGTATTTACTTTGTATTACAAAGTGCTTTTTTATGACGACCGAACAACAATCCATCAATGATCTGCAGCACATCAAAACCATGATGGAGCGCAGCAGCAGGTTTATTAGTCTGAGTGGTTTAAGTGGCATTGCCGCCGGCATCTGCGCCCTGGTGGGTGCCTGGTTTGCCAGCGAGAAGATCAATTGCTGGGTAAAAGGCGATTGCGATCTGAGCCGATTGCTGGGCAGCGCAGGGGGGAACCTGATAAATGATCTATTCTGGATCGCCACACTCACTTTTCTGGCGGCCTTTGTGCTGGCATTTTTCTTTACTTATCTGCGCAGCAAAAAAAACGGAACACCCATTTGGGGGGCTACTACCATGCGCTTGTTCTGGAATACGATTATCCCGATCGCTGTTGGCGGCGCTTTTCTGATCCGCATGATGCAATTGGGCGAATACCAGTTGGTACCTCCCGGATGTTTATTGTTTTACGGCTTGGCCTTAGTGAATGCGAGCAAGTACACCTTGAGTGAAGTTCGTTATCTGGGCTATGGTATGCTGGTGCTGGGCTTATTCAATTTATGGTATATCGGTTATGGCTTACAATGCTGGGCAATGGGTTTTGGTATATTGCATATTGTTTACGGCATCATGATGTGGTGGAAATATGAAAGAAAATAAATTATCCGTTGAGCATGAAAAATCCCATTGAACACCTGAATAAAATTTTCGACAGCCGGATCCGGCTGGGCATCATGAGTGCCCTGGTGGTGAACAGCAGCGTTAATTTCAATGAGCTGAAAGAACTGCTGGATATCACCGATGGCAACCTGGCCAGTCACCTGAAAACACTTGATGAAGCAGCCTATATCAAATTTCAAAAGGGTTTTATCGGGCGCAAGACCAATACCACCTATTCCATTACCAAAACAGGAGAGAAGGCTTTTAAACAACATTTAGAGGCCCTTGAAAAAATGATCGGTGCTGTAAAATAATTTTTTTGTCATTTCACTTTGAAAAACAAAGCACTTTGTAAATATGAAAAAACAACTTATTCAATGGCGTGCCCAACTGCTGGTTTTTTTAACGCATCGGCTGGCATTACCCTTACTAAAGCTGATCCGTAAACCGGAATGCTTTCCTTATACGCTTGAAAGTTTGTTGCGCTTTGCGCCTGGCACGCTGGGTTACGATATGGCGATTTTTCTTCAGCAGCGGGAGCTTTTGTTATTGCCCTATTATGCCAAACATGATATCAAGCACGTATTGCTGCAATATGATACTACTGGTGAGGGTGAAGTTTGTTTGCAATGTTTTATGCTGGGCAACAGGCATATTTCCTTTCCGGTACTGGCCACTGTTGTTTATGGTTTTATTACAATGCCCGAGTACTGGAAAATTTTTGGCATTGCGTTTAAACGGGGTAAGAGAGCCATTCCCATATCAGAGTGGAATTGGTTTGAACTCCTGCAGGAACCTACCCAATCATTGATTCAAAAAATTGACGCATGCTAATGATTGGGTTAATCATCCGCATTGATTTTTTATATAATTAGTTTATGTAAAATTACAACGATGAAAAAAATCTGGTTTAAAAAAACAAGTTTGGGTTATATGCCCATTCATCCGATGGGATTCCTGATCAGTTTGATGGCCCTGCTATTCATGATCCCGATCGTGATGGCCACCAATCGGCAAGCCCATTCTGTATCCGATATGTTTTATCAGCTGTTTGTTTATGGCAGTTGTACCCTTTTCTGGTGGAAATGGGTAGCCGAAAAAACAGCCGGTTAAAAATCAAGTCCTAATGCAAAATAAAGGATTGGTTTCCCCTTAAAGAAACCGCTCATGGGCCAGCCTGCATCAAACTTTACGAAATAACCCAGTAAAGTACTGCGGGCCCCAAAGCCATATCCGCCGGCAAAAGGACCCACGCCACCGGCCTTGATCTTGATCCTTACGGTGCCATCGTCATTGATATAATTTACACTGGGCCGTTGGATCTTATTGTAGCCTCCGTTCCAGGCGGTTCCAAAATCAACGAACTGAATGATCTGGAAATTCCGGATAAAAGCATTGTTGATGGGATTGCTGAACAGGGTAGTGAACACCGGTAAACGGAATTCACTGTTGATCACTACTGCATTATTTCCATTGGCCACATTTTGTATAAAGCCCCGCATATTAACAGTAAGACTTTGGAAAGCATATTCCTGATCATTGGCTGGAGGGTTATTGGTATTGAAGTACCGGTCGGCACCATTCTTTTTGGTATTGCTGCCCAGCATCAGCCAACCATCTACACCACCGAGGTAGTAGATCATTTTTTGATTGCCCCAGCTGAAATCACCGGCTACTCTTCCGGCCCAGATAAAGTTGCGGTAGATGGGATAATAATATCGTGCATCAAAGCCCAGGTTGAAAGTATTGGGACCATCGGCAAACGCAATTTTATTTACCTGTCTGTTCCAATCGATATACGCTTTATACCGCAAGCCATTCCAGATATTCATCGTAGGGTTGAGCGAATTATCATACACGTACTCAAGCCTTGAAGTTGAATAGATAGTTTGTTCATCAGGCTGTGCCAGGAACTGAGGATCCAGTGAAGCATACACAAAACGATCCGACCTTACTCCGGTACTGAATCGAATACTTCTGTTCCTGTCGAACGGATAGGCAATATTGGCCTGATATAAATTGGTATAGAAACGACCAACGAAATTACCAAATTGATCACTGGCCTGCTGCACATTGCGATAATACGTAACGCCCCAGTCGATCCTTCTTCTATAATTCTGGTAACTGATCAACCATTCGTTGTCTTTCAGATTGGTAGAGATCTTATATCCTCCCGTGATCTTCACATCTTCCATCAATTCGGAAGTGCCCAATCTTACCAGTCCACTCAAAGGCGTACCCGAATTCAACTGGATAGGGCCACCACCACCACCATAAGGTTGATAACGGTTTATCAATACTGAATTATTAAAAGCTGCGGCCACATTTTCTACATAAAATTTTGGTGGTTTATAGGGATATAGTTTCGCTGTTTTTAAAACATCATCTACATCACTGTTACCCATCACAACAGGTTGTATATTTTTTCCGCTATCTTTTTTCTCATTGGCAAATTCAGATTGAAAAACATCTTCCGGTTTTTTTGCCGTATCCTGTTGGTTGGGAATAACCTTCATGCTATCAAGTCTCCACTGATTCTTATACTCGGCCATGATCTTCTTCATATACTCAGTGGGCTGAGCAGTTACATTCCTGCGGCGCAAAGTATTCTCATCGATGGTGAGTTTGTACAGATCCTTCTCGTCACTTTGACGGGTTACTTCACTTGCCTGGTTGTTGTCGCCTGCGATCCTGGTCTCACCCAGTGTGCTTTCATAATTCGTCAGTGGGAAGGTATAAGCGGAATCTTCTGAAACGGAAACCACGGCAATAGAATCCACATCAGTTTTCTTGTAAACTTTTAACAAGCTATCAACTTCTTTGGCAGAAGGGTTTCTGAATATTTCCTCATTGATCAAGACCAAGGTATCAAGTCCTGCTTTTTTGGTGGTGAAGAATCCGGCGTACCGGTTTCCGATACCATTCTCATCACTTACAAAAGTGAAATGATTGGCATTGTATTGCATCGGATACCTTGCATTGCCATAGGTGAGGTGCGATAATTGCGTGATCTGATTCAACTCGGGTTTATCGCCAAAATTGGTGATCAGGAAAATATTGTAATGGTTATTGCTGGGCAATGAAGTATCGCCACCCTTGGTTGCCGGATCCGGCCGGTTGCTCGCAAATATGATCCCTGTTTTATTGGGGAAGGCTACAAACGAAGCATCGAGGTCATCGTACACATCATTGGTGATCTGCTTCAGTTTCTCTTGTTGAATTTCAAAACTATAAATATCGGTATGTCCGTTCTTAACGGCACTCAACAATAGGGTATTGCTGTTGAGCAGGTATTTCACATCCTGTACCTGATCCAATTTATCGGTAAGGTCGATCTTGTATTGTTTTATTCGCGTAACGATATCGTATACAAATAATTTCAGTCTGCCTTCTTCTGAGTATATCACCGTGATCCTTGTTCCTTTTGGATCCCAGGCCATTAGCGGGTAGTTAGGATTGATCTCGTTCTTGTAACCGCGAACACCATATCTCAGCAGGGTTTTGTTCACATCCTCATCATTGTAAATTACCCGCACCACTCCTTTTTTGTATTGGGTAACCACATAGGAGTTGTTCTTTTTATTGGGGTTCACATTGAACCTGAAATAATCCTGATGGTTGTTGATATCGAATGCATCCACAAAACTTCCTTTGGGATATGGTTTTCTTTTGCTGATGTCTTTCGAATATTTATCATCGGTGTATTCCATGAAATCGGCCAGTACTTCCTTGAATTTCTTTTTACAAACCTGCATACAAGCCTTGTTCATATTCTTGTATACAGTTGCTAAGTAGAGCAGATAGGTTACATTCTCTTTTTTATATTTTTCTTCAATATAGTACCAGAATGCATGGCCGGCGATATCTGGCCGGGTAAAGGCGAACTTGTAAAAGTTTTTGTAGTTATTGCTGAGGATCTCGCTTTTCATTTCATCATCGCGTTCTGTACTCCAGTTCTCTGCGAGATAAGAAACATATCCGTCGGTAAGCCATTTGGGAAGATCGAGTAATGCCTGGTTGCCGGCAAACTCTCCAATATCATCGCCAAAGAGTCGGTTCTCTGTGATGATCTCGGCGATGCCCGCCCTGATCTGATGCCGCATCTTCTGATGATCAGCATCAAAATACACCACCATTTTATTGTTCACCAGTTTGGTGATGCCACTGGTATTCTGCCAGTCCATTCCCAATCCGATATTGCTTTGCATCATATCGGCATATTCATTGTACAACACAATATTGGCACGGCGTTGCAAACTATACTCAGCCGCGGCTTCGATCTGTGGTAATTCCTTCTCAGCACTTTGGGCAATATACTTTGCCAGTTCCTGTCCGTTCTTATAAAAATAAACGTTGAAATTCTTGGTCTGGTAATAACTCCATTTGAATTTTTTATATTGAACCCGGTTCTTTCCAAATTCAACACTGTTTACCTGGGCCACCGCAAAATATGCACCCGCCAAAAGGAAACAGGAAATTAGAGATATTCTGCTGAACTTTGCCATACTGGTGAATTGATATTGAGTATTAAAATTACTTTATTCGGTTTAATCATTAAAAACAATTTAACCCCCTGTAATGTTAAAAATTAAAAGCTTTGTATTCAGTCCGATCCAGGAAAATACCTATATCCTTTCCAATGAGTTGAAGCAATGCGCCATTATTGATCCGGGCTGCTATTTCGATGAGGAAAAAGAAACCCTTCGGGCCTATATTACAGAGAGTGGTTTAACCCCGCAAATGCTGCTCAATACGCATTGTCACCTGGATCATGTGTTCGGCAACAAATGGGTGGCCGATACCTATGGGCTTGAGCTGCGGATACACGCTACCGAAAAAGCCGTGCTGGATTTTGCACCCACGAGCGGACTTATGTACAATATGCCATTCGATAATTATGCAGGCGAATTCAATTATTTGAAAGAAGGCGATATGGTCAGTTTGGGCGATGACCAACTGGAGGTCATTTTTGCTCCGGGCCATTCTCCCGGGCATGTTTGCTTTTATTGCGCCCGTCAGCAATTTATGATCAGTGGCGATGTGTTGTTCAACAGAAGCATTGGCCGTACCGACCTGCCCGGTGGCAATCATGGTCAGCTGATCAGGAGCATCCGCGAAAAACTATTTGTATTGCCCGATGAAACCGTAGTGTATAGCGGTCATGGTGAGCGCACAACCATTGGGGAAGAGAAAAGAGAGAATCCGTTTTTAAGTTAGAGCAGTCTGGGTACTTAATTATTTAATGGTCATGCATAGCTCTATTAATATTCCATTCGTGCTTTTGGGATGCAGAAAGCAAACCAGTTTATTATCGGCCCCGGCTTTTGGGGTTTCCTGCAGCAAAATAAATCCTTCATTTTTCAGGCGTGCCATTTCTGCTTCAATATCGGCCACTTCAAAAGCGATATGGTGCAATCCTTCGCCTTTTTTTTCAATGAATTTGGCGATCACCCCATCCGGATCGGAGCTTTCGAGTAGCTCTATCTTGGTATTATCCTTTAAAAAGAAAGCGGTATTCACCTTTTCGGAGTTTACCTGCTCAGTTTTATAGCAGGTGCTGTTCAGCAATTTTTCGAACAAGGGTATCGATATCTCGAGGTTTTTAACGGCAATGCCGATATGTTCGGGAGAAAGCATAAAAAAATTATTTAATAAGGCCCATTTACGAAATAGGTAAAATGAATGGCAAAGCCTTCATTTGGCAGCTAAAGTAGAACCTTTTGCCATAATTTTGTGTTTATTAAGACAGAAACTAAACAATAGGATTTTATGTTGAAATTGCCCATTTACCTCGATAATAACGCTACCACTCCCATGGACCCCCGTGTTTTGGAGACCATGACCCCATATTTTCTGGAACATTTTGGAAATGCGGCCAGTCGTAACCATCCATTTGGCTGGGAAGCGGAAGAAGCCATTGATTATGCCCGTGAGCAGGTAGCCAAACTGATCGGTGCCGACCCAAAAGAGATCATTTTTACTTCCGGTGCAACCGAGGCCGATAACCTGGCCATCAAAGGAGTGTTTGAAATGTATGCCAGCAAGGGCAACCATATCATTACCGCTACTACCGAACATAAAGCCGTGCTGGATACCTGTAAACATATTGAAAAGATCGGTGGAGAAGTGACCTACCTAACGGTTAAGCCTGATGGCCTGATCGATCTGGAAGCACTTGAAGCTGCCATCAAACCTACTACCATCCTTATTGCCATCATGTATGCCAATAATGAGATCGGTACTGTAATGCCCATCAAAGAGATCAGTGCCATTGCCCGCAAACATGGGGTGCTGGTATTCACCGATGGAACACAGGCGGTAGGAAAAATTCCGGTGGATGTAAATAAGGACGGGATCGACCTGATGGCATTCACTGCTCATAAAATGTACGGACCCAAAGGTGTGGGTGCTTTATATGTGCGTCGTAAAAATCCAAGGGTAAAAGTAACTGCACAAATGGACGGTGGCGGACACGAACGTGGCATGCGCAGCGGAACCCTGAATGTTCCCGGTATCGTTGGATTTGGTAAAGCTTGTGAATTATGTCAGCTGGAAATGGAAGCCGATACCAAACGCATTTCGATCTTACGCGATAAACTGGAAACGGAATTACTGAAACTGGAAGAGGCCTATGTAAATGGTAGTCGCGAACATCGCCTGCCGCATGTAGCCAATATATCTTTTAAACATGTGGAAGGAGAAGGATTGCTGATGGGCTTCAATAAAAATATTGCACTCAGTAGCGGATCGGCCTGTACCTCAGCTTCGCTGGAACCCAGCTATGTGTTGAAGGCACTGGGATTGGGCGACGACCTGGCACATTCTTCCCTGCGTTTTGGATTGGGAAGATTTACCACAGAAGAGCAGATCGATTATACTATTAAGGCCATCAGTGAAACGGTATTGAAGCTGCGTGAGATGAGTCCGTTATGGGAAATGTATAAAGAGGGGATCGACCTGAGCACCATTGAATGGGCAGCACATTAATTAGAGACAATAAACAGAAACTATACAATTTAAATTTTTTATTATGGCTTATTCTGATAAAGTGATCGATCATTACCAACATCCAAAAAATGTGGGTACACTCGACAAGAGTTCAAAGAACGTGGGTACCGGATTGGTGGGTGCTCCTGAATGTGGTGATGTGATGCGTCTCCAGATTGAAGTGGATGGAACTACCGGCATGATCACCGATGCCAAATTCAAAACCTTTGGATGCGGCTCTGCTATTGCTTCTTCTTCACTCGCCACCGAATGGCTGAAAGGAAAATCTGTAGATGATGCACTGAAGATCGACAATATGGATATCGTGGAAGAACTGAACCTGCCACCCGTAAAAATTCACTGCTCGGTATTGGCTGAAGATGCCATCAAGGCCGCCATCAATGATTACCGGGTTAAGAACGGCATGGAAGCCATCAAGTTTGAAGAGAGCGTAATTCATTAATTTGCATATTTAAATCACTATGGTAGCAACTGATAACTCCATATTCATTAGCGATAAAGCGAAATCCAAGGTCATCAATCTGATGAAGGATGCCGGCGTGGGCGACGACCCCAATTTTTTTCTGCGTGTAGGCGTAGTAGGTGGTGGCTGCAGCGGATTGAGTTATAAACTTGATTTTGATAATGAGGTAAAGGCCATGGACCAGGTTTTTGAAGACAAAGGCATTAAGATCGTGACCGACCTGAAAAGTTTTTTATACCTCGTGAACACCGAACTGGAATTCAGCGACGGATTGAATGGTAAAGGATTCTATTTCAATAATCCTAATGCCAGTCGTAGTTGCGGTTGTGGTGAAAGCTTCGCAGTTTAACTAAAAAAATATTTTTAAAAAAGCCCTCCAACTCGGGGGGCTTTTTTTATGTTACTGCTTTTGCTGTTCCATATCTTCTTTAACCATCGGCTTGGGTGGCCTAGGCGGCTTAGCTGGTTTTGGTGGACGAGCCGGTTTGTTTTTTACGATCTTGGGTGGGGTGAATCGTACCATCTCCGGCGGCGGCGGTGGTGGTGGCGGTGGCGGAGGTGTTTTCAATTTTTGAACGGGTGGCGGTGGTGGTGCAACCTTATTATTGGTTTGCGCAAACAAGGAACTGCTCATCATACAGATGGCAACCCCTAGGATAATTTTTTTCGTCATGATTATATTTTTGACAGAGATGCAAGGCCGATTTATTTCCATAAAAAAGCCCCCAATCGGGGGCTTAGCAGTTGGTTTTGGTAAACAACTTATTGCAAGTGAAGCGTTGAGCAATTGTTTGTCAATTTATCAGAAATATAAAAGGAATATATTTCTATTGCTCAAAAATTCTAAAATTCAATCATTTGAAGAAATTGCTGCAAGCAGCATCCCGTTCATTTAGGTAGACAAGCAGCTTTTTGAAAATGCTGCGTGGCATAAAAAAAACACTGATTTTTAGTAATATATCCCCCGAAAATGTCGTGGGTATTGAATTCCAAGTATTTTTACAACCAATGAATTATAACAATCCAATAGCTTGTAAATTAGTAAATTGCATTATATTTTAGCATCATGTGGAGCATTTGTAAAAAGGAATTGCAACAATTTTTCAGTAACCTGAGTGGTTATATTGCCATCGCATTGTTCTTACTGATCAATGGGTTATTTCTATTTGTGCTGAAAGACAGCAGCATTTTTGATTTTGGGTATGCCTCCCTGGATAAATTTTTTGAACTGGCTCCCTGGGTCCTCTTATTCCTGGTTCCAGCCATCACCATGCGCACCCTGGCCGAAGAATTTAAAACCGGCACTTTCGAAATTTTAAGTACCAGTCCACTAACCCGCTGGCAGATCGTGTTGGGCAAATATGTTTCGGTACTGATCGTGTTGCTGTTCGTGATCCTGCCTACTTTCATTTATGTATACAGCATCAAAAGCCTGAGTGCTTCGGGTGGCATTGATACCGGCGGAATAGCCGGATCTTATATTGGATTGTTCTTTTTGGCTGCGGTATTTGCGGCTATCGGACTTTGTTGCAGTGGATTCACCAATAATGCGGTAGTGGCATTCCTGCTGAGTGCGGCGGCTTGTTTACTTATTTATTTTGGATTCAGCGCCATCAGCAAGCTAACTGTATTTCAGGGTGGGGCCGATTATTATATTGAAATGCTGGGTATCGATTTTCATTATCGCAGCATCAGTAGGGGTGTGCTGGATAGTCGCGACCTGGTTTATTTTTCCAGCATCATATTTTTATTCTTGCTGATCACTGTAAAAAACCTGCATAAAAAATAAATGGGTGTTATCAATAAAATAGGAAAAGGAAAGATCGGGGTGTTGATCACATTGGTATTCCTGCTGTTGCTCAACTGGGCAGCATCGCTATATCATGCCCGTATCGATCTCACCAATGAAAAAAGATTTACACTTTCAGCGCCCACTAAAAAAATACTGACCCAACTGGATGATGCAGTACAGGTTGATATTTTTTTGAAAGGAGAATTTCCCAGTGCCTTTAAAAAACTCGCCAACAGTACCGGAGAGCTCTTGCAGGAATTCAGAGAAATTGCCGGAAATAAATTGCAATACAATTTCATCTCGCCCGATGAGGTGATGGAAGGAACAAATGTAAAATGGGGTGATACGCTTTCCGGATTGGGCCTTTATCCCATCAATTTAAAATCGCAACTTAAAGCTGGCGAACAACAGCAACTGGTATATCCCATTGCACTGGTACATTATAAAGGCAAGGTGGAAGCAGTTGATCTGTATGCCGGAAACAAGACCATGGTATCGGCAAGCGAACTCAATAGCGCCGAGGCCATGATGGAATTCAAATTTGCGAATGCCATTCATAAACTCACCACGGTGAATAAGCCCATGATCGCTTATGCGGATGGAAATGGAGAGCCACCCATCGGTAGTTATATCACCTACGACCTGGTGGAGAATGTGCTGCGGACCGATTACAACCTCTTCAAATTTAATTTGAGTACCCAGCGCGCTATTCCCGATACTTTTCAGTTGCTGCTGATGGTGAAGCCTACCCTGGCTTTTACCGATGAAGAAAAATTAAAGATCGATCAGTTTGTGATGCGCGGTGGAAAATTATTGATGTTCGTCGATAAGCTCAATGCGGAGTTGGATAGCCTGCGTATCAAAAATGAAGTAGTGGCATACGATCGCGGACTCGCACTAAATGATCTGATGTTCAAATATGGCGCCCGCATCAACTCTGATCTGGTGATGGACCTGCAATGCGATTTTTTACCCTTTGATGTGAATGGGAATGGACAATATGAATTTTTACATTGGAATTATTTTCCCTTGTTTGAAACAAAGGGAAATCATGTGATCAACAAAAATCTGGGACTGATTTCCGGTAAATTCGTGAACTCCATTGATACCATTGAAGCCGAAGGGATTCACAAAACCATTTTATTAAGTGCATCGGCCAATGCGCGTTCCATTGCCACACCGGCACTCATCAGCGGAAAAGAAAATGTGAATGCACCCGAAGATGCGCAGTTTAAAAAAGCGAATATCCCGGTTGCGGTATTGTTGGAAGGTAAGTTTCAATCCCTGTTCTCTAACCGGTTGTCGCAACCGATGCAGGATAGTTTGGACCATTACGGCATTTCATTTTTAACCCAATGCCTGCACGATAATAAAATGATCATAGTATCTGATGGAGATATGGTATTAAATGGCATGCAAAAAGAAGAGCCGCTGCCCATGGGCATGAATCCGTTTACCGTAGGTTCTACCTATCAGTATGAATTTGCCAATAAAGCATTTTTACAGAACAGCCTGGATTACCTCATCAACCCTTCGGGATTATCGGAGGCTAAGGCGAAAGACTATACCCTGCGACTGCTGGATAAGAAAAAACTTGAGATGCAGCGTACCACCTGGCAGATCATCAATATCGCCCTGCCCATCCTGTTGGTATTGTTGTTTGCTTTGATCTATCAGTGGCTGCGCAGAAGAAAATATACCCAAGCCCACCATGGATAAAACTACCCTGATATACCTGGTATTCAGTGCGGTCATTATCATTGCCTTGATATTTGACCTGGGACTGCTCAGTAAAAAAAATCAGGTGGTGAAACTAAAGGCGGCCATAATACAAACCGGATTCTGGGTATTCTTATCGGTAGCTTTTTGTGGTTTCATCTGGTTCGAAAATGAGGGAGGTAACGGTAAGGCAGATGCGATATCTTATATTTCGGCCTACCTGCTGGAATGGTCGCTGTCGATCGACAATATATTTGTGTTCATCATCATTTTTTCTTTTTTCAAAGTAAAGGAGATCAATTATTCCAGGGTATTGTTATTGGGTATCCTGATGGCGATTGTGTTCAGGATACTATTCATTGCCGCTGGCACTACCTTAGTGGCGCGGTTCGAATGGATCATGTATATTTTTGGAGCCTTTCTGGTGTACACCGGTATTAAATTGTTTGTACAAAGTGATGAGGCAGAGTTTGATCCTTCCGAGAACTGGGCCTATCGGTTCATGAAAAAATTTATGCGTACTACTGATGAGGAACCGGATGGAAGGTTCATCATCATGAAGAACAATAAGGCGTATTTTACCAAATTAGCGATGGTAGTGGTGATGCTCGGACTGATCGATATCGTATTTGCCGTAGATTCGATCCCTGCTGTGTTTTCCATCATTCCCGATCCTTCCAAAAAATTACTGATCTATTCTTCTAATATTTTTGCCGTGCTGGGATTGCGCAGTCTATTCTTTTTATTGCGCGGTGCTGCCACTAAATTCGATTATTTGCAACAGGGGATTGCGGTGGTGCTATTCTTTATCGGTGCAAAAATGTTGCTGGCTGAATGGATCCATTTGCCCGTGTGGGTTTCGTTACTGGTGATCGTGTTGTGCATCAGCGCATCCATTCTGTATTCCAGTTACCATACCCGGAAAGGGGTGCCAAAAAACAAAGTGGTTTGATAAATACATATCGTCCAATTCAAATAGTTAACTTAGTAAACCTCAGCGATCAAATAATATTTAACCAGCCACATTGACCCAAACATTTTCACAAATAGCAACCATTATCAGGGCAACAATTTTGCAGCAGCAGGGCGATGCCATGATCGATCAGATCCTGCTCGATAGCCGCAAATTATTGTTCCCGGACAGTTCGCTGTTCTTTGCCTTGGATGGTCCCAGGCGCAATGGTAGTTCTTTCATTCCCGAGCTGTATAAAAAAGGACTGCGTCATTTTGTGGTAGATGAAAATTTTGCAGCTGAAAATATTCAACAATTTCCCGAAGCCGGATTTTTACAAGTGGCCGATGTACTGCAGGCCCTGCACCTGCTGGCTGCCTGGCATAGAGCCCGGTTTTCTTATCCGGTGATCGGCATTACCGGCAGCAATGGAAAAACGATCGTTAAAGAATGGTTGTTCCAGTTGTTGCAATCCGATTTCCAGATCGTACGCAGTCCGAAAAGTTATAACTCCCAGATCGGTGTGCCACTGAGCATCTGGCAAATGAATGAACGACATAACCTGGCCATTTTTGAAGCAGGTATATCGCAGCCCGATGAAATGCAGCAGTTGGAAAAGATGATTGCACCCAGCATTGGCGTATTTACTTCCATTGGTGAAGCGCATAGCGCCGGGTTTTTAAATATCAGGCAGAAGATCAATGAAAAGCTGAGATTATTTGTGCATGCCGATGCGCTGGTTTACCCGGCCGATGATCCGGATATCAATGATGCAGTGAATCAGTTCAAGAATAATGTGCGTGCCGGTGATGAGTTTCAATTGATCTCCTGGGGCAGAAAAGAAGGACTGAGTTTGCAGATCGTATCCATCGAAAATAAAACTGCGGGTAAGCATATCCGTGCTATCTGGAAAGATATTGCATTCGAATTCAGCATCCCGTTCCTGGATGAGGCTTCGCTGGAGAATGCCATTACCTGTTCTGCGGTGCTGCTACAACTAGGCATACAACCATCCGGCATACACGCAAAAATGCAGTTGCTGCGGCCGGTAGAAATGCGCCTGGAGCTGAAGCAGGGCATCAACAATTGTTCGGTGATCAACGACAGTTACAGTGCCGATATCAATTCACTTACCATTGCCCTTGATTTTTTGTTGCAACAACAACAACACCAAAAACGAACCCTGATCCTGAGCGATATATTGCAGTCGGGCAAAACCGACCACGAACTCTATGCCGAAGTGGCCACCATCCTGGCACAAAAGCAGATCAACCGGTTCATTGGCATTGGCCCGGGTATCAGCCGCTGCCGCGAAGTATTTTCCGGTATTGCCGAAACGGTCTTTTATAATTCCACTGCCGAATTCAAGCAGCAGTTCCATGCCCAGCATTTTCAGCAGGAGACCATTTTGCTGAAAGGCGCCAGGGTATTTGCTTTTGAGCAGATCAGTCAGCTGTTGGAACAAAAACTGCACCAGACGGTGATGGAGATCAACCTCAATGCCATTACCCATAACCTGGGTGTATATCAGCAACGGCTAAACGCCGGAACCAAGCTGATGGCCATGGTAAAAGCTTTCAGTTATGGCAGTGGTAGTTTTGAGATCGCTAACCTATTACAGTTTCATAAAGTAGATTATCTCACTGTGGCCTATACCGATGAGGGTGTTGAATTGCGCAAGGCGGGGATCAGTTTGCCAATCATGGTCATGAATACGGATGAAAGCAGTTTTGAATCCATGGTGCAGCATCAACTGGAACCCGAACTTTTTTCTTTCGATATGCTGAACGGGTTTGAAAATTATCTGAAGCGCTCGGGCATTGAACAGTACCCGGTACATATCAAACTGGATACCGGCATGCATCGCTTGGGCTTTGAAGAAAAGGATATCGAATCATTATGTTCCATACTGCAGCGTTCTGCATGTTTTAAAATTCAATCTGTATTCTCGCACTTGGCGGCCAGTGATGCACCGGTGCATGATGACTTCACGGGGCAGCAGTCGGCCGTTTTTGAAAAATGCTGCAGGCAATTGCAAACAACTATTCAATATCCATTTCTGCGGCATATTGCCAATACTGCTGCCATACACCGGCATCCGGAATTGCAATATGATATGGTGCGACTGGGCATTGGGTTATACGGCGTAGACAACCATGCTGGTATGCAGGAGCAATTGAAAAATGTTACCACTTTAAAAACTACTATCTCACAAATAAAGCAAGTAAGGGCCGGCGAAACTGTAGGTTATAACCGCGAGGGCATTGCCAAAAAAGATACCGTGATCGCTACCGTGGGCATTGGATATGCCGATGGTTATCCCCGTGCACTCAGCAATGGGGCAGGCAAGATGTTCGTGAACGGCATACTGGCTCCCGTGATCGGCACGGTTTGTATGGACATGACCATGCTCGACATTACCGATATCCCTGCAGCAGCAGGCGATGAGGTGATTGTATTTGGCGAAGCCTTATCGGTGAAGCAGGTTGCAGCCTGGGCAAATACCATCGCGTATGAAATATTGACCGGCATTTCACAAAGGGTGAAGCGGGTTTATTTTGAGGAGTAATTACTCACTCTGCGATAGGGTTAACGGGAATCGTTTAAGAC
>Ga0194056_10000195_pt1 | contig 30248 bp, 26 predicted proteins | sample SepL4413m_MetaG_FD_155458 | JGI IMG/M metagenome (GOLD analysis project Ga0194056, IMG submission 155458) | Anoxic zone freshwater microbial communities from boreal shield lake in IISD Experimental Lakes Area, Ontario, Canada - Sep2016-L442-13m | ecosystem: Environmental > Aquatic > Freshwater... | reverse complement strand
CAGCACACTCAATGGATCCCGCTATGGCTATATGAGCGGAACCTCGATGGCAACGCCGCATGTATCCGGCGCGGCCGCGCTGCTCTGGAGTCTCTGGCCAGCGGCCCGTGCCGAAGACATCAAGGATGCCCTGATGAAAGGGGTTGATGTGATTCCCTCCCTGGCCGGAAAAACCATAACTGGAGGCCGGCTCAACGCCCGCAATTCGGTTGATGCGCTGTTCCGTATCATTCACGCCCCCCGCGAGAATGCCTTCAACAATGGCACAGGGTACCCGGTTGAGTGTGAAATCGGCCCGTCTGTTCTGACCGATACCAATCAACTTTTTGTCTTCTGGGCTCAGAATGGCACCACAAATTTCAGCGCGGCAACCTGTCAACTCGTTAGCAACACCCTTTTCCGTGCCATTATTCCGGAACAAGTTGAGGGGACCACAATCCAGTATTGGATTCAAGCGGACGCCACAAATGGGCATCGCGTACGTTTCCCCACCAATGCCCCGGCAAATACCTGCGAGTTTTTCATCGTGCCCGCAATGAGTCTGATGGTGACAGGTACGCCCTCGTTCATTTCCACCACCAGTCCTGACTATGGCGAACACCTCTTTTCATCAGGCAAGGTGATACAGGCCAGCGCCCCTGCTTCAACAACACCCAGTAATGGCATGCGCTGGGCCTGTAGCGGCTGGGTGGGAACCGGTAGCGTTCCTGCTTCCGGAAACAGTAATGCCGTCACTTTTACCCTGACAGCCCCTTCCACGCTCACCTGGCAGTGGCATACGGAATTTTCACTCACGCATACATCGAGTTATGCCCCTCTCAACATCACGACCTGGTGGGATGATGGAGCTGCCGCCACAACGCTTCCCGCACCCATCTCTGTCATCATCAGCAACATTCCGCACCGGTTTGCCGGCTGGCAACTGGATGGAATACGACAGCCTGACGCGACCCTTCCGGCGGTAAATCCTGTTACGGATATTCTGATGACCACGCCGCATCTGGCCGCAGCTCTTTTCCTGCCAGAAGCTCTGGATAGCGATGGCAATGGGATAAATGACTGGTGGGAAGTTCTCTATCTTGGCAGCCGTGCGTCTGATCCCACTGCGGATCCTGATGGCGATGGCTTTAATAACCTGAGCGAATTCAAAGATCAAACAAATCCCCGCGACATGAATTCTTTTCCAACTCCTCCATTCATCCTTCACACACCCTTGAACCCCCTGCAACCGCGCCCAGCCCCTTATGCGGTCTCAGCCTGCATCACGGATAATTTCAAGATTGTCTCCACCGTGCTGTACTGGAGTCGCAATGGCGGACCGGCAACAGCAACCCCCATGACGTCCGGCGCCGGCCATCTTTTCACCGCCTCCATTCCAGCACCCGGCACGAACGGGGACAGCTTTGTTTATTCGATTGTGGCCACCGATCCGCTGACAGCAACCACCAATGGGCCCTTTACCGTGACCCCTAGTTACCCGGAAATCACCGCCGCACCTGCTCACTTTCCCTGCATGCTCCTTCCCGAAACGACGTCCAATCTGACACTTGCCATCACCAACACCGGGGTGGGTGTCTGGCAGGGCAACGTCTCCATCTTATGGGGTGGTTTCAGCAATGATGTGGAGGGTGGCACGGGAACCTGGACCCACTCGGGCTCCAATGACTTGTGGTGCATCTCTACAAATCGCTCAACTTCGGGAACTCAAGCATGGTATTGCGGCAACCCCAACAACTCGGTTTACGCCAGCAGCATGCACGCCAAACTTGACTCTGCTCCCTTCTATGTTGCCACCGGCGCGCAACTGACCTTTCAGCACTGGATTCAGTGTGAACTTGATGATCAATTCTGGCGCCCAGGCTGGAAGCCAAACAACTGCTGGGACGGCGGCATTGTTGAAATTTCCACAAATTTAGGCGCTTCATTCCAACAGATTTCACCCATCGGCGGTTACCCCAACTTGATTTCAGGGTACGCGGCCTCTCCATGGCCTGACGCAACCCCTTGTTTTGCAGGGAATGGTTCATCATGGAGTCAACCCATCTTCAATCTCACGTCGTTTACCGGCTGCGTCGCCATCGTCAGATTCCATTTCGGCTCAGATGATAATACCGAGGGAACCGGTTGGTTTATTGACGACATTGTGATCTCCCCCACGATCCCTGCTCAAGCCTGGCTGACTCCCGTCAGCACCAACCTGACGACCTCCCCGAAAAGCAACGCCACCCTGCCCCTCGCAACCCTGAACAGCTGCGGAATTACAACGGGTAACCGCGATGCCTTCATTCAAATTTCGGACAACACCATTACCAATCCAATCAAGGTCATCCCCGTCTATCTGAAGGTTCGCTCACCCGCCACCCTGACTTGGACTTACGCAGCCCAGACGTCGACCAATGGCGAGGGCACGATCACGCTGTCTAATCGATTGTTCGATGCAGATGGTGACACCTGTCAGGCCGCCTGCGAATGGTCCACCTCACCGGGCGGGGTGTGGAGCAATACCTCGCTCACCTCCGTTCAATCGGAAATAGGCCTGGCAACACTCACGGATATCGCTGCCTTGCCGCTTTCCAACCTGCTGACACGAAGTACGTCTGGATTGATTACAAACAACCTGATTTCTACCTGGGACTCTCAGAGCGCAGAGAGTGCGATTTTTTATTCCAGTAACACCCTGCTGCGTGCCCGTACGTGGGATGGGATCTTCTGGAGCAGTTGGGTGACCAGTCAGCCCTTCATGGTTGACAATGAAGCCCCGCCCACTCCACTTAACCTGATTTCACTGGTCCACCAGACAAATGCCTGGTCGAAGAATTCCATCATGAGCCTGCGTTGGGACCTGGTACAGGAAGCGCGTGGCAGCGGGGTCACCAATTACCATTATGGGGCCACAACAAACCAGGCTGCGTTAACTTCACCCAGCACGGCCACAGGCCGGACAGGATTGACACCACCACTTGCTGATGGCACGCATCACTGGGCCTGGGTCCGCTCGCGTGATCGCATGGGCAATCTGAGCGCTCCTGTGTTTTATGGTCCTTGCTGGATTGATGCCACGCCCCCGTCTGCAATGAATGCTGTCATCACCATTGGCGTGAGCCCGTTTGGAAACTATGTGGTGGGGTCAAATTCTGTGAATGGAACCTGGTCCGGCTTCAGCGACGGTGCCGGTTCCGGCATTATTGGGTATTACTTTGCGCCGACCAATGCGGGAGGAACCACCAAGGGCTCATGGACGACCAACACCCAGGGCTTGCTGACCAGTCTTCTATCGGACCGGACCAACACCATGTATGTGTGGGCCAAGGATCAGTCCGGCTGGATTGGCCAGGCGGCCTACGCCTCATTTATAACGCTTTCACCCAATAGCGACTGGGATCATGATGGCGTGCTGAATTGGCAGGAGGAACTATCCGGAACCGATGCCTTGCAGAGTGGCAGCCAATTCCAACTGGGGACCACCGGTGGTTCCTCACTTCTTCCCGGCAGCTTCACTTTGCAGTGGCGTGGTCTTACCAACCGGCACTACACCATTTCGTATAAGGATTCATTGGGGGCTGGAGGCAGTTGGGTCACCCTGCCCGGCGCCAGCAACCTCCCGGGCACAACAGGCATGATGAGCTTTACCGACACCACCATCACCCGCCCCACCCGTTTCTACCGCATCTCAGTAACCGCCCCGTAATGTACTACCCCAGCGAGGCGTGCATCGGCCCTTGGCTTTCAACCAGCCTGGAATAAGCTTTCGTAGGGGCCAGGGCTCAAGATGATTGCGGCCAAGCGCCGTCAAGGGGATCCATTTGAATTTAATCCAATCCTCACAGGCTTCGGGAATTTTATCCGGCGATAAAGCCGGAATGGCCATGGCAAACACCAGATTGATTTCGCAATGGCGTTCCCCCTTCTGGATAAAGGTGTGCTCCACGGCTCCCAGGAATTCTTTCACCACCGCCTTCACGCCAAGTTCCTCTTGAATTTCACGCTTTAATGCAAAGGCAGCCTGCTCATTCCATTCCACATGTCCGCCCGGCAGATAGGTGTTTGCCGCCCCTTTACTCTGACAAACAAGCAACTTCCCCTGCTTCACACACATCCCACGGACCAATATTTCAATATGTTTACTGTTTTTCATATTCCAGCACTTCCCCTGCCAAAAATAATGACCCGGCTATACACACCGCTCCTGAATTCTCCAAAGCCCATCCCTTCGCCAGTTCCATCGCCTCAGGCAACGAGCTGGTCACAGATTCCCATCCCTCCGTTTTAGCAATCTGCAATAATTTAGCAGGATTCGCATTTCGTTCAGAATTGATGGGCACAATCCAACAGCGTTTAACCGAGGGGCCCATGGCCTTGGCAAACCCTAGCGCATCCTTGTCATCACACATCCCCCAAATCAGCCCCACCTTCTTTTTCTTCACCAAATCCTTCAAGGTCACGGCCAGAGCACGGGCGCCATCGGGATTGTGGGCGCCATCCAAAATTATAGGAGGATCCTGACAGAGGACCTCCAACCGTCCCGGCCACCTGGCCGACGCCAGCCCGGTCCTGATCGTTTCCACGGGGATCTTGAGCGGACTACACTCTGCAAGCGTTTCCAACGTCGCGATGACCGTGGCCACATTCTCGAGTTGATGCTTCCCTAGAAGCTTTATGACTACGGTACCGTAATCCACATCCCCGCTGGTGATCGACAGCTTTTGGCCGGACGGATCCTGAGACACGCGGCGCACAGCAACAGCCTCAGTCACATCCACCCAGCGGGCTTTCTTGGCTATAGCCACGGCCTGAATGGTGGCTTTGGCTTCATCCGGTGTAGCCCCACAAATGACCGGACGCCCAGTCTTGATGATCCCAGCCTTTTCGCCGGCAATGGCCTCGATTGTGGTGCCCAGATAAGCGGTATGATCGATCCCGATGCGGGTAATAACCGAAGCCAAGGGCATCACGACATTGGTAGAATCCAAACGCCCACCCATCCCGGTCTCAACGACGGCCACCTGAACGCCCTTGCGCTTGAAATATTCAAAAGCCAATACGGTGGTGAATTCAAAAAAGGTTACCTCGCGTCCCGCCGCCGACACCGCGGCGGCATGCGCCTCAATGTCGTCAAATAAAGAAGCAAGCTCCTCATCATTGATATCCGCACCATTCACCCGGATACGTTCATTGAAACGCACCAAATGGGGAGACGTATAGAGCCCCACGCGCAGACCGGCCTGCCGCAAAACAGATTCCAGCATGGCGCAAACCGACCCCTTGCCGTTAGTCCCCGCCACATGGATCGTGGCAAACGCATGATGCGGATTCCCCAGCCTATTAAGCAAATCAATCGTAACATCGAGGCCCGGCTTAATGCCAAACGTCCGCAAGGCATATAAACGCTCAAGTGATTTTTGAAGATGCGGGATAATGGGGTGTAAGGGCATAAGAATCTCCGTAGGGGAATCAGATCAAGGATAAAACCTCCTGATCAAGTTTGGCATAGGCAGCAGCTATATCAAAGGTAACGCCCGGCCGCAGCAAATCGTCGGTGTCATGAATGAAGTTAGGGTGTACAAGCTTCTGTTCCATGTTTAATTGGAACTCCCGGCACGACACACGCAACCCAGACGCTTCCATATATCGTCTAAAACACTGTGCAATGAGATCGGGTTGCGCCTTCCCCACAGTCAATCCAAGCCAGAGATCAAACAGATCCCGGCCTTTACGGCGTTGATAAAGAGCCCGAAGTTTGGTCCCCAGCAATTCCTCAAGCCGATAGGTCGAGATAGTGCATGTTCCGGTGAACCACCGTGAGGTAAGGCTAAAGGGCCGAAACTCCGGTTCCAACACGGCAAAATGCTCACGGGAGTTGATTTCCACCTTCAACCGCGATGTCGGTGATGCCGGACTGGTGCCGGCGATCCGATAAGTGAGCGTCACCACCCCACGTCCTTGCTTTCGCTGTGGTTTGCCCAGAAGCACACCCAACGAAGCATTCAGAGCGTCAAATAAATGCCCGATGGGCCCCGCCACGATTTGCACGAGATCAATATCTTCCGAATATCGCCAGGCCGGGGCCAGATGTACTTTATGGAGTGCTGTGCCACCCCGAAAAGCCAGGTGCTTGGAGAGAACCGGGTTGGAGAATAGCATGACCAAACTCCTGCAAATGAGCAGATCCTGTTCGACCATGCCATCGGTCTTCCATGGTGCATGCTCCTTCCATTCACGCAGAAAGTTTTCAGGAATCATTACAGCTTTCCCCTATCAGATGTCCGGTTCCACTTCCGTGTTCTCGATGATATGCCACCGTTTGTTGCGACGTCCCTGTTCGGGAAGTTGCGGCTCCAACAGTCTCCACAATGGTTTCCGCTGCTGAAGAGCATCGTGCAGTTTTCCCGTCAATTTCTTCCAGCCGGTATGATCCAGGAGCCATCCAAGCCGCTGCAAAGGGATCGTCTCGCAATCAAAGTCGCACAACTCTGCCAATGCCGGGGCTTTTATCACTTCTCCAAGTTCAACCAAGACGGTTGCCACACGGCTCAATGAGCGGCAGGCTTTTGGCAGAAATAGAAGGTCATAGGCGGTCACCTCCGGGGTGCTGACGCGCAGATATCCTGCCGGAACGGACTTCGACATCCACATCCGATCCGTAATGGGCTTCTTCCGGAAGAAAGAAACTCGCAGATCGCCATACTTGAATGGCCGGAGGGCGCGGTCCACCACCACTTGATAAGTCTGCGGTCGTTGGTGTGCAGCCCCATGGATTTCCGCGGCACTGACACCGCCAACGTAATACTGAAGGCCACGGTGCTTAGCCCAATCGTCAAGAAAAGCATGTGGAGGCGCAAAACCGAAAGATTGGTTCCCAGGCTCGATAATGGCATAGAAACCTCGGCCAACAGGCATAATCCAGCCCGATTCCTCCCACCGCGCCAACTTATTACTCAAATTGGTCCCGCCGCCTATTTCCTTCGCGGCCTCCTGATATGAAAACGTCCCTCGCCCGTGACCCAAAAGATCACGAACAAACTCGATCCCAGAACTGCGTTTCGTTTTCATAATATCACTTATATAGTGAGATACAGCACATCAAACGGCAATTATCCGGCAAATGCAAGCATGAAATCAGCGTATTACACTTCACACGCAATACTTTCAAAAAGTTATCGTTAGCAAATGGATACGCCAACGGGTTCCGTATGCAAATACTAACAGGATTATCGTCCGCCCCAGTGCGCGGTTTTCCAGGCATCCATCCGCTCGATCGCTTCAAAATCGCTTATAGAACCTACCTCAACCAGGATATTCAATGCACCAACGGCCAAACCGCGACTCCTGGTGCGCTTCGTAAAGGTCAGCAAAGCATTTTCCAAATCGTCATCCATCGGCTCATCACGCATCTTTAGGTACTATCCGAGCCGGTTGTGGTGACGCCACCTGTCGAGGAGCCTATCCCGGTGTCTGAGCCTGCGCCAACACCTGCTGTACCGGAGGTCTTCGAACCGGTGGTCTCATCCCCGCCTGAGGCAACGGACGGCACGGAGGCCGTCCCTCCAGTTGTTCCAGAGACTGCGCCGGAGCCATCTCCTTTGGAACCTGAACCTGAAACAAAAACAGAAACGGATGTATCGTGAACAACCTATACAGTATTGGTTGTTCAAATCACCATAATTCACCCGAACCTTTTCGCGGCTTTCGCGTGTTTCGTAGTTTATCCCCTCTTAATGACAATCGGGTTCTGGCAACCTTCTTTATCCGTGACATCAGTCTCATCCACGGATAGATTAATTCACCGAATTTTATGAATAGCACACCCACATCTTCACCGGTCGTTTTATTGCCGCCGGACTATCACACGCATACCGTTCTCTGCAAACATGCCACGGGGACACCGCAGGAGTTCCGGGAAAAAGCCGCTGCATCGGGGCTCGCCGAAATCTGTTTTACCGATCATTGCCCCGAACCATCCGGATACGATTCCAAGTATCGCATGACACTTGAGGAACTGCCGGAATATTACGACCTCATCCAACCGCTTCAAGATGGCGGCACCCCGCCGGTCTTAGTCGGTTTGGAAGCCGACTTTTTCCCTGGCTGCGAGGTCTTTCTCAATAGTTTCCTGCCAAAACAACCCCTGGATCTCGTCATGGGCTCAATCCACTACATCAAGGGCTGGGGCTTTGATAATCCAAACTACATCGCAACCTGGGCATCGGTGGATTTAAAAGGGGTTTGGACGGAATATTTCAAACTCGTGAAACAGCTGATCGACACCGGGATGTTCGATGTCATCAGTCATATCGACCTGCCCAAGAAATTCGGCCATCGCCTCAAGGACCGGGACATGAAAGAGCTGGTTCAACCGTTGCTAGATCATATCGCCAAAAAAAGCATGGCCTTTGAAATCAATACCTCGGGCTGGCGCAAGGATGTCGCCGAGGCTTATCCGTCGCCCTTGATCCTCAGTCTTGCAGCAGAGCGTGAAATCCCGATCACATTCGGCTCAGACGCGCACGCGCCCCGGGAAGTTGGATACCGCTTTCCAGAAGCACTGGCAATGGCTCTCGATACAGGATGCAAAACCTCGCTGACCTTCAAAAAAAGAATCGCCACCAGGATCCCCTTGTCCAACTGGAGAGTTTGAACCCCATGGATAAAACTCTTTCACAAACAACGCTGGCAGTCGATGGGCATGTCCACATCTATCCGCAATACGATTGGGCTGAGGCGGTCACCGCCTTGCTTGAAAATTTAGCCACTGCCAGTCAAACCCTTGCACCGCGTCAGAATGTCATTCCCATCGGCCTGCTGGCAGAAAGCCGGACCAACCGGTTCTATAACGAAGTTATGGAGGCGGGTGCACCTTTATCGAAAGGTTCACTGCAAGTTGAGGCGGGCCCTGATTCCGGCAGTCTGGTGATTCGTGATGCCGGAACGGTGACGGGTTATCTGATCGCCGGGCGACAACTCGTCACCTCTGAAAAACTGGAGGTTCTGGCCCTTGGCAAAGACACCACCCTTTCCAGTGGACTCCCAATCGAGGAAACGCTTAAGACCATTGCCGCTCAGGGCGCGATGCCAGTATTAAGCTGGTCGCCAGGAAAATGGTTTTTTAAACGGGGAAAGTTGGTTGGTTCTCTGATCGCCTCTCATCCACCCGGAAGTTTCATGCTTGGAGACATCGGGATACGGCCCACGGTATGGACTACCCCCCGCTTGATGAAACTGGCCACCCAATGCGGCTTCAAAATTTTGGGTGGCTCTGATTCCCTCCCTATGCCCGGTGAAGAACGCTGGATTGGTCGAGCCGGTTTTCAGGTCACAGGGGCGTTTGATCCACAAAAGCCAGCTGCCAGTGTCCGCGCCCTTCTCCAGGCCCCCTCCAGCGTATTTATCCCGATCGGACAACACAGTTCCCTGATCGCATTCGCCACCCGCTGGGGCCGGAATCAGATGGGATAAAAACTTACAGGGGAACCGTGATCGTGATGCGTGTTCCATGGCCGGGTTCACTTACCACCTCAATGACACCGCCAATGTAGGTGATACGCTCGCGCAAGGTGAACAGTCCAAACCCGCTTGAAAGATTACGCGCCCCGGATTCTTTCTGTGTGAAGCCCTTGCCGCAATCAACAATGAGAAGCCGAAGTGATTTCGCATCCGGATGATTAACAGACACCGACGCTTTTTGCACCCCGGCATGCTTGACGACATTAAATAGCAACTCCCGAACAGCCTGAAACAGCAGGATGCAAAGTGGACCAGGCACAACGTGAAGATCATCGCCTGTTACCTTGACAGACAAACCATGCTTGTCTGTCATCCAGTCGGCGAGCCAGCGCAAGCCCGGCATAAGGCCCGCCTCCAGGAGAACGGGCGGGCACAGGCTCAAGGTGAGGGAGCGCGAGGCGTTAAGGGCCTCGCGCAACGTTGCAAGAATATCCTGCACACACCGGGCGTGCTCAGCCGCCGGACTCTGAACGTCGAGCGAGCTGATTTTCATCGTGGCAGCCACGATAAATTGCTGAACTTGATCATGAAGTATGGATGCCAGCCTTTTGCGTTCAAGTTCTTCGGCCTGCGTCAACTCCATGGCAAGTTTTCGAAGTTGCGCCACGTTTTGTTTTAATGCGATATTCGCCCCTTCGAATTCCCTTGTGCGCTCATCCACACGTTGAGACAGCAATTTTGTGAAATTGAGAAGTGAAGTTTCGGCATTCTTGCGTTCAGTGACGTCACGCCAGATGGATTGAAAGGTTCCTTCGGGCATCAGTTTGGTCCGCATTTCAATGTGGGCCAACGCGCCATCCTTGTGAAGGATCTGCTGTTCACTGATCACGGTTTCGCCTTTTTGCAGCAAATCGAAGCGCCATGGTGTACTCGCAAGGTTTTCCGGCGTAACGAACACGGAGCCAATATGTTTACCTACCAGTTCGTCACGACTTAAACCGGTCAGTTCACACATATACCGATTTGCATCAATAATGACCCCGTCCTGAGACCCGACAAGTATCCCATCCACCGCCAGATCAATGAGTTCCCGATACCGGGTTTCGCTCTGTTGCAGGGCCTTCTCGGAACATTTCCGCTCGGTGATATCCTGAACGGCGCCGATCATGACCACCGGTATATTGTCTGCATCGAGATCGAGATCCCCGTACCCATGGACCCAACGTTCCACTCCATCAACAACCCGGATGATTCGGTACTCTTTGTTAAATTTCCGCCGCAGCCCCAGGACCTCCTTGTGGAAATAATCGGCCATCATCTGCCGGTCGTCCGGATGAACAACACCCAGCCACCCTTCAAAGGTATGCGGATAGTCTTTGGGCAGCCCAAAAATCTCATTCAGAACGGACGATGAGGTAAAGTGGCCTGTACCGATGTCCATTACATACGTTCCCAAGCCCGCGATCTGTTGCGTCTGAAGCAACAATCGTTCATTATCACTCAGGGCTTTGATAAGTTTACTATTCATGACGCAGGCAAAATTTATCAGGTTAGGACGGTTTTGTATTCACCAAAAAGACGCTGAGCCCTTGCCACGGTCGTTTTGATGCTTCCCCGGTTCTTCTCAACCAAGGCCGCCGCACGCTCACCCAAGGTTTTGCGCAAAACGCCATCGGCAAGAAGTTGATCAAAGGTCTGCCGCAATTCCGCCTCCGTACCCACCTGAAGCAAGGCCTCCGCCGCCTTGAATTCACGGACAATATCGATAAAATTCTCCATATTTGGCCCCACCACCACCGGTCTGCCGCAAACCGCCGGCTCAATGATGTTCTGGCCGCCATGTTGCGTCAGGCTTTTACCGATAAAAATGACCGTGGCCACAGTGTATAAATGTTTCAATTCTCCTGTGGTATCCACCAGCAACACATCCGGAAATTCACCGGATCCCTCTGCGCCCCCTTTGCTTCGCTGGACATATTTGAGTGCCCGTCGCTCAATCATGGACACCACGTCATCGCGTCGTTCGGCATGGCGCGGGACCAGCACCAATTTCAAATCGGGATATCTGGACTTCGCCTGGATAAAATAGTCGAGAAGCACCTCTTCTTCGCCCGGCCAGGTGGAGCCTCCCAGTAAAATCAGATCTCCAACCGCCATACGTGCGGAAGCCAAAATGGCGGCAGCCTTTGCCAGATCACCAGGCTCCTTGAGCGCCACATCATACTTGGCACTACCCGTCTCCTGAACCCGGTCCGGAGTGGCGCCAAGCGCCAAATACCGCTCTCGATCCTGGGGTCCCTGCACACATAAATGGTCCACAATTCTCAGCAAGGGGGTAAATAGCCAACGATACCGGTAATAACCCTTGAAGGACCTGTCGGACAGGCGCCCATTGATCAACAGCACGGGAATTCCACGCGCCTTGCTAAGCCGGATCAAATTCGGCCAGAACTCACATTCTGTCAGCACTAACATCCGCGGCTTGATCAGACCGAGCACTTTCCGGATGGTCCAGGGGAAATCAACCGGAAAATACACCAATACATCCGCCTTGTTTAACGCCTTGGCCGCCAAGGTGTGCGCCGTGGAGGTATTGACAGTCATCACAAAGGCAATCTCCGGCTGAAGTTGCCGCCATTCCTCTATAAAGCGGAGCGCCACGTAGGTTTCGCCCACGCTCACGGCATGAACCCAGACCCGGGAGCGTTCGCTGATTCGCGCCTTCAAACCGGCGTCATAGATACCCAGCCGCTGCATAAAGCCCTTGGCATACCCCCCTCTCCGATACATCCGGAGCAAAAAATAGGGCAACATCGCCAGGAACAACACGGGAAACAGCAAATTATAGATCAACCAAATCATAAAGAATACCTCAGGATTCAGGATTCAGAATTCAGGATTCAGAATATTAAGATTTCATTCTGCCCTCTGCCCTCTGCCCTCTGCCCACTGCCCTCTGCCCTCTGCCCTCTACGCTCTTGGATGGGCATCATCGTATACTTTCTTTAATTTTTCCACCGTAACATGCGTGTAGATCTGGGTTGTGGACAAACTGGCATGGCCTAGGAGTTCCTGCACACTCCGCAAATCCGCTCCTGCATCCAACATGTGGGTGGCAAAGGAATGACGCAACGAATGGGGAGAAATATCCGGATTGAGATTGGCCCCAAGCAGGTACTTCTTCAACAACCGCTCCACTGATCGACTCGTGAGTTTGCCACCATGCACATTGAGAAAGAGGGGCCGGTCAACAGGACGCCGACGCTCAAGCTCAGGCCAGAGTTCATTGCGCAGCGCAAGGGAAACACGCAACGCCTTGGCTGCCGGACGACCGAGGGCGCAAAGGCGTTCCTTTTTCCCTTTTCCCCGCACCTGCACCACCCCGCTTAACGAGTCGACCTGCGGCTCCAACAGCCCGACAATTTCTGTAATACGCCCTCCTGTGCTATACAGCACTTCCAAAATGGCCTGATCACGCAGGGCGCAGTATTCCGCCAATCTGCGTTCGCGATCTTGTTTTGGTTTTTTGGTTTCCGCCCAAAGTTTCATAGGCATTTCCAAAAGCAGGTTAATCTCATCCCTCGAGAGGAAATTTGGAAGTTTCTTCGCACGCTTGGGCGACTTCAAGCCTGCGAACGGATTCATCGTTACCAGCGCTTCACGCTCCATGAATTTGTAAAACGCGCGCAAACTGGACAATTTCCGGGAAGTCGTTGTGGCTTCACTGCCGCGTTTCTGAAAATCAACGAGAAAAGCGCGGGCTTTGAATCGGTCCACTGCCTCCCATGAATAGGGCGGCAGGGCGTCCCCGGTCCAGGTGAACCGGACAAACTGGGCGATATCCATGATGTAATTGGCAATGGTATGGGGGGACGCATTCCGCTCATGTTCCAGGTGTGCGGCATACTGCGACACGCAGGGATCGTCCGTCATCATGGCGCCCCCCTTCCCGGCTCCACCCGGAGCAGGCACAGCGGAAGCGGAGGGAACATGAACAGGTTTACGCGTCTGATAAGGCTCTTGAGGCATCAAGTTAACCTATAATAGGAATAACTAAGGATGCAATTGAAATGACTTTACTGAATCACCTTACCCTCTGGAGATAATACCGGTCTCATTCAACCAGAACACCAGATCAAGCGCCCAGGGATGCGGACGCTCAAAAGGCCATTTAGCGGCCAAGCCTATGCCGTGCCCCCCCTTGGTATAGATATGCAAATCGAAAGGTACATTCTGGCGCCGGAGTGCAGCGGCAAACTGCAGGCTATTCTCCACCTTTACCCCGCCATCCTCCCACGTGTGCCAGATAAAACAGGGCGGCGTCCCGGGAGTTACATTCAGTTCCGCCGACAACAGCCGCATCTGCTCAGGTGTCGGCTCCGGCCCCAGCAGATTCTGCCGCGAGCCGGTATGCGTGACTTCATCGCTCATGGAGATGACCGCATAACAAAGCACTCCGAAATCAGGACGGGAACTGACCCGTTCGACAGGATCTGAATCCTCTTCATGTCCGGCATCATAATGGGTTAATAACGTGGAGGCCAGGTGCCCCCCAGCCGACGAGCCCATGATTCCGATCCGGTCGGAGCTGACATTCCAGCGGGAGGCACCCGCCCGCACCAACCTCAATGCACGTGAGGCATCCTGCAACATCACCGGATGCCGGTAGTTGGCTGATCCGAGCCGGTATTTCAAGACAAATGCCGTCAGGCCCTGCTGATTCAGGAACAGCGCATAATCCCGACCTTCATGCGCAGCCAGTCCCCCATACCCGCCACCAGGACATATGACCATCGCCGCGCCACAGGCCTTCCCGGCTTCCGGAAGATACACTTCCAACGAAGGACGATCCACATCACCCTCACCCAATGCACCCGGAGCCCCATGCGGCCACAATTCAACAATTTCGTTTTGACTTTCCGACTCTTCAGAAATGCTCATATTGGATTACTCCTAAACCGACATAGCTAAAATTCTCTACTACGCTCACCCTGCAGCGAAGGGGAAATAGCGACGGGCGTTACCGTAACAAATATCCCGGACCATGGTGTCAATCAATTCCGGCGAGTCTGGTAATTCACCCCGATCCACATCCTGTCCGATCATCTGACAGAGAATCCGCCGGAAATATTCATGGCGCGTGTACGACAGGAAGCTCCGTGAATCCGTCAGCATCCCGACAAACCGGCGCAGCAAGCCCAGATTCGACAAAGCATTCATCTGGGACAGCATGCCATCCTTTTGATCCAGGAACCACCACCCGCTGCCAAACTGAATCTTACCGGGCGCCACGTCATCCTGAAAACATCCCATCACCGTGCCAATCATATAATTATCCGCGGGATTAATATTATAGATGATCATTTTCGGCAGATGGCCTTCCTGCTCCAGGGCGTTCAAATACCCAATCAAGGACTGCGCCTGATTGAAATCGCCGATGGCATCAAACCCCGTATCCGGCCCTAATTGCTTCATCATCCTGGCATTATTATTGCGCACCACCCCGAAATGCAACTGCTTGACCCAGCCCCGGGAAAAATCGAGTCGCCCGAAAAATAGCATCATAAAGGATCTGTATTTGTCCGCCGCTCCGCTGGAAACGTTTTTGCCGGACCGGGCCGCATCAAAGATGGCGCTGGCTTCGGTCTCGGTGCAGGCCTCGGCGTAACAATGCTCAATTCCGTGATCCGACAACCTACAGCCGGACTCGTGGAAGAACGCATGCCGCTGGTCCAACGCCGCCAGAAAATCGGTCAACCGCGCGCACGACACGCCACTGACACGCTCCAGGGAATCCACCCACCCGTTAAACGCCGGGGTTTCAACCCAAAGCGCCTTATCCGGACGGAATGTGGGATAGACCTTGGTTTTGAGCCCGGATTCACGGATTTCACGATGATACTCCAGTGAATCAATGGGATCATCCGTGGTGCAAACCACTTCAACTTTACTCTTTTCCAACAAGCTCCGGACCCTCATATCCGGTTGCTGCAAAACGGCATTGGCTTGTTCCCATATGCGGGGCGCCGATTTTTCATCCAGCAGTTCATCAATCCCAAAGTAGCGCTTCAACTCCAAATGGGTCCAATGGTAGAGGGGGTTGCGCAACGTGAATGGCACCGTACCCGCCCAAGCCATGAACTTCTCGTAATCCAAGGCATCGCCCGAAATGAGCCGTTCGGCCACCCCATTGGACCGCATGGCCCGCCACTTATAGTGGTCACCGGCCAGCCAGATCTCATACAAATTCCGGAATTGATGGTTAAAGGCAATCAGCGCCGGCGGCAAATGACAGTGGTAATCAATAATCGGCTGAATGGCAGCCACTTCATGATACAAGCGACGCGCTGTTTTTGATTCCAATAAAAAATTATCATTAATGAATGTTTTCATAACGCTATCCGTATAATGGGCCTGAAGGGAAAATACAAAGAATTTCTTGCGGCCAGATGACCATCTCACCCACACCATCTACCCTGAAGTAATAGGGAGAAGAGATATTCGTAATGGAATCTCATCATTCCTCTCCCCTTGAGGGAGGATTCAGGTGAGGGGTATTTGTTTGAGTGCCAGCCTCAAGGATGATAGTTTCCCGCGAATTATCCCACCCATAGCGGGAGGGATAATGCAGATTGGAATTGAATTTATTTTAAATTTATCAAGGAGAACATCATGAGCACGATCACGTTTGAACATGTTTCCGTAACGGCCAAGGCCAATGTCTATTTTGACGGCAAAGTGGTCAGCCATACCGTGTTTTTTCCGGATGGCGCGAAAAAAACAATCGGCCTGATCTATCCCGGCACCTACACCTTCAATACAGGGGTTCCGGAAGAAATGAAGATCATTGCAGGCCTCTGCAAAGCGCGCCAGGCTGGAGCCTCCGAGTGGACTCCCTATGCCGCAGGCACCCATTTCGATGTTCCTGGCAACTCCAAGTTCGACATCGCCGTGGAGTCCGGCATCGCCGAGTATATCTGTTCGTTCAAATAATACCGGCAAGAGGATTCATGCAAAATGAGAATTACTGGACAATGATCCATCGTTTCTCTATTGTATCGCGACTTTTTCGCAGGCCGTTAGCTCAGTTGGTAGAGCACGACACTTTTAATGTTGGGGTCGTGGGTTCGAATCCCACACGGCCTACCACCCCTTTACAGGATGTTCAAATGCTGAACATAAAGCAAAAAACACCTTATTGATAAGGAAACCCATGAAACTCGGAATCATTGGCGGAAGCGGTTTATATCAACTAGAAGGACTCGAGAACGTCACCGAAATAGCCCTGTCCACCCCTTTCGGCCAGCCGTCGGATGCTTATATTCACGGCACCTTCGGCGGCGTCGACATCTATTTTCTCCCACGCCATGCCAGGGGACACCGCATTCTGCCGGCCGAAATCAACCATAAGGCCAACATCTGGGGCTTCAAGAAACTCGGCGTGGATCTCGTCATGTCCGTCAGCGCGGTCGGCAGCCTGCGCGAAGGCATCCGCCCCCGAGATATCGTTTTGCCGGATCAATACTATGACCGCACCAAAGGCTCTCTGAACCACACCTTCTTCGGCAATGGCATAGTCGGGCATGTTTCTTTCGGCGATCCCACCTGCCAGGGGCTTCGTGAAATTATGGCGAAGGTGGCCACCGAAGTGGTCCGCGACCTGACACTGAGCGATATCGTACGCCTTCATAAAAGCGGGACTTACGTGAACATGGAAGGGCCCGCTTTCTCAACCCGGGCCGAATCCAACTCCTATCGCCAGATGGGCTTCGACATCATCGGCATGACCAGCCTGCCGGAAGCCAAACTGTGCCGCGAGGCAGAACTCTGCTACCTGCCCATGGCCATGGCCACAGACTACGACTGCTGGCGCGTCAGCGAAGAAGAAGTGTCGGTGGAGTTGATCATTCAGACACTGACGGCGAATACCGCCCTCGCAAAGGAGATCATCCGCCGTTTTGTCAAACAACTTCCTCAAAAACACGACTGCCCCTGTCAGCACGCCCTGAAAAACGCCATCATGACCGACATGAAGGCCGTGCCTCCTTCCACACTGGAAGCACTGGCGCCCATTCTCGCAAAATATCGCTGACGCCCCGCACCATGACTGATTCCTCTATGCTGAACGAGATTGCACGCCGGCGGACGTTTGCCATCATCTCGCATCCGGATGCCGGCAAAACTACCCTGACTGAAAAACTCCTGCTTTACGGGGGGGCCATTCAGTTGGCAGGTTCTGTACGCTCGCGCCGTGATCGCAAAAACACCAGTTCCGACTGGATGGAACTGGAAAAAGAGCGAGGCATTTCGGTTTCCTCCACCCTGCTCCAATTTGATTACGGCGGCTGCGTCATAAACCTGCTCGACACCCCCGGCCATAAGGATTTCAGTGAGGACACCTACCGCGTGCTTACCGCCGTGGACAGCGTCATCATGGTCATTGATGCCGCCAAGGGCATTGAGGAGCGAACCCGCAAACTCTTTGAAATCTGCCGGCTACGTGGTATTCCGATCTTCACTTTCATGAACAAAATGGACCGGCCGGCGCAGGATCCACTCGCGCTGGTGGACGAACTGGAAAAAGTCCTTGGCATCGGCGCCTTTCCTGTCACCTGGCCGCTGGGCAGCGGCGTGGAATTCAAGGGCGTCTATGACCGTTTGACGAAAAAGCTGCATCTATTTGAGCGCACCGCCCATAATGCCCATCGCGCGCCTGAGCAGGTAACCGGCATCCATGATCGCGCTCTTCTCGACCAGATCCCACCGCATATCCGGGAACCATGGCTGGAAGAACTTGAGATGCTCAGCACCGCAGGTGAAAGTTTTGATGAAAAGCAGGTACTCCGTGGTGAGATCACTCCGGTGTTCTTCGGCAGCGGTATGACCAACTTCGGGGTAAAACTCCTGCTCGACTATTTTGTGCAGCACGGCGCACCGCCCCAGCCACGGATTTCAAGCAACGGTCCGATTGCACCGGAGCATCCTGATTTTTCCGGCTTCGTGTTCAAGGTTCAGGCCAATATGAATCCCCGCCACCGGGACCGCCTCACCTTTGTCCGCGTCTGCTCCGGAAAATTTGTCAAGGACATGGTGGTCAACGACCCCGAAACCGGTAAGCCTGTCCGCCTCTCCTATCCCCAGAAGTTATTCGGCCAGGACCGGGAATCCCTTGAGATTGCCTATCCTGGCGATATCGTTGGCCTGGTGACTCATAAGGCCTTTCGCATTGGCGACACCCTGACGAGTAATCCGGCAATCCGCTATGACGAAATTCCCCGGTTCCCCCCGGAAGCCTTTTCCTACATCCGCAATACCGGCGCTTCAAAACAGAAGCAATTGCGTGAGGGGTTGGATCAATTGTTGCAGGAAGGGGTCATTCAGTCTTTTGACCTTGTCGGGGAATTTCAAACGGCGCCACTATTGGGTGCGGTTGGCCAACTTCAATTTGAGGTCGTTGCGTACCGGCTTCAGGCAGAATACGGGGCCGAGCCGCGCCTTGAACCAGCTCCCTTCAATCAGATCCGGTGGTTTTGCTCGAACGTCACCCGCGAGACCCTCACAAAATTTTACCTGGGCACCGGCGTCAAAATCGCTACTGATATCCGCGGTCAATTCGTCATTCTCTTCCCCGACAAGTGGGCTGTGGAATACTTCCTCAAGGAGCACCCCGGGGTGGAACTCCACACCGTATCCCCCCATGCGACGGTGTCTCCCTGATCCATGAAATCATGAAAATCTGTCTGTTGCTTTATCCTCACTCATCCTTTAGATTGCTAAATCGCGAGGATTGAACTGGAGACTAATAATTATGAAGCATTCAACACGATATCATGTGGCCCTGGTGTATAACGCGGGAGCATCCGCCTCTCCTGAGGTCCCGGAAGATACGGGGAGCACCGATGATCTGCGCAAGATGATCAGGCGCATGGCCCATGTGCTTCGCAAGGTCGGCTACAAGGTTACGATTGTCCCGCTCGCGAACGACCTGCTTGCTTTCCAGCGCAAACTGCGCCGGCTCCGTCCTGATGTCGTATTCAACCAGTACGACGACGTCGTTCACGGTGCCTTGTATGAGATGCGTGTGGCCGCCCTCGTCCAGATGATGGGCTTCCCGATTACGGGCTCCCCTGCCCTCGCACTGGGCTTGAGCCGCTACAAATACATGTCGGCCAGTCTGCTTCAGGGGGCGGGCATTCCGATGCCTCCCAAAACAGAGATCATCGAACGTATCGGCGACGTCGACCGCGTTAAATGGAACTTCCCGATCATCGTGCAGCCCAGCCGTGAACATGCTGGTATCGGACTCTCCCGCGATTCGGTGGTGTCAACCAAATCAGCCCTGAAAATCAAAGTGCGCGAAATTCTCAAGCACTACCATCAGCCGGCTCTGGCCCAGCATTTCCTGCCGGGCCGCGAGTTTAATGTTGGAATTCTGGGAGGACGCAAACTGACGGTTCTCCCTCTGGCCGAGGTGGACTACACCCGGCTTCCCGAAGAAATTCCCCAGATCATGTCTTATGCCGCCAAGTGGATGGAAGACAGCGTGGAGTATCAGAAAACATCCGTCATCTGCCCGGCGGCGGTGGAACCCTATCTGGCCCGGGAGATCAGCGCTATCGCCCTCCGCGCCTTTCGTGCGGTCGGTGGCTGGGGCTATGGGCGTGTGGATATCCGCCTCGACGAAGTCGGCCAACCCCGCGTCCTTGAGGTCAACTGCAATCCGTCCCTGGATGAGAGCGTGGCGTTGGCTCGCTCGGCGGAAAAAGCGGGGATCGATTATCCCCACCTTCTGCAGCAGATTGTCAAGACGGCCATGGAAGGTCCTTCCTTCGATGTGGGCGTCCCGATGATGTGATTACCCCGTAAACCGGCCGGTATAGGCAAAGTCCTTGGCCAATGAGGTGGCGAGCGAGGTGATTTCGACCAGTTTTTCGGTCCCTTTGCGCCGGGGCATCCGCAAGTTCAGGAATTTTGAGCGGTCGGCAAGTTTCTCGATAATCGTCGTGACTTCCTCGGCATCCAATCCGGACCAGATACTGATACTTGAAGCCAACCGGTTCTGATGCTGCCGTATAAACTGGCAGGCGGGCCCCTGTGATTCGGCGCGGACCTTGGGGAAAACCTGGCGCAATTTATCATCCACATAGCCCTGGGCCGCCTCGCGATAGCGTTCGGCTCGCTGACCGTAATGTTCGGCCAACAGCATCTTCATGTCGGGAACCGGATTGAGCAGCGGCCCTGAAGCCACCTGGGGCGCAGCTCGCCTCTTCAAGTTTTGCATCAATTTGGAGACGAACATCAACTTCCGCATGGCCGGCCAGAACCGATATTTCCGCTTCCACCCGGCGCGGGGGGTCAGCCAAATGGCAAACGTCTCGGCAAAATCCTCATCCGGATGTTTCTGGGCGTAATTACGCCCATACTGACTGTGGACCAGATGCCGGACAAAATCCCGACTGGAAGGATCAGGCAGAAAGACATCACGGTAAGGTTTTGAAAATTTTCCAAAAATATCGGTCCAGCCAGGCCATTCCCAAAGTCGGTAGGCGTAATTCAAAGCATGTCCGATTTCATGCCGTAAATACATCAAGGTGGTACGTGAATCCTCAATTTCACCGGTTTGCTCTTCCTCAATACGCGCCAAACGCCGGTCCGCCAAATAGAAAGGAACCCCGACTGCGGGCACTTCATCAGGACAACCCCAACTGTCAGTCAGGTAAAATGCAGGCACAAATTTGATCCCCTTGTCCTGAAGTTCACGGCTGACCTGCTGAATTATAACCTCAAGAGGCGATCCCTTGATTGCCAGATCCAGGTCGCAAATACGCGTATTAAGTAATTCATAACGAATTGTACTCCAACTCGTTACAAGTAATTTGGCCCGTGCAGCACTCATTGTCAAATATGAGAAATAAATCGCGTTGTTCTGTTTCAGAAAGCACAATAAGGGGCGATTTTAACACCTTTTCAGCAAAACGGAACCATTTTTATTTATAGTCGCAAGCCATATTTAAAGCGGCATTGCTGGTCTCGGCCATCGTCAATATGTTCAAGAATTGCGGCCCTTGGTCAGAGGCCTTCATGATCTCCGTACCCGCAAGGGGGGCGCCATAAGGTTCGTGGAATTTCATCTGATTGTGCCGGCGACAATAAACGTGGCCGAAGCCCACGATATCAGTGATCGCATCGAGGAGGTGATCACCTCCCGTAACCACGCTACCCATGTGACAACCCACATCGAACCCTGCCGTCGCCCCTGCCCGGAAACCTGCCTGCCCGGCTGTTTTCTAACAGAGAAGGAGCGGGAGTATCCCATTGCGCGATTTTCACAAGGAAAATTCAGACTTCCTGTTATGTTGAGCTCAACATAACAGGTAGTCTGAAACTACGAAACACGCGAAATACGCGAAAACATTGATCTTTGATACCTTTCGCGCATTTCGCGTGTTTCGTAGTGGTTTAAATTTCAAGATTTGATACTGTTTGCGCCAATTTGACACTGCGACAGATTAGGCAATGAAAGCTGGATTCTTAGAAAAATTAATTTCGCGACTCGATCGACTTGATCCTGAAAGCGTTCAAACGCATTTCCTGCGCTTAGCCAAGGAAAAGGGACTTCTGGAAACGATCTTTCAATCGATTCAGGAGGGTGTGGTAGTGCTGGATGGCAGAGGGATCATCACTTACACGAATCGGGCTGCCGGCGAATTGATCGGGTTTAACCTTGCCTCTGCGACGGGCAAACCCATGACCCGCTTTTTACGTGAAATTGACTGGAACCGGATATTAAATCTGGATACCGGCGAATGGACCAAGCTCAGTAGTCACCAGATTGAAGTGCGCTACCCGGAACCACGCGTACTGAATTTCTACGTCGTCCCCCTCTCCGCGGTCGAAAGCACCGAAAAGGGGGCCGTCATCATCCTGCGGGATGTGACCCGTGACCGTGCGCAGGAAGCCTCGCTGGTTGAATCTGAGCGTCTGAATGCCGTACGCCTGCTCGCCGCCGGGGTCGCCCATGAGATCGGCAATCCTTTAAACGCCCTGAATATCCACCTGCAACTCCTCGACCGTGAACTTAAAAAGAGCCATCACACCAACCGGCCTGACCTGCAGGAACTGGTAGAGGTAGCTCGCACCGAGGTCTCGCGTCTGGATTTGATCATTACCCAGTTTTTAAGGGCCATCCGCCCCGCAAAACCCAATCTGGTAAAAAACCAAGTGGCATCCATCATCAAGGATACCTTGCTCCTGTTGAAGAACGAAATTGATAACCGTGAAGCCCATGTCGAACTGGAGTGCCCCTCTGATCTTCCCGCCGTTCGAGTGGATAAAGATCAGATCAAGCAGGCCTTCTTTAATATCATCAAAAATGCCCTGCAGGCCATGCCGGACGGGGGGCTCCTCCGGATTACGGCCGCCGCCTCAGATCGCTTTCTGGCTTTGGCGTTCCGCGACAATGGCTCCGGGATTTCTCCGGAAAATATCGGACACATTTTTGAACCCTATTACACCACCAAAGCCGAGGGCTCTGGCATCGGCTTGATGATCGTTCAACGAATTATCCAGGACCATGGCGGTCGCATGGATGTCCACAGCGAACCCGGTGTGGGCACCACTTTCACGATGTTCCTGCCGCTGGATGAGCGTCGTGTCCATCTTCTTAAACCGCATGTCCGCTCCAAATCATCCCACGAGGACACTCCATGAACCCGCGTCGCACCGTATTAATTGTTGATGACGACAAGAACACCCGCGAGGGCTTGAATCGGGCGCTGCATGGAAATTATGAGGTCGTGACCGCCGACAGTGCCGAGAAGGCGCTTCCGCTTCTGGATGAGCGCACGATCGACATCGTCCTGAGCGACATCCGCATGTCGGGCATGGATGGCATGACGCTCCTTCAGCGCATCACCACCCGCAGCAATCCGCCCATTGTCATCATGCTCACCGCCTATGGCAATGTGGAGACAGCAGTCGAAGCGATCAAGCGCGGGGCTTATGACTTCCTGACCAAGCCTGTCAATCTCGACCATCTTGATCTGCTCATCAAGCGCGCCCTCCACTCGCATGAGATGGAAAATGAAAATCTCAACCTGCGCGCCCAACTGGACAGTCGCTTCGGCCTTGAAAACATTGTCGGGCAGTCCGAAGCGATCCAGGAAGTTTTTGATGTCATCAAACAGGCCGCCCCCTCACTGGCGACCATTCTAATTCAAGGCGAAAGCGGAACCGGCAAGGAACTGGTGGCGCATGCCATCCACCAATTAAGTACCCGGGCCAAAGGGCCATTTATCCCTGTCCACTGCGCCGCATTAACCCCCACCCTGCTGGAAAGCGAATTGTTCGGACATGAAAAGGGCGCCTTTACGGGGGCTGCAGAACGCCGGCGCGGCCGCTTTGAAATGGCCAACGGCGGCACCTTGTTTCTCGACGAAATATCGGAGATTCAACCCTCCATTCAGGTCAAACTGCTGCGCGTCCTCGAAGAGCGCCAGTTCGAGCGTGTCGGCGGACACCAGACCCTTGATGTCGACATCCGCCTGATTGCGGCCACAAATGCCGATCTCGGCGCCATGGTGAAAGCTGGCACGTTCCGCAATGACCTGTTTTTCCGGCTGGATGTCGTCTCCATTACCCTGCCCCCTCTACGAAAACGCGCGGATGATATTCCTTTACTCTTTAAACACTTTCTCAAGGAATTCAATTCCAGGAACAACAAGCAAATTGAAGATATCACGCCCGACGCCATGGAAATGCTCACCGCCTATGCCTGGCCCGGGAATGTGCGGGAATTCAGGAATGTGATCGAGCGCATGGTCGTCCTGTCCCGGTCCCCGCGTCTGACCGTGCGCGATCTCCCCGTCTCCATCAAGACCCAGGTTCAGGGTGAAAATCCGCGTTTGGCGGCTGGAATCAAGATCGGCGCCAATCACCATGAACCCGCCTCAATGGCCGAAGGGGAGCGTATGATGATTTATGCGGCTCTTAAGAAAAACAACGGGAATCGCACCCTTGCCTCCGGACAGCTGGGCATCAGCCGGCGGACCCTGCAGCGCAAACTCAAGGAGTACCGGTCTTTGCCCCCGGAGTCTTAATCTCGGCGTTGATGGATCTGGGACTTGATCGTTTTTCACTCCCCGAGTGCTTCTTCATTCGGGTGATGATCAGTGCCGTCCTCAAGGCGTTCTCAAACTCAAGATCAGCAGGCGCCCCCAACTCAATGGCCCGCTGATACTGTTCCTGGGCACCGGGCACATCCGGCGGAGAAATGGTAAGTAATATCTGGGCCAGATTGTAATGGGCATCGGCGGAATCAGGCTTTATGGAAAGCGCCTTTTCCATGGCATCACGCGCTTTTCCAATCTCACCGAGCCCCATATAGGCTGTCCCCAACGTCACTAGTGCGGACGCATTTTTCGCCTTCCAGACATCGAATGGCGCAAGGAGCTTGACGGCCACATCGAACCGGCCGTCCCTGCAATTTGCCTCCGCAAGCAATACAACCAGATCTGGTTCCGTTGGCATTAACTCAATGGCCTCCATCAGCAGGGTAATCGCATGGGCCACCTCGTTCGCCTTGATCAAACGGTTTGCTTCGGATTTCACCGCCAACACCACCGCGCGGCAAAGGGCATTCGTCCCCCCGCCCGCAACGCCGGTCTTGCTCAACTTGGCCTCCAGTTTCACAATTTTGCGCTGCAAAACCAGACTGGCTTTTGCGTCATTATTGAGCTCATCTTTCAGCCGCTCCACCTCCGCCAACAGCTGCTTTACCTTTGATTCATCCCCGGAGGTCTTCGCCAGCTCCAGGGTTGACTGCACTCCGCGAAGTTCGCTGAGCAAGTCCTGCAGCCGCACGACAGCATTTGACCCGCCCATCGCCGTCTCCTTACCTTCGCCGGTAACCGGCTCAGGCTCCCGTGGTATTTCCAACGACGCCAGGACTTTCTTGCATTCAGCCATACGCATACTCACGATGGGCGCCTGCCACCCCGGATAGTCAGCCTGCAGTTTCTCATAAAAACCGATTGCAGCCCGGTAGGACTTCGCGGCCTCGGCATCATGATTCTCGGCCCGCGACAACTCCGCCTCCACCACGGCCAGATAGGCCTTTTTGAGACATTCAACGGCTTGGGGCGTAACATTGACAACCGACCCCGCCCGGGTACTCTGTAGCCCCAAACCCAAGATCATGCTCACCATCAAAAGTAGTTTAACCATCTGTTTCATGTTTTTCATCCTTCAAGGCTGTCACAATTCCAGCTGTAGGCTGTAGTGAAATATGTAGAAATGCAAATTTAAAATCAGTTTACAACACCCTCACCCCAACCCTCTCCCCTGAAGGGAGAGGGAGAAGATGAATCCAATCCCACCTCTCCCCTTTCCGCCACGGGCGGATCTGAACGAGAGGGAGAGGATTCAGGTGAGGGGTTTTGGCCTGCTCACCGGCGGAACCAGGCGCTCAAAATGAGCGGGCACCTCGGCCTCAAACGTCATCCGCTTCCCGTTAAAAGGATGATGAATGGCAAGGGAGCGGGCGTGCAGGGCCAGCATCCGATGGGAATCGTTTTTATCGCCGTATTTTCTATCCCCCACAATCGGATACCCCTGCTCGGCAAAATGAACTCGAATCTGGTTTTTGCGTCCCGTCAGCAAAGTGATGTCCAACAAACTGAAGTTCCGGGTTTCCTGCCGCACACGATAGGTCGTATGCGACAACAGACCTTGCGCGGGATTTGTGGTGGAATAAACACGAAAGGCGGCATTTTCAGCCAGATAAGAAGTGATCGTTCCTTCCTTTTTCATCAGTATTCCATGAACCACCGCTAGATAATGCTTTTCGGTATTGTCCCAATTCCCCTGAAGCGTTCGCTTGGCTTTCTCGGTCCGGGCAAATACCAGCACCCCGGATGTTTCGCGATCCAACCGGTGAACAATAAAAATTCGCTCCCGCGATTTATTGCACCCCTTACGGACATAGTCGGTCATCAAGTGGTACGCGGTCCGGGTGCGTTCGTCATCCGTGGCGATCGTCAGCAGCCCCGCTGCTTTATCGACCACCACGATATCCCTGTCTTCATAAAGGATGACAAGGCCTTTGGGTTGATGCCGTTTCATCTTACCCCCCGTGAATAATTTCCCTCATACCCATCCACCCGGTGGCCCAACCGCAAGGCGCGCCATACCTCACACACCCTGGCCGGCTCATAGCGCCGGTTGATGAAGTCGGCACGAACATGCCTGGCTCCCGCCTTCTGCAATTCACCCAACCGCCCCGCCAGACTGAAAGGAACCGCATTAATGGCTAATGTCCGACACCCCTGTTGAATCATGCGTACTGCTTCCCCGCTACCCGACTCCCATTCCCGCTCGGACGTCCGGCAATCCGGACTCGCAGGACACCGCCTGGCTTGCGCCGCCAGGGCGCAGTTCTCGGAAATAAACAGGGGAGTGTCCTGATAGACAATCACCGTCCCCTGCCCGCCGAACTGCCGCAGCAGCAAAAGCATATTTTCATTTCCGTCCTCCGGTGAGAACGTGAAGCGACTGGCCCCCATTGCCAGCACCTGTCGTGCAGCCGACCGGTTGGTAACATAAACCGACCAATCGGCGGTAAGTTGACCACCGGGCACAGGACTGCCTGCCGCTGAGCAATCCCGGTTCAAGAGCGGCCAGGAGCACAACGCGGCAGCCTCCCAGCGGGCCCACCCGTCCGCCTGCAATGCCCTGATTTTCTCCTGAAGGTCAGACCGTTCCCACTCGCGCATCAACACCGGCAGGGCCAGCCGGATTCGATCGGCGCCCACCTGCCCGCGCAAGCCTGCCAAACCGGTCAACAATTCAGGCAATTGATCACGCTGAATTTCCACTACCACCTCGCCCAAGCCCTTGTAGTCCTCCGCTTTTAACGCAGAAAGATGGGCCATTCGATCCGTCTTGATTGACCATTGCAAGCCGGCTCCTTTCGCCGGGAGGGGGGCCATCACAGGCTTCTCAGCCACCTGCACCGCCAGAACGGCCTGATGCCGGTGGGTGGCCACTGCTTCTGATAATTGGGCAGTCACCTCACGACGAAGCCGGTTGAGTACCGAAACCGGTATAAACCGGCTTTCAGGATTATTGAAGGTAAAGTCCGCCAATTCAAACTGAGTATCGCCGAGTTTAGAAAATGCCGTACGGACGGTGTTTGCGACTGCTTCAGCATCACGGCTTGGTTCAAAGGGGCCCGGCAGGGAGGCTTTTGCCGACAGGCCGTCACAGGCCGCTAGCCTGGCAATGACGTTAAGTTCATTGGTGGCGGCGTTGATCTCAATCTGGAGTGCCATGCGAACGCGATAAAGGCCTGGTTTCGGACGGGGAAAGCGGTACTGTTGTTTGACCGTCTGGGACGACGAGCAATACAGGGGCGCGCCCGGCTGGATCTCCGGATGCTCCCGTGGCAGCCCCACCTCAACCAGACGGTTGGCGGGAACTTCAAAGACCTCCTCCAGGGGTTTTCCCTTCTCACTGATCAGTCGCAAATGATCAACGGGGAATCCAAAAGGACGTCCCCGTCCGGGCACATCGGTCTGGACCCCGTCATGTCGTTCAAGTCGCCGTTGCGTTTTAAACTGAACCCAGTCGCTCCCCCCACGCCGGACAATGCCCTGAACAATACCAATGGGGGCACCGCGGTGACCCACGACTTCAGCATCGGTCACCTCCCGGTTACGGGGAGAATTGAGATAGAGCTCCGTCCAGGGCCGGCTGAAGATGGTTTTTATTTCTTCCTCCGCGGCCTGTTTCTCCAATACAGAAAGGCGGCCCGCCAGAAGCTTGCGGTAATATTGAGTTACCGCCGCAACATACAGGGCGCTCTTCTTCCGCCCCTCAATTTTGAAACTGAAAACGCCCGCCTCGCGCAACTTCACCACATCCCCGGTCAAGGCCAGGTCTTTCATGGAAAAGGGATAGGCCTTGGCCTGACCAAAGGTATCGCGACAGGGATAGGCACAACGGCCACGGTTCCCGCTTCGTCCACGCAACATGGACGAATAGAGGCACAGGCCGCTATAGGAGTAGCAAAGGGCGCCATGGATGAAAACCTCCACATCCACCCCGCCTTCACGCACAATGGCCGCCATCTCCTTTAACGTCAATTCCCGGGCCAGCGTCACCCGGCTGAAACCGAGTTCATGCGCGGCGATGGCGCCGGCCACATTGTGAATGACCAACTGGGTACTGGCATGTAATGCCAGCCGGGGGAAATACATTCTCGCCAACCGGACAATCCCCAGATCCTGCACAATCACGGCATCGACGCCAGAGGCATCAAGAAACGCAAGCGTTTCAATGGCCTCATCCAGCTCATGATCTTGAATCAGGGTATTGAAGGCCACGAAAACGGAACGTCTGGGTGAGGCCGAATGCGCAAACCCCACAATTTCACTCAGGTCTTCAGGCGAAAAGTTGGCCGCCTCGGCCCTGGCGGAAAAACGTTGAAGCCCGAGATACACAGCATCCGCCCCATGATGAAAAGCGGCATAAGCGGCATCAAGATCACCTGCGGGGGCAAGCAGTTCTGTTCTCATCGCGCCTCAAGCCCCTTCACCACCAGCCCCGGCGCTTCAGGTAGAAATAAAGCACCCCGGTGGTAAGTGCGGTGATAAGCCATACCCAGATCCACCCGTGCGGATCTTCAAGGCTGGGCCAATGATTGATGTTCATCCCATAATAGCTGGTCAATAAAAGGGCTGGCATGCAAAGGGTGGCCATGACCGTCAACACCTTGATCACGTGGTTCACCTGCATCTGCTGCAAGTTGAGGTGAATCTGCAATACGCCAGTCAGCGAGTCCCTTGCATTTTCAGCCAGGGAGCTGATCCGGACCAATTGATCCAATAAATCACGGTAATAAGGAAGCATATGACTGCGCACAATCTTGAACTCGGCATGCGCCAGCCGGGCAATCGTTTCCCGTTGCGGCCAGGCAATCTGGCGCAGACGCTGAACTTCCCCTTTCAGTTTCATGACTTCGGCCAGGGTATCCTTGGACTGATTCACCATGATGGACTTTTCAAGATCCGAGATTTCAACAGAAATCTCCTCAAGGGCGGGCGCATAATCCTCGAGCAGGAAATCCAGAATCGTATACGTCAGACGGTCCGGAGCGCGGGCCACGGTGGGCGCGTTTTTCAGAACCCGGTCCATGGTGGCATTCACACACTTCAGCGGGGTACGGTGATACGTCACCAGAAAGTTCTTCCCGATGAACATATCCAGCTCGTTGGCCTTGAGTTCCCCGTTCACATACGTCACGGCATGCACAACCAGGAAAAGGTACCCGTCGTATTCCTCAACCTTCGCCCGATCACTGGGGGCAAAACAGTCCTCAATGGCCAGGGGATGGAATTGAAAAACACCTTCCAGGACGGTCTTGGCTTCCTCGTCGGCACACTCCCCGATATCCACCCAGAATTGGACACCATCATCCTGAAGCACCACCTTGAGCAAATCCAGCGAGAGATCCTGGCTTATCAAACGACCCTGCGACTGATTAAACACGAAGGACTTGATCATATTTCAACCTTCATTTTTGTTTTTCTACCGCGCTTGTCAAAAAACTCGAGTTGCGGATCCTTCACGATATTATACGCTTTAAGAATCCGTAGAATTTGAAGCAGATCCGATTTCTCGTACTGGGGTATCCATTTGACTGGCGTAACCACAACAGGTAGTGTTCACGTCTATGGACGACTATCCCCGCACTCTCTCCGATCTCGAGCGCCGTTTTGCAACGGAGGAGGCATGCCGCCGGTATCTTT
>Ga0194056_10000194_pt1 | contig 30612 bp, 26 predicted proteins | sample SepL4413m_MetaG_FD_155458 | JGI IMG/M metagenome (GOLD analysis project Ga0194056, IMG submission 155458) | Anoxic zone freshwater microbial communities from boreal shield lake in IISD Experimental Lakes Area, Ontario, Canada - Sep2016-L442-13m | ecosystem: Environmental > Aquatic > Freshwater... | reverse complement strand
GTCTGCAGATCAGACGCTTACTAATGAACTATGGTTGCAGGCCCGCACCGTAACACTGGCCGGGACCGTCGGGGAAGATTGCTTCGTCTTTGCCGACAGCATGGGCCAGCAAACCGCAACCAATCTCCCCACGCTCCGCCTCGCCGGTCTGTTTTGCGCCGACATCTGGGGATTTGGCGAAACCATTGAAATGACCGGCATTGCCTCCAACAACCTTCGCCTTGCGGCGGTTAAAACCGTCATCATCAACAGTCATGTCGGCCACAATCTGATGGCCTTTGCCCCTACCGTCAGCCTCGGCGAAGATTCAAGCGTGCAGGGGAGCGCCCTTCTGGCCGGACAAGACGTTATTATAAGCGGCACCATCAGAGGGAATACCCGGATTTACGGAACCAAGGTCACCCTGGACGGAAAATTTGAGAATGATCTGCATGTAACCGCCTCTGAAATCACGGTCATGCCTGGCACGGAAATCAAGGGTGATTTTTACTACCAGATGGAAGGCGATCTCGTCCTTGACTCCGGAGTCCTGCTGGGCGGAAAAATGATCAAGCAAGATCCCCCCATCCCCGCCCCCACCTCAACCTCTTCCACCCTGATGCTTCAATTGACGCTCCTGTGCGGCGCCATCATGGTCGGCATGGCTTTTGTCTCGCTGACGCCGGGAATTGCCGCCCTCAGCGTCCACAAGCTGACGGAATCCTTCTGGCGCTGTATTCTATTTGGCTTCATCGCATTTGCCCTGGTGCCCCTGATTGCCGCCTTTCTATTGTTTACCGTGGCCGGCATCCCGCTCAGCGTCATTCTGATCCTGGCCTATGTGATCCTGATCTATGTCAGCAAGATCATTGTGGGCCTGTTCATCGGGCATCTCATAATCCGGAAAAGCACACCGGTTCCGCCCAACCTTCTTTTCCCCGTCATGTCGCTGGGGCTGTTGGCGCTCTATGCGGCCACCAGCCTGCCGTTTCCCTTTGACATTGTGTTCTGGTTCGCTATTACTCTATCCGGAATGGGTGCGCTGGTGAGCGCCATACTGGATCGGCGAACCCCGGTTCTGGTATCATGTTCCGTGGAGCAAGGGAGCAAGCCGCCCCCTGTTTCCGGAGCCACTCCGCCAGGAGCCTGATCGTTGAATTTGAGAGGTTGTGTTGAAGTAAACAGGATACGAAAGGAAATGTTATGCAGAATATTGCCGGGATTATCGTCATATTAATTGCTGTTGTCGCCCTGATCATGCTGGGCGTATTTTTCTATTTCATCAAGGTCTGGGTTCGCGCCCTGATGTCAGGCGCCCGTGTGCCGATGTTGACGCTGGTCGGAATGAAACTCCGGCACGTCCCACCCACCCTCATCGTGGACGCCCGTATCCGGGTGATCAAGGCCGGCCTGACCTTGTCGTCGGACCTGATCGAGGCGCATTACCTCGCCGGTGGTGACGTGATCAATGTCGTCAACGGGCTCATCGCTGCTGATAAAGCCGGCATTGACCTGACCTTCCAGCAAGCGGCCGCCATCAACCTTGCCGGGCGCGATGTCCAGGAAGCGGTACGGACAAGCGTTATTCCCAAGGTCATTGACTGCCCCGATCCCCAGAAGAGCCAGGTATCCATGCTTGATGCCGTGGCGCGCGATGGTATCCGCATGCTGGTGAAAGCCCGTGTCACGGTGCGCACGAACCTGAATCAACTGGTCGGTGGCGCCGGCGAAGACACGATTATTGCCCGTGTCGGACAAGGTATCGTGAGCGCCATCGGTTCCTCCGCGACCTATAAGGCGGTACTGGAAAATCCTGACGCCATCAGCCGCCGGGTGCTGGCCAGTGGCTTGGACTCACAAACGGCTTTCGAAATCGTTTCGATTGATATCGCGGATATCAGCGTGGCCGGCACAGGGGCCAAGGATGTCGCCAACGTTGGTGCCATGCTGGAAACCGAACGCGCCGAGGCGGACAAGAAGCTGCGCCAGGCTGAAGCCGAAGGCCGTCGCGCCATGGCTGTCGCACGCGAACAGGAAATGCGCGCCCTGGTACAGGAAATGCAGGCCCGCGTGGTTGAGGCTCAAGCGGAAGTTCCCCGCGCCATGGCCGAAGCCTTCCGCAAGGGGAACCTGGGCGTTATGGATTTCTACCGGATGCAGAACATTCAATCCGACACCGATATGCGCAAAACCATCGCAGGCGAACCGCATGGCCAGGAACAGAAACCCGTTCAACTGTAAGCCATCAGTATGAATCTTTTTTTCATCGCCGCCTCGGACATGGATGTGATCATTGGGATCATTGCCGTGGTCGGCTGGATTCTTGCCCAGATTTTCGGCAAGAAGAAGGCGGACACCCCGCCCCAGGCGGGATCTCCGCCAGAGGCGGGCGCCCCCGTTGATCCCGGGGAGGAGTTGCGGAGGTTTTTTGAGGAAATTGAAAAAAAGGTCAAGCCTCCCACTTTGCCCCAGCCTGTTGCTCCACCCCCACTTCATCAGAAGACCCACCGGGAAAAGTCATCACGTCGGAGTCATGAGCAGCGGCAGGAGACCTTATCTTCCCAAAAACAGCCGCAATATTCCGCCGCCGAAGCCGCCCAGGTCTTTCAGGCTGAAAGGGTCGCATCATTTGCCTCGTCGCGGACATTGGCACGACCCGCGGCCCCTTTGGCAATGCCAGAGTTACGCAACTCCATTACCCTGCGAAAATTCATCATCGCCAATGAGATCCTGGGGAAACCGATCGCGTTGAGGCAGAGCTAGATCTTCAGAATCCGTTCATCGGCGCGTCCCGCCCGCTCCTCTTTCGCGGTCAGATAGGGCTCTGTCTCATATTGGCCAACCTTCTTCAGGCGGTGAAGGACGGTCGCAACGTCTTCGGTCGCCGCCTGGCATTCCTGAATCATGGCCCGCATTTCCGGCGAAACCTCGGAACGTTTCATGAGTTCCAGATACCCCCTGATAATGGTCGCAGGCTGCCCCAAATGATGGCAGGCGGCGCCTACCGTCTCCACCATGACCCGCTGCTGCTCCGCCTGAACCAGGGCTTTGGAATGGGCTTCTATCTCCCTGACCTGTTCAGAGCCCTGCTTAATCACTGCGCCAATCGAGCGTTGAATCGCGACAAAATCCTCACTTGATTGATCCGCGGCAACCAGAGGCTCCCCTCCGCGTGACATTTCCTCAAGATACCGGCGCAACCGGTTCACCTCCAGCGTGTGCCGCACCAATAACATCGCGCCCAAGGCCATCATTCCGACAATGGAAGGCAGCAGCAGGAAGAGCGTCTCACCATCCAGTGAACGTGTCACAATGGCATTCCCCAGCACATATGCAAATGCCAGCAAGGGGATCACCGACATCAGCGCAACCGCGACGGCAAACTGTTGCCTGGTTCCCAGGGAAATCAGGGACCGCTTCTTTGCATCCATGCCGTGCAATGCAAACGCCCCGAGATAACGACGGGACCGCTCCATCTCAATCGGCACGGGCACCTCGGCCGGGACAGCCGCCTGTTTAATTCCAACGGCCTCGGGTAACGTCACACACATGTATGCAGATTCTCCATCCATGAATGGCACCCCGAAATCCCCCCCATGCGCTGCCGTCACCAACCGGCAATAAGTCAGCCCCAACCCATCAGCATCAATGGCGGTGTCCTGAGGGCCCCCGGCGCAAACCACCAGCAACTTGATCCGGCCCTCGATCCGCTCAATGCGAATCATGACTTGGTTCCCGATAGGTTTTGCCTTGATCGCCAATCGAATCATATGCCTGATCACCCGGGTCATCTGGGGCTTGTCGCACAGCACCGTTGCATCCTCGCCCTCCACACCCAATGTGATTCCCATCGCTTGAGCGGACTCAGACAGGGCCTCTGAAATATAGCGCGCCAGTTGCAGGATATCACAGGGCTGTTTATCCGGCACCTCCTCACCCGCCATCATCTTTCGCACGCTCATCAGGAATTCAATCAATTCCTCGAGAGTCTCGGTCGCGCCAAGGGCTTCATTAACGAAACGGGACGCATCCACCTTGAAATGTTTCGAGGTCGCCCCCCCCGCCACCTCAAGCAGATCGGCCAGGCCGGTCAGTGGCGTTTTCATATCGCGCACAACCAGCCGTGTCAATTCAGTCCGGGCTTCTTCCAATTGCTGGAGCCTGGCCGCAGCCAACTTCAGCGCGCACGCCTGCCGGGTTCTTGTCACAACATTACGCAACCGGATCACCACCTCATCAGGATCAAAGGGCTGAACGATGAAGTCATCGACGCCACACTGGGTTGCATTCAGACGGTCTCCCCGGGCGGCCGCCGTAGCTAAAACCAGAATGCTGATCGACTCGGTCAGGGGGTCGCTTTTAAGGGAGCGACAATGCTCAAAGTTAAAACCTCCTGATAAAACATTAATCAGGATGACGTCGGGCGAAATGCTTCTGGCGACATACCGCAGTTCTTCGGGTGTCTGCACCCAGCGCGATTTAAATCCAGCAGACGTCAGAAGATGCGCAAGGTCACACCCGGCTTCATCGCGGCCCAATATCAAGACAAGCGCATTTTCAGATGTAATCATAAAACCTTCAGTTTAACGGGCAGTCAAAACTTTTACGGGAATCAAAATTTCTTTCATGGTCGCCAGATCAGTTTCCACCCGGATCGATTGACCATCCATCCCGTTCAGTGGACCCCAGGTTTTAATTTCCAAACGACAGCGATCCGGTTTCACAGTATTAATCGAGTTCGTCATCCCCTCCCCGGGCAGTTCCACTTTCGTGACATGAAAAGCCTTGCCGGCAGGCGACCAGAGGTTAACCCAAACCGTCTTGGGCATGTTGGTGGCCGAGGGGACTAACAGCAATGAACCCGGAGCGGCCACGATATCTCCCGCCACAAACGCGGCCACGGGAATCGACACCACCCGCATCCGCGGATGATCCGTCTCCACCTCCACCGACGTCATGAAAGTTCCCTGTTTTCGTGGTCCGTCACAGACTACCCTGACAAGATACTGTTTCCCCGCCTCACGGGGTTCAACCGTTACGGTCATTTGTGGTGAGGCAGATTTTGCCGCGAGCACCTGGAAAGTATTGTTTGATTCCGCCGTCAGCAGCACCTCCCGCTCAAGCCGTCCCTCCGCACCCACCGTACCAAAATGGATCCCCTCCGGCTGCGCCTCAATGGGAACCTTTACAACGCCGGTGAATTCCATCCGCACGATCCGGTTGATGGGATCATCCGTTTCGGTATAAATCGCCTTGGCCTGACGCCCGCGGCGTCCTTTGAAATTAATGACCACATCCACGGTGGTGACCTGCCCCGGCGCAAGCTCATTGGTCGCGGCCTGCGCCGTGGTACAGCCACAGCTGGTTCGCACCATCATGATCTTCACCGTACGTGCCCCCTGATTGGTCAACACATAAGCATGCTTGACCACCGCATCCGAATACACCGCTCCAAAATCAAGACTTGGATTCAGGCAGATGATTCCGGGACGATTGGTCTGGCTCCCACCCTGCAATTCGCCTGGTTCAGCAGAAACACACGCGCCGAACCATGCACCCATAATTAAAACAAGCCCTGCCGACAATGTATGTAAGTGCATCTATAACCCCGACTTTTTAAATTTGCTTCATCTTCCTGTGCCGATCGCTTACTGTCAACAAATTCAAGTATGGAATCCAATAAACAATCACATTTGACCTTCTCCGACTCTTCCAACCGTCAGGTGATCACCCGTCTTCTCCTTTTAACCTGGCGATACCGTGCTGGCTGCGTCAGAGTTATGACACTCCAGTCATCACTCCTGGTCCTTACACTGGGAGGCTTCGGTTTGACAGGGCTCGGCATTGATTTCATCCGCCACACCCTTCAGCCTGACGCCCCTGTCCCACGCTGGCCTTTCCATTTCTCCCCACCCACCGATTGGACGCCCTTGTCGATAATCCTTTTCATTGCCGGAGCCGTCGTCCTTCTGGCCCTCATCCGTGCCGCCCTCAACGCCCTCTACTCCATTCAACTGGCTAAATTGCTGCAACGCAATGTGGTAGTCAACTTGCGCTCCGAAATCTATGCCAAACTTCAAAGCATGAGTTTCCGTTTTTTTGATGAAACCGCCAGCGGCTCCATCATTAACCGCGTCACGGGCGATGTCCAGAATACCCGCCTTTTCATCGACGGCGTCATCATCCAGGGGCTTATCATGATCCTCTCGCTTGCTTTCTATCTTTTCTACATGGTCAACATCCACCCCACTTTGACGCTCCTGTGCCTTTGCACTACCCCGCTTCTATGGTTGATGACCCATATTTTTACCACACGGGTACGCCCTCTCTACAAAGAAAACCGTGAACTGGCGGACCGCCTGACGCTAACCTTTTCCGAAATTCTGCAGGGGATTCAGGTCGTCAAGGGATTTGCCCGGGAACCGGAAGTTACCGCCCAGTTCGCCGAAGCCAACCGCCAGATCCGCGACCAGAAGCGCGGACTGATCAATCAAATCAGCTATTTCTCCCCCGCCATAGAGTTTCTGACCCAGGTCAATCTGGTTATCCTGCTAGGCTATGGCGGCTATCTCGTCATTCAAGGCCGTCTGCCGCTTGGGGCCGGATTGGTGGTATTCGCCGGCCTGTTGCAGCAATTCTCCAGCCAGGTGGCCAATATCGGGGCCATTGCCAACAGCATTCAGGAAAGCCTTACAGCAGCCCGCCGCGTTTTCGAGGTGCTCGATGCCCCCATTGAAATTCAAAGTCCGCCAAATGCCATCCGCAAACCCCACCTGCAGGGCGCCGTCACGTTTGAGCAGGTGAGCTTCGGCTACGATCCTGATATGCCCGTGTTGCGCGACATCACCTTTACCGCCAGTCCCGGCCAATGTATTGCCATCGCAGGGGCAACCGCCTCCGGGAAAACCACCCTGCTAAGCCTCATTCCCCGGTTCTACGACCCCCGGCATGGCCGTATCCTCATCGATGGCACGGATGTGCGGAAACTGGACCTGAATGACTTGCGACACAACGTGGGCATTGTTTTCCAGGAAAGTTTTCTCTTCAGCACCACGATCGCGGCCAATATCGCTTTTGGCAATCCGTCGGTTGCCCGGGAAGCCATCGAACAGGCCGCCCGAATCGCCCAGGCCCACGACTTCATCACCGGCCTCCCAAAAGGGTATGATACCGTTCTAGGCGAAGGCGGTTCCACTCTTTCAGGGGGCCAGCGCCAGCGCCTGGCAATTGCCCGCGCCTTGCTGCTCAATCCGGCCATCCTGATCCTTGACGACCCCACCGCCGCCATCGATCCTAAGACCGAGCATGAGATCATGGCGGCCATGGAAAGCGCCATGCGGGGACGCACAACCTTTGTGGTCGCACACCGGCTCAGCTCACTGAAACGGGCCGACAAGATTCTGGTTCTCGAGCGCGGGCGCATCGTCCAAACCGGCACCCACGCATCCCTGCTTACTATCAAAGGCGCCTATCAACAACTGGCGGCCATCGGGGAGGCCCCATGAGCATGCCCAAGATTCCGGAACCGGTCCTCAAGCCCCTCGACGCTAAAATCATCCGCCGCCTTTTCGAATATACCCGCCCCTACAAGCGCCTGCGCAACTGGCTGACCCTGATCGTCATCGTGCGCGCCATTCAGCTACCCCTGATCGCCTGGGCCATCGGCGCCGTCATCAATGGCCCCATCAGTAAGGGAAACGCAAAGGGTACCCTTCTGGGCTGCATCGGATTTGCACTCCTGGCGGCGTTCACCCAACTCACCTATTCGATCCGCATGCGGATGGGGCAGACTATCGGGGAAAACGTCATTCACGATCTCCGGCTCCAGATCTTCCGGCACCTGCTCACCCTGCCGATGAGCTTTTTCAGTCGGACGCCTCGTGGACGGCTGATCAACCGCATGACAACCGATGTCGAATCGGTTCGCGTTGGCGTACAGGAGGTTTTCTTTGTAAGTTGCGTCCAGGGCGGACAAACCCTGACCTCGGCGCTCCTCATGCTCTGGATTGACTATCGCCTGTTCCTGGTCGTCATCAGCATGGCCCCTATCGTCTGGTGGCTGACCCGCCGTTTTCGCGAGCGCATGAGCGAGGTCTCACGGGCCATGCAGGAAAGCTTCAGCCGCATCACCACCACCCTGGCCGAATCGGTTAACGGCATCCGGGTCACCCAGGGGTTTGCCCGTCAGTCCGTAAATGCCGAACTTTTCACCCGACTCACCGAAGACCATTCCCGCTATATAATTCGCGCCGCCCGTACCTCCGCCTTTTTCCTGCCTTTGTTGGAACTGAGTTCACAACTGGTAACCGCCTGTCTGATTCTGGCGGGGGGCGTGCTCACCCTTGATCTCGCCCATTCGCTCCATGTCGGCGTCCTGATTCAGTTCTTATTCCTGTCCACAGTTTTCTTCAACGCCATTCAGTCGCTGGGCTCGCTCTATAACCGTGCCATGCAATCCATGGTGGGGGCTGAGCGCGTCTTCCAACTTCTGGATTTGCAACCAGAATGGCAGGACTCCCCTTCCGCGCGCAGCCTTCCAGCCATCACCGGACGGGTAGAATGTAGAAACGTCACGTTCGGCTACGATCCCAGCCGCCCGGTCTTGCATGACATCAGTTTTGTAGCCGAACCCGGCCAGACCATCGCCCTCGTGGGACATACAGGCAGCGGCAAAACATCCATCAGCAACCTGATTGCCAAGTTCTATCTCCCCACTTCCGGAGACATTCTGATCGACGGGATCTCCTTGCTGGATATGAAAAGCGAATCCCTGCACCAGCACATGGCCATCATCCAACAGCAAAACATCCTTTTTACAGGGTCTGTCATGGAAAACATCCGACTCGGAAAGCCCTTGGCATCGGATGACGAGATCACGGAGGCAGCCCGGAAACTTGACTGTCTCGACATTCTGGAAGCCTTGCCGGCAGGTCTGCTGACTCCTGTCGGAGAAAATGGGGCCGGCCTTTCTCTGGGCCAGCGACAACTCGTTTGTTTTATGCGCGCCATGCTTGCCAATCCCCGCATACTGATCCTGGATGAGGCGACCAGTTCCGTGGACACCGCGACGGAGGTACGGATCCAAAAGGCCCTCAACCAGCTGACAAAGCAGCGCACTTCGTTTGTGATTGCCCACCGCTTAAGCACGGTCCGCCATGCAGACAGAGTTCTCGTGCTGGATCGCGGCCGGATCATCGAACAGGGCACCCACACTGAGTTGCTTGCGATGAAGGGAACCTACGCCGAACTCTACCGCCAATTCACCCGTCTGGGTCTTGGTGGAAGTGAGTTGCGAGTCCCGAGCCCAAAGTCCAAAATTTAACGCCGTTTTACCCTCCATGGCGTCCAGTGCCCGATCCAACGAGCGGGCACTTATCTGGCTGAGGGCCGTTTGCCTCCCGGTCCGCGGGTCGGTCAACAGCGTATCGGGCGTGAGGGCGGCGGACTTCTCATCAGGCAACGCGGCGAGGCGATACAGAACGGTGGGATCCATCCCAAAAAAACCGAAGCGCTTCCGTTTTTTTCGGCGAACCGGGCGCCCCGCATCAGGTTCTCCCGGTCTTTCACGTCATCCCATTCCTGGTGACCTGGGTGCGTCGCTTCTTCGCACGGTTTCCCGGACGGAGTCGCCGTGACCTCGGCCGCGTGGAGGTCGAGGTATTTCTGAGCGAAATGGCCCGGTGCAACGACATCTCGAACTGGCAAATCGCACAGGCACGCGACGCCCTGGAACTCTACGGAGTTTGACCGGCGACAGACTCGGACCGTTTAGCAGGCCTGTTTGCGCGCGCTTTCTTTTTGTCGCTCTTCGTCCAATAATCGGCTTTCGGCTCATGAACCACCGGATTCTTATCCATCCACGACAAGTCTTTACCGATCACAAGCTCTTCCATTGTGGCATGATGAGTATTGTTCATGGGGATCAGCCTCATCTGATAGCCATGCCTGCGCGCCATCACCTTGACCTCTTCGGCATTATCGTAGGTCATCAGAAAGTCGCCCTTTATTGTTTCACAAAGCGCAAAAAGACGGTCATGATCGAGATTGCAATGACGGTAAAGCCGACTGCCAGCCTTCTTGCCGCCGGCAGTATAGGGTGGGTCAATAAAGAAGATAGCATCTTTGCGATTAGCATACTCCATGATCACATTGAGCCCATCTTCTTGGCGGAAACAGATTCGCTCTGCGATCAAACTCAAGTCATTGAAACGGCGAGCGAGTGTGGCGGGATACCATCGAGAGCGAATACCTTTGCCATTTTCCCCGTGTTTCAAAAAGCCGGAACCCTCCGCCAGAATTCCGCCATGAAATGTGCGATTCTTCAAAATGGTTTGAAACGCCCTTTCTTTGACGGCGGCAGTCCTTTTTGAAAGTTCCTCAATTACGGCATCCTTCGTGAGATCAAATTCAAGGATTCGCTTTGCAAGCCATGCTGTCTTTCCATCAACTACCGATTGCCATACTGCGGCTATGTCATCATCAAGTTCAACCATAACTGCACTTGCGACAAGGTTTTCAAATAAAGCAGTTAAACTTATAATACCGCCACCCGCAAATGGCTCAACTATGACTTTGGGTTTAGGGTATTGATTCGCAATCCAGTTTCTAAATGTTGGAACGAACCATGTCTTTCCGCCTGGATACCGAAAAGGGCTCCTCTTCGGTACTGATGAAACATTGACAGGCCTTAGGGGCACGATGACGCCAGGCATATCAGGAAAGAGGGATTGTTGTTCGACAATCATTTCAAAACGGCTTCTCAATGGTCTTGTTGCTCGGCGGTGTTTCGAGTTGTTCGTCGAGTCTTCCCTGGAGCAGTTTCATAAAATCGTCCATTTTGCCGGGAACAGGGGTAGTAATCGAAAGCAGAGCAGGCTCAAATTCAGTGAACACTTCATCTATTTTGGTGAGTTTGTATCTGTCTTGTCCGTCCACCTGCGTCAACTCAAGGTCGTAAATGAGCCAAGCAATGTCGGCCTTGTTCTTCCTGACTTGGGTCAAGCGGGGTAGTGTGTCAAAGAAACTCTTGTTTAGTGCCACCGCAGATTTCTTTTTCCATGAATTTAAGATGCCGCCTTTAAAAAGTAGTTGTGGAGCAAGGCGTTTCCGTGATGATGACAAGTAGTCGGGGCGCGGATAATTTGGTTGATCCGCCCAATTCATGCGCGCCCGCTCTTTCGGGTTCTTCATATAGTGCTCAAATGGATCTCGCACATTTCTCGATATATATACAGCCTGAATTTCGAGAGCGCCAAAGTCCAAAATCCTGCCATTATCGTCGTATGCGACTAAAACCACATCAATGTTTCCAGCAGATTTACCGTTCGCATCATTAAGGCGGATCTCTGTGAGCGAACTCCATGCTGTTTTTTCACCGAAGAAAAAAGACCCAGCATCGTCAGCAATTAACCAATCTTCCCTGAACCTGATGGGGCAAGTTATCGCCGGGGCACCATCACGAAAAACACTACATACACCAAGGGGACTCTTGGCTTTGTCCTTGGTGCAATTTGGAACTTTGTTATTGAAAGGACAAAGACGATGTGACCGATACCTGATCGCCTGTTTCGACTGATCGCCTATAACGCGCCCAAAGACCTCCGCAAGTGGTTGTATGTGTTTCGTCATCTACGTTCGATCCTTTTGGTTTCAATAATTGATGCACTATACCAGACGAAGGACTTTTAAAAAGAAAATCTGTTCTGGCATCTGATTATCATTATGAGACCCACTCGACTGACTCCAAGGGGAACAGAACAACAACGCATCATTGTCGCCATCATCCTTGTTCCAGTTCTTTTCATTGTGGTCACCTATAACAGCCTCGTTAGCTTGCGCAACTACATCCGGGAATCCTGGAGTAATATCGATACGGAATTAAAAAGGCGGTACGAGTTGATCCCCAATCTTGTGGCAGGACTTTTTGGCTTCCCACCCGAGGGGTTCTTTGACGTCCAGCCAGCCGTTCGAGAAGTCCCGGATGTAGGGAACTCCTGAAACGGAGATAGACTTCAAACCCTTCATGCGATACGTTTTACGGCTGATTTAAGGGAAAAATATCATGGCTAAGCAAATCAATACATCTGTCCGAGATTGGGAAAACCTTCAACTTCTTCATCGCAACCGTGAGGCTGCCCGGGCCACTCTGATCCCCTTTGCCAGTGAAGACAATGCGCGCTCAGGTGATCGCATGAAATCACCGTATTTTTCCTTACTCAATGGGGACTGGAAATTCAACTATTCAACCCGCCCGGAATTGTCTCCCTGCGACTTCGAAAAACCGGATTTCAACGCCTCTTTATGGAAGACCATTCCTGTCCCGTCCAACTGGCAAATGCATGGTTACGACAAACCGGTCTACACCAATGTGAACTACCCCTATCCCATTGACCCGCCTTTTGTCCCGAGCGAAAACCCCACCGGCTGCTATCGCAGGTCATTCACCGTGCCAGCACAATGGAAAAAGCGACAAACCCTCCTGGTCTTCCAAGGCGTGGATTCAGCGTACTATGTCTGGATCAACGGGCAACCTGTCGGCTTCAGCAAGGGCAGCCACATGCCGGCCGAATTCAATATCACTCCATTTCTGAAGGCCGGCAAAAACATTGTGGCCGTCAAAGTGCTGAAGTGGTGTGACGGCAGTTACCTGGAAGATCAGGATTGCTGGAGACTATCAGGCATCTTCCGTGATGTTTATCTGCTATCGGTCCCCAACGTCCACATCCAGGATGTTTTCGTGCGCACTCCGCTGGATAAGCAGTACAAAAACGCAACGCTGGAGCTGGATTTAACCCTGCGAAATTTAAACGCCAAAGCCACTGAAAAATATAGCGTCAAGGCCCTGCTGGTGGACAGCAAGGGGATGACGATACTTGATCAGTCTGTTGCCGACACTATCCTGATCAAGACAAAGGGAAGCAAGACCCTGAAATTTAGTGCTCCCGTGACCGCACCCAGGAAATGGTCTGCAGAATCGCCGGAGCTCTACACCTTGCTCTTGACACTGTGTGATGCCACTGGCTCGGTTCTGGAAACCGAATCCCTGCGCGTCGGCTTCCGGCAGGTTGAAATCAAGGCGCAGCAGCTTTGGGTCAATGGCGTCTCCATCAAAATCCAGGGGGTTAACCGGCACGACACCAACCCGGACACCGGCCACACGGTTACCCATGACAATATGCTGCAAGATGCAATCCTGATGAAACGCCACAACATCAATGCCGTACGCACATCTCATTATCCTAACGACCCCCGCTGGCTCGACCTTTGTGATGAGTATGGGTTGTATGTGATAGATGAGGCGGATCTTGAAACCCATGGTTTCGGCTACGAGGTCATCGATATCCCGACACGTGTGGCGCTCTGGAAGGATGCCTTCGTGGATCGCGCCATGCGGTTGGTTGAGCGCGACAAAAACCACCCCTGCGTGATCATGTGGTCTCTGGGCAACGAATCCGGGTTCGGCCCAAATCATATCGCCATGGCAGACTGGATCCGCCAGCGCGATCCCTCACGCCCCATCCATTACGAAGGGGACCGGGAGGCGGTATGTACCGATGTGGTGAGCCAGATGTACACCAATGTCCCGAACCTCATCAAGGAGGGACAGAAGTCTGAGCCCAAGCCTTTCGTCCTCTGCGAATATGCCCACGCCATGGGCCAGGGTCCGGGCAGTCTGAAGGAATATTGGGAAACCATTCGCAAGTACCGCAGGCTGATCGGGGGCTGTGTTTGGGAATGGATGGATCATGGCATGCGCATGAAAACGCCGGAAGGAACGGAATGGTTCGCCTATGGTGGTGATTTTGGAGATATGCCTAACGACGGCAATTTCTGTATAGACGGCCTGATTGCTCCCGACCGTACTCCCCATACCGCGCTGGTAGAACTGAAACATGTTCTGGCACCCGTTCAAGTGGTTGCCGTGGATATGGGCACCGGAAAGTTCAAACTCATCAACCGCAATGCCTTTATCAATCTTTCCTATCTTGAGTGCACCTGGAAAGTTTCACGCAACGGGACCGTCGTTAAACGTGGCGTGCTTCCACAACTTGATATAGCGGCAGGTAAAAGCACCACCATTAGTCTGCCCGTAAAGCCTTCGGCCATCGCCGCAGGGGGTGATGTTCATGTGGACTTCACCTTCACCTTGAAGCACGCAACCCGCTGGGCGCCCGCCGGCTACGAATTGTCCGTTTGTCAGCTCGAGCTTCCTGCCAAAAAGAAGGAATGGCTTGCCACAGCGGCACGCCCGTCCGCATCGATCAAAGTGTCGGAATCTTCAGAAGGGATTACGGTAAAAGGCAAAGCATTTGAGATCACAGTGGATCCGTTTGATGGCTCCATCCGTGATTGGATCTGGAAAAAACAACCCCTGTTTACCGCCGGGCCCAAGGTGCAATTGTGGCGTGCTCCCACCGACAATGATAAAGCTATTTCCTTCGAATGGCAGAAGGCCGGCTATAACCGTCTGGTCCCGCGCATCGAAAGCATCAGGACCCGCGTATTGCAAGGAGCATCCTTTGAAATCGTGGTTCAGAGCATACTGGCTGGCTATCAACTCTCGCCTCGTTTCCGCCTGCACCAGACCACCACGATTGAAGGATCCGGCGATGTCACCCTCACCGTTGGCATCAGCCCTGTGGCCAGGGATCTTCCGCCACTTCCGCGCTTCGGGCTGGAGTTGACGATGCCGGCCGGATTCGAGCGGGTGGCCTGGTATGGTCGCGGTCCACATGAGAGTTATGCCGATCGCAAGGAAAGCACACAGGTAGGGATTTATACGGGAACGGTTGATGAGCAGTACGTTCCTTATGTCCGCCCTCAGGAGAATGGTAACAAGGCCGATGTGCGCTGGCTGGCACTCACCAACAACCGCAAAGCCGGCTTATTCATTACGGGTGATCAGCTGCTTAACGTCAGTGCGCTTCACTATACCGTGGCGGATCTCTCCACGGCCAAACATGCGCATGAACTCACCCGAATCCCTCAAACCGTCGTGCATGTGGATCATCTGCAGGCCGGGCTGGGAAGTCAGAGTTGCGGCCCGGCCCCTCTTCCGCAGTACCTGATCGACCCCAAACCCATGGAATTCACTGTACTGCTGAGACCTATTTGAAGAGGGTCACTTAGGAATGAATAATTTCTGCCCGACACGCAGGGTGTCGGACTTCATGGAATTGGCTTTTTTAATCGAACTGGCACTCACCTTGTAGGCTACAGCAATGGCCGACAGGGTCTGGCCGGATTCAACAACATGCTCAACTCCAGACTGAGTGCCCCCACTGCTCCGTCCCGAGGAAGACCGTCCGGACGAACCGCCTCCAGAAGACCCGACAATAGTGGCCACCTGATTGACGATCTGCTTACGATCCGCGTCACGGGCCGCCGCCAAAGATTGAACTTGCCGCTCGAGTGTATCCAGACGATTCCGCACAACCATATCTTCCCTGGGGGCCCCCTTCATGGACCCCATATCACGCTGGAGATTCTGCTGCTCCAACTCAAGCCCATTGATTTTCTCTTGAATACGCTGCACATTCTCGCGCAGTTTCTCCATGTCAGCCTGTTGCTGAGCCACCGTATTCTGATCCACCAGGGTCACACAGCCACTACCCAACAACAAAACAACGCCCATCACACCGCTCAAAAATGTTTTCATCATTGATCCCTTGAATTTAATCTGCCTTCAATACCTGCTCGTTATGAGATGGTATGATGGCCTGCCCTGGCTCCACAATCAAAAAGCGGTCCGCCTCCCAGCGCCCATCAACGAAATCCCTGATCAGGGAAGCATCGCCGGCGAGCTCATCACACTTCCAGCCCAGCCACTTGGCACATTCATGGGTGAATTGTTTATGCCTTGCGGTGTCGCCGACCCCCAGATCAACATAGGCGGCATTGTTATACTCCTTCATCCAGTTCTGTTCCATCTCCATCAGGTAATCGGCATTCTCCTCCCCGTACTTTTCAACATACTCCTTGCGCAGTAAATCGTAGCGCCCCTTCCCCGGCTGCACGGAACACTCGACCCAACCCGGCGTATACCAGTAGGTGCCCGGATGGGCGTCGAAATAAGACCTATACCGCTCCTTCGTTCCCAGGAACAGCGTGATGCAGTCATGCGCCTTGGGAATGACCATCTTTCTGGTGCGGGAAACCACTCCTGCCACCCCATTACTGCACAAACCATAGCCGAGCAGAATGGCTTCACACTCCTCAGGCGCCTCATCAACCGCCTTCTGGAGCTGCACCTTGAGCAATTCAGGGGTGTTATGAAGACCCTGCTTGACAAAACTAAACGTAAAAAAATGCGGCGACTGGGAGGCAAAATAACACAACTCCCGCCACAGCACATGACACGCGATTAAATGATATCTGGCCACACGATACTCCCTCCAAGGCTTGAAAGTATGATGTCAAAATCCATAAAAAGATAAAACTAGTAAATGCATGAGCTAATAGCTTGACACCCTGAATAATGAGCGTAAAAATCACAGTCAAAGACCGGGTTATGTTCTGCTAAAGTAAACTTTTTTCCGGAGTAAAAATATGAGTTACAAAGGCATAATTCTTCTGGTGGATGATGATCCCGCGATTTTGCATATGGTGGGAGACCGGCTTCAACTGGAAGGCTACACGCTGGTAACAGCCTCAAGCGGGGAAGAGGCGTTCGACAAACTCGGGCCCACCAAGCCGGATTTAATCATTCTGGACATAGCGATGCCTGGATTGGGCGGACTGGGCTTCCTCCGTCGCTTGACCAGCCTCTATCCCCCGCCTACCTCCCCGATTATGGTCTTCACGGGGCGACAAGAATTATCCTCCTTCTTCACAGATAGCATTGTCTCAGCCTTTCTTCCAAAGACCACGAATCCAGATGTTTTTATCAGAAAAGTCCATGAATTGGTGGCCAGACACCTTGCCGGAGGACAGACAGAGACAATATCAACGCACCAGCAAAGTTACACCCGGAAAAAGATACTGCTGATCGAGGACGACCATGAAATAAAAGTTCATCTCTTCAGGTTATTTTCAAGAAACGGCATGGAGGTTCACCATGTTGCTGAGTGGCATGCTATTCCGGAAACAGCTACCCAGCTAAAACCTGACGTCATTTTCATCAAATACCTGCTGCCCCACAAGAACGGGGCAACATTAGCCGAGGAACTGGGATCCCATCCCCCAACGAAAGAGATTCCTGTGGTGCTGTATGATGAGACCGGCTTACACTCGAAACTCACCAAACCGCCCTTTGTGCGACACCTGGTGCATTCCATCGATGATCACGCCTTGCTTCGTGCTTTATCAGATATTGTTGGAGCCCCGCTGGCAAGCGGACCGACGAATTGACAGGCCAGGATGATTCTGAAATACTCACGGCAACTTATTCCAGACTGATAAATGGACACTTGATTATGCAACTAAACGACGAACAAAAAAAACTTGTAACTCAATGGGTTAAAGAGGGTTGCGGCCTCTCGGAAATCCAGCGGCGAATGACCGAACAATTCAAACTCAGCCTCACTTACATGGATGTGCGATTCCTGATCATTGAACTAGGTCTCGATATTCAGGATAAACGGAAGAACCCGCTGGCCGAACAGCCCATTTCTGCGACATCCAAACCCGCCACCCGTGACGCTGATGAGATTTCAGAACTCATGCCGGAACCTCCCGCCGGAACAGGCGGAGTCAGCGTTGATGTCGACCGGCTTACCCTGCCAGGCTCAATGGTCAGCGGCACCGTGGTCTTCTCGGATGGGGTCAAGGCCAACTGGTCGCTGGATCAGACGGGCAGACTGGCACTGGGCGCCAAAGACAAGAACTATCGTCCTTCCGCTCAGGATGTGCAGGAATTCCAAATGGCCATCGCCCGCGAATTGCAGAAACGCGGCTACGCCTGATCAGGCAAAAGGAGATTTGCCATGTCATTTGAAAGCGGAAGTATGACCTTCCGATTGTATTATCTTCAACAGTTGTTACCTGCGGATTATGTGGCGCGTTTCGCCCGGCGTGCTGCCCCCCCCATCAAAACCCTCGGGGAGACCCCTATTCAAGGCTGGGTCACCGGCCGGCACCTCCTGGACACGAACATCAATAAGGACACGGCTTTCTGGGCAGGCTACCTCCGGCTCTCCATGATGCGCGCAGAACGCAAAATTCCGGAATCCCTCCTGCGCGCAGAATGCAGGATGGAAGAACTCGCCCGGATGATGGCCGAAAACCGCGCCGAATTGGACCGGAAAACCCGCAGTGAAATCCGCAAGGAGATCGAGGCCCGGCTCCTGCCCACCATGCCCCCTCAACTGAAAGGCATGGCCATCGTTCACCTTCCGGAAAGCCAAGAGGTCTACGCCGAAGCCACCTCCGACAAGCAAGTGGATGCGCTCGAAGCAGGCTTCCGCGAAGCGCTGGGCTTTGGCCTGATCCCGGCCACCCCTCAAAATGCCGCCGCAAAACGGCTGCATATCGATGTGCGGGATCTCGCCGCTTCAAGCTTTTCTCCCGACTGCGAGGATGATGCCGCCGACAACAATGCCGGACAGGACTTCCTCACCTGGTTATGGTTTTATTCCGAAACCCGGGGCGGCATCATCAAGCTCCCCTCCGGTGGTGACTTTGCCATCATGCTTGAAGGCCCCCTAACATTTGTTCTCGAGGGCCAGGGGGCGCACGAGACTGTCTTGCGACGGGGTTCACCGGAAATCAGCGTTGAGGCTAAAATCGCCTTGCTGGGCGGCAAGAAACTCCGCAAAGCCCGACTCCTGCTGGCCCGTGGCAAAGACACCTGGCAGGTCACTCTCGATGCCGATCAATTCATTTTCAGGGGCTTGAAATTGCCTGAGGGCGAAAAGTTGGAACCGATCAGCCGATTCCAGGAACGAATGACTTCGCTGTCAACCTTCACCACCGCCTTCCTGGAAATTTATGATCGCTTTCTCAAGGAGCGCACAGACGAGAAGGTCTGGGGGAAAACAAGGAAAGCCATTCACCAGTGGGTGAGTGAACGGACTGCACGCAAATAAAATACACGGAGCAATCTGAAATGAAATTATCCGTCGTAATTCCCGTCTACAATGAAGCGGCCACCATTATAGAGCTGCTTAAACTGGTCACCAGCATTGATGTCGGAATGGATAAGGAAGTCATCATTGTAGATGACTACTCAGGGGACGGCACGCGGGATGTGCTCAAGCAGGCCGCTGTCGGGCATCCTGAATGGCGCGTTCTTTTTCACGACATCAACCGGGGAAAAGGCGCAGCATTGCGAACGGGTTTTGCCGCCGCCACTGGTGATTTTGTCATCATTCAAGACGCCGACCTCGAATATGATCCCCGTGAGTACCCGCTTCTATTACGACCGCTTCTTGAAAACCGGGCTGATGTGGTCTTCGGATCCCGCTTTCTCGGCGGCGGCCCCCACCGGGTATGCTTCTTCTGGCATTATCAGGGCAATAAATTCCTGACGACATTTTCAAACATGATGACCAACCTGAACCTCACCGATATGGAAGTGTGCTACAAGGTCTTCCGCCGGGAGGTGCTGCAATCGATTTCCCTCAAGGAAGACAGATTCGGCTTCGAAGTGGAAATTACCGCCAAGGTGAGCCACGGCAAATGGCGCATCTACGAAGTGCCGATCTCCTACTACGGCCGCTCGTACGAGGAAGGCAAAAAGATCACCTGGAAAGACGGTTTCCGGGCACTCTGGTGCATCATCAAATACCGCTTTGTGGATTGACGGCTCCCCACCGTCATTTACATTCCGGGAATGAATTTCTGCTGGGGATCCATCCCGGCGATAAATTCAGCCAGCAGTTTTGAACAATTATCCAGATCATCCAGCGAGATCACTTCCACGGAAGTATGCATATAGCGATTGGGAATGCTCACCAACGCTGCAGCCACCCCGGACCGGTTCACCTGCATGGCATTCGCATCCGTCCCTGTTGCCGAGGGTTCAGCGGTGATCTGGAACGGGATCTTATTTTTTTTGGCGGACGCTTCCATCACGCGGGCCAACACCGGATTGATATTGGGGCCCCGATGTAACGTAGGGCCCTTGCCCAGCTTGCATTCACCGGTACGCTTGACTTCACCACCGGGGTAATCCGACGCAAATCCGACATCCACGGCAATCCCCACATGCGGATCAATCCCGAAAGCACTGGTTCGTGCGCCCCGCAGACCGATCTCCTCCTGGACACTGGTGACCCCGTACACCCCCACCTTGAGCTTACGCCCTTTCAAACGACGCAGAGTCTCCGCCACCACGAAGGCGCCTGCCCGGTCGTCGAAACCGCGCCCGGCCACCAGATTATTCAACATCGTCTCAAGGCCGACATCAATCGTCACATAGTCACCGATCTCAACGGTCTTGGATGCCTCTTTACGATTCTTGGCACCGATATCAATCCACATCTCATGCAGTTTGATCGCCTTGCCCCGCTCATCCGGCTCCAACATATGAATCGGTTTGCGACCAATCACACCAAACACCGGGCCTTTCGCCGTGTGAATCTTGACGCGCTGTCCGCTGATCACAGCAGGATCAATGCCGCCGACGGCGGCAAAGGAGAGAAAACCGCGATCCTCAATATGAACCACCATCAACCCGATTTCATCACAATGCCCGGATAGCATGACCCGCACAGGCGCATCCGGATTGATGATACCGATGAGATTGCCATGAACATCCGCGCGGACTTCATCACAGTAGGCCGCCATCCTTTTTTTAAAAATGGATTGAACGTGCCACTCAAAACCGGACGGGCTGGCAACACCAATAACCTGTTTCAGAAAATCAAACGATTCTTTTTGCATATTTGATTAATCCCTCAATGAATCCCTAGAAGGTATCACGCGCGCGAATTTCGTCAACCTGCTAAACGGACTTCTGGTTACTGTCCCTTACGCGTCTATTGCTGATGGCCTAACACAAAACGTGCAGATTCATGCCGCAACATTTCGAATGGCGTCATACACTTGACGCCAAGTCCAATACAAGCGTTTGGTATCTTGATCTGCCTCGCCAAGGGTGCGGCCTTCTCATGCGTTACAACCGTATATCCATGTGCAAGTGCATGAGCCACAAGATAATAGTCAGCCACCTGAAGGAATGTGTTCACAGCCGCAGGCTCATAATGCTGCCCTGTCGCCCAGGCACTAACGGATCCAAGCGCGGGCAAGATCGCAGCATCTGGCTTGAGAAAGAAGTCCGCACCGCGTGCAGTTGCCCAAGTAGCCAGTTCGTCACCACCCGCGTCAATCTCATCCCCCACTTTTTCAATGCTGAACACGAGCTTCGCTGTATTTGTGGTAATGAGCCATTCCCAAAAGGCTGGACAGAAATCCAAGCCATAGTGAAGATTTTTCGCTTGGATAAACACGTTAGCATCAAGCAAGTACGCCATCAGGCCACCCCCAAACTGTGTCCAAGCTCCTTGAACGTGGCAAACTTAGAGAACCCGAGCAACCGAAAGGCATCGCGATGCAATGTCTGGCCCTCAAGCGTATTAGCAACGAGTGCACGGGCAAAACGCTTGCTCACGCGCGCCGCCTGCGTCAGATAAAAGTTACCACCGCTACCTTTTGGAATCGACCGCAACACTTCCAGTTCAGCCTTATAAGCTTGCCAGAATTGCGCCTGTGTCATTACCCCGGCATCTCGCATGCGGCGCAGGATGACGAGCGTGCTGACCTTGAAACGACGAGCTAGCCGCCGCGCCTCTTCTTGCAGATCACTGTCTTCATGGAATTCCTCACTCAATACAGCCAGCGGCACTAAGACCTCCGCCGCCACCTGATTGCACCATATCTCGATTTTGTGAGATGGCGAAGAAGTCATCTCAACATCAGACAACGCCGTTTGCCCTATCCAAATGTGAGCCAACTCATGCGCCAAAGTGAACATTTGTGCGGATTTGGTGTCAGAGCCATTAATAAACACCAATGGAGCAAGATTATCGGAAAGGGCAAATCCACGAAATTCTTCCGGATCAAGTTTACGCCGATTATTGCTGCCCACAACACCATTCACCATAACGAGCACGCCCAGTTCATCCGCCTGTTCGATAAACCTACGTAATGCCTCAGCCCAAGTCGACATCTGTCGGCGCTCTTCAAGGTCAAAGCCAAGTGCATGCCTGATACCCGCCGCTGTGATCACCACATCGCTTGTCAGACTAACAGAACCAACGAACGGCAACGGCATTTCACCAGCAGTCCGCGCAAACTCACGATACCATTCCTGCCGCTGCTGGCAGAGATAGATACTGTCGAGGAGATCTGGACTCGGAGACTCAACATGACCACCAGCCATTGTCCGGAAATCCGGAATCGGCACGCGTTCGATGGGTGGCGAATCAAGGAAAAGGTAACCTACAGGGGTATGTGTCGCCTTGGCAAACCCCTCGATTTGTTTCAGGGTAGGCTGCGCTTCACCACGCTCCCAAGCAAGAAGTTGCGGAATGCGCTCGGCCATTTCTTCTGTGCCAAACCCCGCGCGTTCGCACGCCCAATGCAACATCTCTGGTTTTACCGTTACCCTCATTACCGTTAACTCCGCCTGAATTCCACGTCAAACAGTGTGTAATTATGACATTCTCAACCTCACAGGTCAATGCTCGCCCCCGACTGCTCCCGAACCGGTAATTCCCTCATCACCAGCATCTGTTGTTGTCCCGGAACCGGTTCTCACGAATAAATAGGGCCAAAGTTTTCTCAAGGAGACAAGTATATATATGACTGCGCTACGGGCACCGCGGGAACGGGCAACCTAACTACGTGGCGGAAAGTTGGGACGAATCATCATCTAGCGGCATTGAATCACACGGCCAGCAGCGGGTCCGCAATACCCACTTCCAGAAACGCATCTCCACGCTCGACACAGGAGGGACATTCTCCGCAAGGAGTCGCACCACCCCGGTAGCAGGTCCAGGTATGGGCATAGTCCACGCCCAGCTCTAAACCGAGCCGGATTTCATCAGCCTTGCGCATATTCACAAACGGCGCCACCACGGTCACGGCATTACGCCGATTCAACGACAGCACCGCATTGATCTTTTCCAGAAACTCCGGGGTGCAATCCCAATACCCATAGCTATCCTGCGTCTGTGCCCCATAAAACAGCGACGTCACGCCTCGCGCCTCCGCATACGCCGCCGCAATGGAAAGCAACATCATATTCCGATTGGGCACGTAGGTCGGTGGCTGGGTTAGCTCCGATGGCGCCAAATCGACCAACCGGGGAACCGTCAGGTGTTCATCCGTCAAAACTGAACTCCCGGGAGTCAGCGCGCTGAAAAATCCCATATCCACCACATCATGCGCTTTCACTCCGGCCGCTTTCGCTTGCCAAGCCGCCGCCGTCAACTCGCACTGGTGTTTCTGTCCGTATATAAATGACAATGCATAGACTTCCCTGGCCCCAAGCCGCTGAATGACATAGTGGAGCAGAGTCGATGAATCCAAACCACCGGACAGCAAAACCACCGCTTTCATTTTATTGCATCTCCAGAACTTTGTGTAACTGCACCTGAACCCGTACCGGCAGCCCTGCCTCAACCACCCAGCCAGCCAGGCGGGAAGCCGGGAGTCGACCCTGCACAGGACTGAATAACACGGCATGACAGAGCCCGGCCAACTTGTGTTTCATCACCAGACGGCGCGCCCAGACAAAATCACAACGGTCGGAAATAACAAACTTAACCTCGTCATAGGGGCGCAGCCGTAACAGATTACCAAAATCCATGGATTCCGCCTCACCGCTGCCGGGACACTTGATATCCATCACTGCGATCACCCCGTCGGGCACAACGGAGATATCTTTGCTACCATTGGTCTCCACAAGCACCGGCCGGCCCTTTCCCGCATCGCGCACGGCCAGCGCCAAAGCACGGAAACCAGGCTGTGCCAGCGGTTCCCCGCCGGTGATCTCGGCGATCGCCGCAGAACTGGCGGCAAATTGCCGGGCCAACGACGCAATGGACCTCTTTCTCCCCCGAGGATAGCTGTGGCTGGAGTCACAGTAATGGCAGCGCAAATTACAGCCGCTCAACCGGATAAAAAAACACGGGAAACCCGCCCAGGTGGATTCCCCCTGAATGGAGGTAAAGGTCTCAGTGACAAATACAGATTTACTCTTCATCCCAATAGCTCGCGGAGGTTCCGGGCGTTTCGCAGACCACTACCTTGTGAACACGGTACTGCTGATTGTTAAGATGCTTCCCGAAATTCGCATGCAGGTAGCGGGCCAGATTTTCCGAGGTGGGATTATTCCGCAAAAATGCAGGCAACTGATTGAGGTCGCAATGATCCACCTCCTGCATCACCGTTTTAATGGCCGCCTTGATATCCCGGAAATCCACGAGCATGCCCAGCTCATTGACGGACTTTCCCCTAACAAAGATTTCAACATCCCAATTGTGACCATGCAAATTCGCACAGCACCCGTCATAACCGACCAGCCGGTGGGCGGCTGAAAAATGCGTTTTGACGCTTAATTCAAACATAAATTACATCCTTTATGACTTAAACTGATAGCACGCCTTAACCTCATCAAAGCTTTTCCCATTGAGATAGGCGGCGATGGCCGTGTCGTAGGCCGCAGTGTGCGAAAACGCCTTCTGGGCCAATGCGAACCGGGTTTTCATCGACAGCACACCTTTTCCGCGGGTCAGTTCTCCAATCACACCGTCATAGTCCGCCGGATCCGTCACGGAGGCCACACGCAGAAAATTCTTTGCGGAAGCCCGCACCATACAGGGGCCGCCGATGTCAATATTAGCCCGGGCTTTCTCCGGAGTGGCATCCGGTTTTGCCACGGTCTGGACGAATGGGTAAAGGTTGACGATCACCATATCCAACGCCACCCCCTGAGTTCGCTTGAGATCCTCGACATGGGCAGGATTATAGGTCTCGCTCAGCAAGCCAAGGTAAATTTTGAAATCCAGTGTTTTCACCAAGCCACCCTGCATTTCAGGCTGCCCGGTATATTCCGAGACAGAAATCAGATTCTTTGAGGTGGCGCCCAGAATTTCACGCAAGGCCGTAAAGGTTCCTCCCGTAGAATAAATCTTCACAGCAGGGTTGATGTTCAGCAAGGCGGGGATAAAACGGTCCAAACCGGTCTTGTCAGAAACACTTGCCAGAACATTCTGAATCTTCACGCCATCATCGATACGCTGAACAAAATTTACTGCCATGCGACCACTCCTATTATTTATTATTTGTTTATTATGACATAAACCCGCACAAAAAAGACCAGAATCAGGGAGGCAGTAAAGCGTTGGTGCTTTTTAAGCGCCGGGCCATTTCCTGCAGCAACGAGAGAATAACAGCGGGATTCTGCCGAAGCATCGCATCCATATTGGCCGCCGATATCGCCACCAATTGAGTCCCCGGTTCGCTCACAATGGCCGTCGCTGACCGGTTCGCCTTAAGCAGCATCGCCATCTCTCCAAAATATTCCCCTTCCCCCATCGTCTGCAGCACTTGGGCGCCCCTTGTCAAACGCACGCCCCCGGACACGATGTAATACATTGAATCCCCCGTATCCCCCTCATTGAAAAGGACATGATTTTCCTCATAGCCCTGCCTGTATTGCCGTAAGCGCTCTGCATATTTATGCCGTTTTTCGGGAGACACGAACAACTCCTTCACCAATATTGCCTCACGCCAGTGAATACAGGCCGCCACCTCCACGCCAAGCAGAATGGCGACAAATGAATAGTAAATCCAGATTAACAGCATAAATACAGCCTTGAGCGAACCAAACGCAAACCCATAGTCAGGATTAAACTTCATGATCGCCGTAAAAACCGGCCCCATTAATGCCAGAAGAATCGCCGTCACCAGACCGCCGGTCAACACAGCGGGCAAGTGTAAGCGCACCGGGGCAAATACATAATGGATGATGGATAAAAATATCACCGTGCCCAGCACGGGCACCAGGATATCCGTCAACCTCAGTACCAGCGGCATTTTGCCGGCTATCATGCTGCCTATGACGGCATAGGCAAGTTCACCTGCCACCAGGAGAAACAGCATTACCAACATCAAAAAGACAGCGACTCCATCCAAAAGTTTTTCCTTGAGAAAGGGAAGCGGTCGTTCCCGCTTGTAAATCCGGTCAAAGGTTCCGCGAATCGCACTGGCTAGGGGCGTCACCCCAAAAAGCAATAACAGCAAACTGATCCCCCCCCAGGCTTTCTGAGTCGACAGCCCCTCTACTTCCCGGATAATGACGTCACTGAACATCGGCATCATCTGGGCCACAAGCCGTTCAATAGCGTCCATCGTCACCCGTGAAGAGGCCATATACCGCCCCACCACAAACAACAGGAGCAGGATGAGGGGAAAGAGGGCAAAAAAGCTGTTATAAGCCAGGACGGCGGCCATATCCATCCCCTTGTTCCTGATGAAAGAGAGAAAGGACTGACGCAAAACAAAACCTGAAAACTCCATTGATTTAAATTTTAATTTATTCATGCGCGCGCTATGAATCATACCTATTCACCCTTGGCGCGCAAGTCACTTTCACCGGGCGCTTTCCCGCTTTCCCAAAAACCCCGAAAAGGCGCAGATTTGAACTGGACTCCCTGCATGGGTCTTGGGTAGCATTCTCCCCCAGTAAATAATTGCGTCTGAAGCGCGTGAAAGAGAAATTATGAAAAAATATAACGTTTGCGTAGTCGGTATCGGGGCAGTGGGAACAGAGATGATTCGACTGCTCAAAAAACGAAATTTTCCTGTCCAATCCCTGATCATTCTCGCACGCAGCGAACGCACGGAAGTGATCGATGGCGAGAGTTATCCAGTCAAAGTGGCCGCCCCCGAGGCCTTCGACGGAATGGATTTCGCCTTCTTTGCAGGCACCGAAGGGGCCAAGGGCGCCTCTCAGACCCTCGGTTGGGAAGCCGCAAAACGAGGCTGCATCGTCGTTGACAACGGCGATGATTTCCGTATGGATTCGCGCGTCCCGCTGGTTATCCCGGAAATCAATCCAGAGGCACTGGACAAACACCAAGGGTTCATTGCCAACCCGAATTGCAGCACTATCATTGCATTGATGCCGTTGGTGGCCATTCACAAGGCCGCCCGCATCAAACGCCTGATTGCCAGCACCTTTCAAGCAGTTTCCGGAACGGGGAGTGCGGCCGTCAAGGAACTCGAAGCGCAGGCAAAAGCCTGGGCCGCCGGGCAACCTCTGCCCAGAGAGGTTTATCCCCATCAGATTGCATTCAACCTGATTCCTTGCGTCGGTTCCTTCAAGGATGCATCGGGTGAAACCACTGAAGAAATCAAAATGCGCAAGGAGACCCACAAGATTCTGGACGCCTCAATCCTGGTGGCCACCACCTGCGTTCGTGTTCCAGTTTTTAATGGTCACAGCATTTCCATCAACATTGAGCTTGAAAAGCCGCTCTCCGTCGAAGAAGCCCGCACCCTTTTATCCAAGACCTCAGGCGTCCGCGTGGTGGATGATCCCAAGGCTAACGCCTACCCGATGCCCATCGACGCCTCGGGACAGTACGACGTCCTTGTCGGCCGTATTCGCAAGGATCATAGCACCGAGAACGGGTTGGTTCTGTGGTGTTCCGGGGACAACATCTGGAAGGGCGCCGCCCAGAACGCGATCCAGATTGCCGAAGTCATGATCACACGCGGCCTGATCAGAAAATAAACAAGGTTAGGCTGTGGGCTGTTAGACAATCAGGCTCTGAATGGCAATCTAATAGTCTACAGACTAATCACCTTTTTCAGAATCAGCGTCCAGGCGGGGAAAAGCCAGGAATTCCGGGAGCCCCCTCCCATGATTGCGGGGTATTCCAAGGCATATCGGAATCATTTTCCGTAGCACAGCCGCCTGCCAGAAAAAGCCCGAGCAACATCACGAGCAAAGCCATGAGGCGCATGAAACCCCTTTCGCCAATCAATAGAATACCACATCACCCTTGGCGGGCACCATCTGCTGGTATTCCGGGAGCACTTCGGCAACAGCCACATGCTTGTCTTTGAGAATTTCAGAGATGCGAACTTTCCCGACAAGCTTATCGTTACGTTGAACCGTGAGATCCGTCAGCGGTATTAGCGCAGATTCAGGAAGCATATCAATCACCACAAAATTCCAATTCGAATTCATAACAGAAATCTGTCCTTGAACCCCGCCAGGGAGCGTGTTGGTGCTGCTGACACCCTGAATCAGTTTAAGCTCTTTTTCAATCTTGGCGATATAGCGCTTGCCGGCATCAATCTCGGATTCACAGGCGCTCACTTTCTCCGTCAGCTTGGCCACTTCACTAGCCTTTTTCTCAATATCAGCCTTGTGAATTTCAATCTGACCGTTCAAACCTTCAATTTCAGTCTTTTTCTTTTCGACGTCCTGCCTGGTATCCGCGAGCACTCCCGTTGTTTTCACCAACTCATTACTGGTATTGCCCAGCACCCCCTCGGTGCTTACCAGCGTATTGCTCGTCTGACCCAGCGTAGTCCGGGTTTGAGTTAATTCGCCACGGGTATCGTTCAAACGGGTATGTTGCCGATCCGCGCTGCTGAAGACGTTATTGAGGACATCATCCATCGTCCCTGCGCCAGTCGTAACTTTGCTGGGCTTCCCATCATCCCCAATCTTATAATATTGCTTTAGCTCATCGGCCTTAACAAGCAAGCGGGGGATATTGTCGCTGGCAGCCAGATCTGAAAGGCCGGCAGGCGGCACTTCAACTGTCCCGGCGATTTTCACGACATAGTCAGCGAGCTTATTGGTCCGCCCCTTCAGCTCCATCCGCTGACTATATATTTTGAATTCGATTACAACGGCAACAATGCTCAAAAGGAGCAATGCAACGACCATGACTTTCAAGGCTTTGTCCATGTCTGTCCTCTGGTAAAATAGGGGTTACTAATAACGTGACTATGCACCGCTTGGCTTACTCCTGTCAAATAGAAATCCATCCACATAAAATCTAAGGCAAGTTCAGTCATGCCCTCCACCCGGGCGGTCCCGTATGACTGTATCACGCCGTTCTGTTAAATCATTCTTCCCGGGATAATCCAGGGTATAGTGGAGTCCACGGCTTTCTTTCCGGCATCGGGCGGACCGGATGATCAACTCCCCTACATCCGCAATATTCCGCAATTCAAGAATATCAGGCGTCACCAGATAATCGAGATAATACTCGCGAATTTCCTCCCGGAGATTTCGGATACGGCGGGCGGCACGCTCGAGGCGTTTGTCGGATCTGACAATCCCCACATAATCCCACATGCAAGTACGAACCTCATTCCAATTATGCTCCAATACAATGCTCTCGTCACTGGGTACAGCGGCCCCATATTCCCAGCTTGGAATGCTCACAGCGCGTATATCCCGACGTTCCGCCTGGCCCAGGTGTTCCGCCATTTTGGCGGCGCAAACCAAGGCCTCCAGCAGGGAATTACTGGCCAACCGGTTGGCCCCATGCAAACCGGTACAGGCAACTTCACCGCAGGCAAACAACCCCGGCATGGCGGTCCGGCCATCCACCGTCGCCTCCAATCCACCGCAAAAATAATGCGCTGCCGGAACGACGGGAATGAGGTCTTTTGCCATGTCTATCCCCAACGACAGACAACGGGCGTAAATATTCGGAAACCGGTTGATTAAAAAGTCGGCTGCATGATGCCGAATATCAAGATAGACACAGGGCGCACCGCTCAATTTCATCTCACGATCAATCGCCCGCGCCACAATATCACGGGGCGCCAATGCCCCCCTCGGATCATAGGCATCCATGAACGGCCGCCCCTCACCATCCACCAGATTGGCCCCTTCCCCCCGTACCGCCTCACTGATCAAGAACGATTTTGCCTTCGGGTGATGAAGGATGGTGGGATGGAATTGGATGAACTCCATATTTTTGATGGGCAATCCGGCACGCCAAGCCATAGCCACCCCATCCCCTGTAGCAATATCCGGATTGCTGGTATAGAGATAGACTTTCCCGCCCCCGCCAGTTGCCAGCACCGTGGCAGAGGCGCGTATGGCAAAAATTCCGCGCGTATTCTCGTCCAACGCATATACCCCTACACAACGATTATCCTCCGCCGGCAAAGCAGGTTGTCCGGAGACTAACGCCCGGTCTGCCAGCCACCCGGTTGTGATCAAATCAATGACCATGCAGTGATCCATCATGGAAATGTTTGAATTGGCCTGAGCCTGCCCCAAAAGGACCCTTTCCACTGCCTGCCCGGTAATGTCCCCTGCATGAAGCACCCGGCGCTGGGAATGCCCGCCTTCACGGCCCAGATCATAGACCCGGCCAGCTTGGCTGGATTCCCCGGCGAAATGGAGTCCAAACCGCTCCAATTCAGCAATCCGCTCTGGCCCATTGCTGACGATCTCACGCACCACACTTTCATCACACAACCCGGCCCCAGCATCCAAAGTATCCTTCACATGCTCGGCAAAACTGTCCTCCGAATCCATCACACAGGCAATACCGCCTTGAGCGTAGTTGGTATTGCTCTCCGCACGGCCCTTCTTAGTGACCACCAGCACCCGTCCATATTTGGCCAAATGCAAGGCTGACATCAACCCCGCAATACCGCTTCCCAGCACCAAATAGTCGCAATCAATGATTTTCATAGTCC
>Ga0194056_10000190_pt1 | contig 30802 bp, 27 predicted proteins | sample SepL4413m_MetaG_FD_155458 | JGI IMG/M metagenome (GOLD analysis project Ga0194056, IMG submission 155458) | Anoxic zone freshwater microbial communities from boreal shield lake in IISD Experimental Lakes Area, Ontario, Canada - Sep2016-L442-13m | ecosystem: Environmental > Aquatic > Freshwater... | reverse complement strand
TATTAATACTTTTATATGCCCCTGCTAACAATATCTGCTATTTTATTAATTTCTCTCGCACTTGTATTCTATTCAATTGGTATATGGTCGGAAAGATATTCGCGTTATTTAAAGACGTGGCACGTTGTGTGTTTCTGGCTTGGATTGTTGTTTGACATATCCGGGACGTATACGATGCATCTGATTTCGACGAAGGAGTTTAATATTTTAGAGCCGCATACATTGACGGGGCAGCTTGCGTTGTGGGTAATGCTTGTGCACGTGATCTGGGCAACTTACGTGAATAAATGGGGAAGTGAGAAGACACACAGGAAGTTTCACGTGTACAGTATTCACGTGTGGATGCTTTGGATGGTGCCGTATTTAGGGGGGATGTATCTGGCGATGAAGAGGTGAAGATATTTTAAATTTGATGCGTTTCCAAAGTGAGATTGGTATTGAGACAATCCTTTAAAGAATTTTACCACAGAGCACACAGAGGGCACAGAGATTTTTTAGGCTAAAGAGAAGAGAGGTTGCTTTAATACGCTTACAGGGTTAGATTGGAAGAGAGGAAATTATCGGTAGTTTACCCACCCCGTCTCCGTTCGCTAATGCGAACGGATCCACCCCTCCAAGGAGGGGAATCTTTTAAAACCAGGCTTAATACGACAACCACTAAGGAGGGGAGTCTTTTAAAACCAGGCTTAATACAACCAAATACATAGAGGGGAATCTAAAATTTTTATGTGTGTGCGATGACTTCGATTTCTACCTTCGCATCCTTCGGAAGACGCGCCACCTCTATAGTACTTCGCGCTGGTGCGGAGTCACCAAAGAATTCATTGTAGACTTCGTTCATTGCCGCAAAGTCATTCATATCTTTTAAGAAGACGGTTGTCTTCAGAACGTTTGCGATTGAAGTCCCGCTTTCCTCAAGCAGTGTCTTCAGGTGATTGCATACCGAACGTGTCTGTTCTTTGATGTCGTCCGATACTATTGCACCGTCTGCGCCAAGCGGAATCTGTCCCGACGTGAATATTAGTCCTTTGTATTCTATCGCTTCGCGGATAGCAGATTCAAACCCGCCGCTCTTTATTTTTAATCCGTTGTATTGTACTGCCTGTGAATATGGTCCGATTGGTTTCGGGGCTTTGTCTGTAAATAATTTCTTCTTCATACTATTAATATAATTTAATTTATCTTCTTTCGCTTAGTTCTATAATTCTTTCAAGGTCTTCATTCGAGAAATAATCTATCACGATTTCGCCCGTTTGCTTTGTCTTTGCCTTTATCGTTACTCTTGTACCGAAAAATACACGAAGTTGGTTTTCCACTTCCTGAAGGTACGAATCCAGCGGCGGTTTCCCTGATGATGATTTCTTCTTCTTTGTTTTTGCAGTGCCTTTCGTCATATTTTCAAGTTCGCGCACAGTAACTTTTTCCTGCATTATCTTTTTCCACAGTACAAGTTGTGCGGTAGGGTCGTCAACGCGGAGTATTCCTCTTGCGTGTCCCTCCGTGATTTCATTCTTGCGGAGCGATACTTTTATCTCAACAGGAAGTTTCTGCAGTCTTAAAAAATTTGCAACCGTGCTTCTTTGCTTTGAAACCTTAGCAGATATCTGTTCCTGAGTTAGGTTGCAGTCGTCTATCAGGCGCTGGTACGAGTCCGAGAGTTCCATCGGATTAAGGTCTGCACGCTGTACGTTTTCAATCAGTGCAAGTTCAAGCAGGTTTTCCCTGCTGTCGTCCGTTGTGTTGTAAACATACGCAGGTATCTTTTTCAGTCCAGCGAGCACAGACGCACGCAGGCGGCGCTCACCCGATATCAGTATGAACCCGTTGCCGTCTTTCGCTGCCATCACCGTAACAGGCTGAAGCACGCCCTTCTGCTTAATCGAATCCGAAAGTTCCTTCAGCTTTTCCTCGTCGAAATCTTCTCTCGGCTGATAAGGATTCTGTCTGATTTTCTCTATCTCTATAAGCAGCTGCTCGTTCGTTGTAACAGTCTTTGCGGTTTCACCCGTAACGTTATTCGGGTCAATCTTTTTATTCTCAAAAAGTGCCGACAGTCCTTTGCCTAATCCGCCTCTTGTATCCATATTTTAATTTTCCGTAATTTTATTTCTTAAAACAAATTCCTCTGCCAAGTCTGCATAGTGCTTCGCGCCCAGTGAATAAGGGTCATACTCAACTATCGGCTTGCCGTAACTCGGCGCCTCACCGATTTTCACATTCCTCGATATCTTTGTGTCAAAAACTTTTTCTCCGAAATACTTCCTGAGTTCAGTCTCAACCTGATTCGCAAGTTTAAGTCTTGAATCGAACATAGTCAGCAAATATCCCTCGATGCTTAAAGGCGGGTTATAAGAATTCTTTACCATCTTGATTGTGTTCAGCAGTGCCGAGAGTCCTTCCAGCGCATAGTACTCACACTGAACGGGAATCAAAACCGTGTCTGCCGCATTCAGCGAGTTGATTGTAATCAGCCCAAGAGAAGGAGGACAATCTATAAATATAAACCTGAAGTCATAGCCGCTGTCAGCATTGGCAAGTTCTGCAAGTTTAGTACGCAGAATGCTTTCCCTGTTCTCGAGTGTAACGAGTTCGAGTTCGGCGGCAACAAGGTTTATGTTGGATTTTATAATATAAAGATTTTCTATCTGTGTCGGTTGTACTACGTCCTTTGCTTTTTTATCGCTCACAAGAATTTCATAAATGCTGTTGCCGTCATCTTTCGGTTCAAGCCCTATACCCGTTGTGGCATTTGCCTGCGGGTCGATATCAATCAACAAAGTTTTAATACCGAGGTTTGCAATACACGACGAAAGATTAACGGCAGTGGTGGTTTTTCCGACACCGCCTTTCTGATTCGATATAGATATTATTTTCTGCAATAAATGATTTTTCTCTTAAATTTCTAAAACATCTCCGGCTTTCATAATAACACATTTCTTTCCGATAGATTCCACCTTGCGTTTAAAATCATTCGCATCGGCTTTAATGATATCGAAAGTGTTATAGTGTACCGGCACAACTACACGCGGCTTAATAAACTCAACGGCTTTCACTGCATCGTCAACACCCATCGTGAAATCATCGCCGATAGGGAGGAATGCGACGTCTATTTTGTGCATCTCGCCTAAAAGTTTCATATCGTAGAACAGGGCAGTATCGCCTGCCTGATAGAAAGTTTTATCGCCGACAGTAATCAGAACGCCGTGTGCGTCGCCCGCGTAAGTACCGTCGGGGAACGAAGACGAATGATGTGCAATAGTAAGTTTTACTCTCCCAAAAGGAAAGTTAAATCCGCCGCCCGTATTCATCGGATGCGCCGTAACCCCCTGCGCCCCGCAGTAGTTAGCAACTTCGTACATACCGATAACCGTTGCATTGTTTCTTTTTGCAAGTTCGATAGTATCGCCGAAATTATCTCCGTGACCGTGAGTAGGGATAATGAAGTTGCACTTCACATCTTCGAGTTTAAGGTCACAATCAGGATTACCCGTGACAAAAGGGTCAATCAGAATTATATATTTGCCGGTATCGACCTCGACAAAAGCGTGTCCGTGAAATTTGATTTTCATATTATATTTAAAATTAAAACTTTAAATTGTGTATACGTTAAATTAATACTAATATGCTATTAATTCAATTTTAATAGTTTTGCATAGAAGAATTTCTTTCTTGACTATTTATTACGATATTTAGAAAAATTTAAAACATAAGATATGATTCTCAGAGACAGACTCGCGGAATTAATTCCGGGATTAAGAAAAGAGTCGGCCGAAGTTTTTGCTTTAGGGCCGAATGAATCACTTGGCGAAGTAACAACAGAACAGGTGTTCGGCGGTATGCGCGGTATCAAGGCACTGATTTGCGATACATCTGAAGTAGGTCTTGACACAGGGCTTATTATCAGGGGTATTCCTATTCTTGACCTTGTTGATAAACTTCCGGAAGAAATTTTTTATCTGCTTCTTACAGGTGAGCTTCCGAACGACGAAGCCCTCGAAGACCTTCAGTGGGAACTGAAAAGAAGAAGCGACGTTCCTTTCTACGTATGGAACACAATCAACGCATTACCGATTGAAACACATCCGATGGTAGTGCTGAACTCGGCAGTGCTCGTTATGGAAAACGAATCTTTCTTCAGAAAAAGATACGAAGAAGGAATGCCGAAAGATATGCTGTGGGAACCTATGCTCTGGGACGCACTTAACCTCATTGCACGTATTCCTATCATTGCGGCATACATCTACAGAAGAAAATTTACAAAAGGTCCGAGGATAAATCCCGACAACAGTTTAGACTGGGCAGCAAACTTTGCAAGACTGCTCGGCACGGAAGACCTGGACGGTTCGTTCGCAGACCTGATGAGACTTTATATGGTACTGCACTGCGACCACGAAGGCGGTAACGTAAGTGCTATGGCAACACAGACGATTAACTCTGCACTGTCAGATATTTATTTCTCAATCAGCGGCGGTTTGAACGGACTTGCAGGACCACTACACGGACTTGCGAATCAGGAATGCTTAAGGTTCATAGTAAAACTCAGAGACGACATCGGACATACACCAACAGACGCAGAAATAAAAGAATACTGCATTAATCTTCTGAACAACAAGAAAGTAATTTCAGGATACGGACATGCAGTACTCAGAGTAACCGACCCAAGGTTCACTGCATTCGTAAACTTCGGAAACAAACACTTACCGGACGACGAAATATTCGGAATAGTAAAACAGTTATTCAACATCGTTCCAAAAATACTTATGGAAGGCGGCAAGGCAAAAGACCCGTGGCCAAACGTTGACGCATCGAGCGGCGCACTGCTTCACTACTACGGACTGACGGAGTACGATTATTACACAGTACTGTTCTCGGTATCGAGAATACTCGGCTTATCCGCACAGCTGATATTAAACCGTGCATTAGGCAGACCTATAATCAGACCGAAGTCAGTAACAACAGAATGGCTGAAGAAAAACCTTTCTGCAAAGAAGAAAGCAGCAGAAAAACCAAAAGAAGAAAAGAAAGAAGAAAAGGGAAAGTAGATTTAAGAGCGCACACTGATACGAACTGATTTAGAACAGATTTACACTGATAAGATTTAGAATAGTATAAACAAAAAGAGGTTGTCCATCGGACAACCTCTTTTGCTTTATGAAAACTGTTCCTTATTTAATCAGCATCATTCTTTTCGTTTCCGAAAGAATTTTACCTGAACTATTACTGCTTAGTTCTAAAGTGTAGAAATATATTCCGCTTGGAAGACTTTCCGCATTGAAAGTAATTTGATATTTACCGGTTGCCTGCTGTTTGCTTACTAATACAGCTACTTCCTTTCCGGTAATGTTGTATATTTTTATTCTTGTGAAACTTGGTTTTGATAATTGATAATTGATAATTGTTGATGCATTAAATGGGTTTGGGTAGTTCTGCCCCAGTACGTAATCTTTTGGAAGTATTTGATTTTCATTTGGTATGCTTGTATAGTATGTTGTATCGTTACCACCTACATCAGTATAGAGATACTTTGACGACCAGCTAAAAGCCCAACCTTTTTTTTCAGTGACGAAACAAATATTTGACAAAGCAGATATTCTGAAACTTGTATCGGGTATTTGATATCCCCAATTTAAACCACTGTTCGTAGTTTTATAAATAAGGCCTAACCAAGGGCTTGTTTCAGTGACACCATAAACTCCACCAACTGCAAAAACCGAATCTTTATTTAAAGTATAGAAACTCGAAACAAATTTAGAATTAAAATTCACATGTGGAACCGAAGGTAAGGTTTGTCTTATCCAAGTTTGTCCTCCATCTGTTGTTTTCTCTAATTTAATAAAAGATTTCCAACCGATTAAAGAATCAGCAAAAGTAATAGATGTAAATGCTGAATCATCAGGTGTTATTTGCCAATTCACTCCTCCATTTGTTGTCCTGCCTGTATATTTTTGGTTGCAACTCATAAAACCCAGATTTTTATTTACCATATATATTTTATCAGGATTCTGACCAAAACTGTTATATTTATTTTCCCAGTTTTGTCCGCCATTTGTGCTGAGGTACAAGCCACCTTCAAAATCTATATCACTTGCAAACCAAAGTGTATCAGCATTTAACACACTTATATCATCAATCCACAAAGAAGGAGCTATACCAGTTGAATACCAATTGAATCCTCCATTAGTACTTTTTAATATATTACCATTATAACTGTTGTAACCACCACATATATAACCTGTTAATTTATTTGCAAATTTTATTTTGAAGTAATCTTTTTTGTCTTTATATACCATAAACCAATTACTGCCGCCGTTAGTGGTTCTACAAACATAGCTTGTATCTGTTATAGTAGTATTATTAGTTATAAAAAATCCGTTTAACGAATCAAGGAATTCAATGCCTGCGACATTCTGATTTCCAATGTCAGGCAATACCTGCAACTGCCAGCCTGATGTAAATTTATCCTGAAATCCTGCTGCTGATAAGAACAACACAAATGATACAACTATCAATCCCTTAAGGACACTCGAAAAGGTAGTATGGAGATTAGCAGTATGTATATTGGTTGATTTCAATTATATTAATATTTGGAGTAATTCTTTTTTAAAAATACGGATTTCTATTATTATTTAATACCACAGATTTAATATTGCTTTTTGAAAACCTTAAAACACCAAAGGGGCTTTCGCCCCTTTATATTATAATACTTTATAAGATAAGATTTATTTAATCAGAATCATTTTTGATGTTGCTGAATAATCCGGTGTTGTGAGTTTTGAAACATACGCACCGCTGGAATATTTTGAAGCGTCCCATTGCACCTGATAGTGTCCTGCGTTGAGATTCTGGTTTACGAGTTCGTCAATTTTCTTTCCGCTCATATCGTAGATTTCGAGTTTAACGCTGTTGTACTTCGGAATATCGAATCCGATGTTAGTAACAGGGTTAAAGGGGTTCGGATAATTCTGCGAGAGTTTATAATTTGCAGGAATTTCGCCGAACGGGTCGATGCCGAGTGTTGAATTAAGGTTAAACGTCCAGCAGCCTCTGCCATGTGTTGCGACGAGAATCGTACCGATGGTTTGTTTGTACTTCATATCATAAACTTCGACCATAGGAAGCCCGCTGCTGAATGAAATCCAGTTTGCGCCTTCGTTGGTTGACTGGAAAACTCCGAAGTCTGTTCCGACGAATAACATTCTCGGAGAAAGTGTTCGCATAACTATAGAGTTCGCGGCGATGTTCGGAAGATTGCCTGTGATGTTAGTCCAGTTAAGTCCACCGTTAATAGTTTTAAGTACGTGTGTCGTGCCCGTGCCGCCGAGTGTGGCGTAGCAGATATTATCGTTTGTGTTATCTACTATGAAATCACTTACGTATGGATAGCCAGTCTGCACAGACCAGTTTGCACCGTTATCGGTTGTTACAAGAATTCTTCCGTTTGATGTGCCGATGTATATTTTATTAATGTCTGTAGCACTGATACCGATTGCAGAAACGCTTCCGCCAACGATTGTTGTGGTTGCAATCTGAGTCCAGCCGCTTGAAGTAGTTGCTGTTTGAGCGTTAGTGGTCTTCCATATATCTGCACGTCCGAAGACTATTGTGTTATGGTTGCCGGGTGCCATTTCATACGGGTTGTAAAACAGTCCGCCCGTAGAACCGCTCGGTGTTATGTTTGTAAAACTTGTGCCTGTATTCGCAGAGCGCTGAATAGAGCCGTTGACATACTGACCATATACATAGGCAGGGGTTACGGGGTCAACTATAGTATAACCGCCGTCGCCAGTAGTACGCTGTATCCAGTTGCTACCGCCGTTTGTTGTTGTTTGTTTATTATTATCCTGAGAGCCGCCCTGAAATGAAAGCAAATTAGTCGGGTCGTAATCAGCACTTTCATACTGAAGAGTGGAAAGTTTCTGGTTTAAATCAGTCCAGGTGGTACCGTCGTTTGTAGATTTATAAACGCCGCCATCGGAACAGCAGTACAAAATACTTCCGTTGTATTCGAGTCTGTGAATATCTGCGTGGCTGAATAAAGTCGTATTTGATGTTCCCCACTGTGATTTCTGAACAAGAGCGGTTCCACCAGTAGTAGATGCATAGCAATCGAGTCCGCCTGCTATAACGTAGTTTGCGTCAGAAGGTTTAACTGCGATTGCATTATCATACCATCCCTGAGAACTGAGATAGTTTGGTGTAGTTGCCTGTGCAGTCCAGGTGGTGCCAGCGTCTGTGGTTCTGTATAATCCGACAAGTGCACCGCTTGAATTTGAGATACTTGCATAAACTGTGCTTACATTGCTCTTTGCGAGTGCAAGTTGAATTCTTCCCATACCGGTCGGAAGTCCGCCAGCGAGTGTTGTCCAGGTTGTGCCTGCGTCTGTGGTTTTTAAAATCTGTCCTGCGCTTGAGCCGCCGTTTGTAATGTAAATGGTTTGCGGAGAAGACGGAATGATTATTATGCAATTAACATTTGTGCCGCCGTTCATATTAGTCCAGTTGAGACCTGCGTTAGTTGATTTAAAGAATCCGTTATTGCCGCCCATATAAACTATGTTAGAGTTTGTAGGGTCGATTGCCATATACGAACATCTGTTGCCAACCTGTGTGACTGTTGCAATCTGATTCCAGGTAGTTCCTGCGTCCGTAGATTTATAAATTCCGTTACCGTACTGGCTGTCGCCTGAATAATTCAGTTCGCCTGTGCCGAGGTATAAAATGTTCGGATTAACCTGGTCGACGACTATATCTCCACAAGCAAGAGTCGGAAGGTTGTCTGTAAGTGCTGTCCAGTTGACGCCGCCGTCTGTGGTTTTCCAGACACCACCCTGTGCCGCTGCAATGTAAAATATATTTGCGTTAGTAGGATGGAATGCGATTGAGTTAGTACGGCCTGAAATATAGTTAGCGTTTGTTACCTGATAGAACATACCAACTGGATTAATAGAGACCCAGTTAGTTGTGCGTGTTTTGCTGTTGGGGATTGATCTGTCTTCAGGTATATTAGATTTTTGTTCGACTGCTTTAGAATAAGCATCGAAGGCAATCTTCATACCAGGTCCGCCTGCACGGCGTGTGAGAATGAAGTTTTCTCTTTCGAGAATACTTTCACTTGATTCATCTTCTTCCTGTGCGAAACAGAAATTCGCCTGATACGCAAACACCAGAAGAAAGGCTGCGAGTAAAATTGTTTTAACTTTCATATCGGTATAGTTTAAATAATCTGATTTACGTTTGTCCCTGTAAATTATCTATTTTAAAGATAACAAGATATTAAAAAAGGGGAGAAATTAGATGTTCAATCCGCCGTGGTGGATTGGGGTGTTTTTGGATCTCTTCCCCCGGCTGCGCCGGGGGTATTCACATTAAACCCCTTACGGGGTTTTGTTCGATTTGATTTTGAAGAACAACTTATTTAAAAATGAGTAACAATCGAATAATATACAGGCATTCCTATAGAAATGTTAAAAGGGAAAGTGAGCCCTAATGCCATTGGTATGTAAAGACCCGGGTCAGCTTTTGGTGCCGCAAGTTTCATGGCAGCGGGAACGGCAATGTACGAGGCACTTGCTGCCAGTATTGCAAAGATAAATCTATTGCCGATATCGTGAGTTACAAGACTGCTTGCGAAGGCAACTACACAACCATTGATTGCAGGAATAAGAATTGCAAACACACTCAGGTATAAACCGTATTTTTTAAAAGCTGAAAACCGTCTGGCTGTTACTATACCCATTTCCAGTAAAAAGATTGCAAGAAACCCTTTGAAGATATCAGTTGTAAATGGTTTAATACCTTCTGCCTGCTTTGTGTCGGCAATTAATCCAATCAGCAGACTTCCAAGGATTAACAATACACTGCCGTTTGTAAAAGAGTGTTTTGTGATTGAAGCCATACTTGATTTAGAGTCTGATTCTTTATCATATCTCGACATCAGAATTACACCAACTATGATAGCAGGAGACTCCATTAAGGCCATCACCGCAACCATATGTCCGCTGAAAGATATTTGCTGGATTTCCAGGAACGAAACCGCAGAAACAAAAGTGACGGCACTAACAGAGCCGTAGGTTGCGGCAACTGCGCCCGCATCGCTGATTGTCATTTTTCTTTTCAGGATAAAGAATGTATAAAGCGGAATGAGGGATGAAATCAGAAGTCCGAAGAGAATTGAGTAAATGATTTCGCTCGTAAAGGTGCTGTGTGCAAGTTCCTGTCCGCCTTTAAACCCAATTGCAAAAAGTAAATACAAAGAAATAAACTTACTTGTAGATTCAGGTATCTGTAAATCACTCTTTACGGTTGTTGCCAGAATTCCCAGCAAGAAAAACAAAAGCGTCGGATTTGTTATGTTTGAAACAATTATTTGAAAGTCCATTTAATTTATTATGATATAAATTTTAAGTATCAATTTCTAACAACGCAGGACATATAAAAGTGCGGTATTGAACTTTTCAAGGTTCGGTATGTTGAATACATAAAATGATTTACCCGCGTATTGTCTTAAAAGGGTGTGGCAATAGCTTCTCAAAACGGAAATATTCATCCTACTTAACAAGGAGAAACAACTATGAAAATTGCAAAAAACAACATTGAAGTCAAAATGGAAATTCCCGGAGCTGTTGTCCGCCAAAGAACTGATTTTGGCGATGCTACAGGTTTAGGAAAAATCAGCGGAGAGTACTTCACACTTTCTAAAGGAGTGGATACAACCCCCCTGTTTATGGGGCTTGAAGGAAACCTGTGCCAGTGTCCTCACTGGGGATACGTATTGAGCGGCCAGCTCACAACAACGGATGCTAACGGACTTGAGGAGAGCGTCAGCGCAGAAGAACTGTTTTACTGGCCCGCAGGGCATAATATAAAAGTTAATGAAGATGCTGAGATTATTATGTTCAGCCCTCAGCAACAGCACACAACAGTTATTAATCATATGATTGAAGTGCTTAAGAAATAAGTGCAGTTATAAAATTTAACGTAGGCAACTTCCAAGACGGAAAGTTTATTCGAAAAGTTTGGGGAGATTGCCTTCGTGATCTAAGAGCCATTTCTTGCGCCAGAGTCCCCCGCCGTAGCCCGTGAGGCTGCCGTCGGAGCCAATTACGCGGTGGCAGGGAATGATGATGGAAATTCTGTTTGCGCCGTTTGCAGTTGCAACAGCGCGTATGGCGCCGGGGTTACCGAGCGCTTCGGACTGTTCTTTGTACGAGCGCGTTTTGCCGAAAGGAATGTTCTGCAATTCTTTCCAGACTGCTTTTTGAAAAACTGTGCCAGGTGCATTCAGCGGAACGGTGAAGTCTTTTAGTTTATGCGCGAAATATTCTTTAAGTTCTTTTCTGAGCAACTCAAAATGCGGGTTTTCGCCTTTTACAAATTTTGCGCTGAAATACTGGCTGAGCTGTTTGTATTCTGTGTTGAGCATCCGGCGGTCGGAAAATTCAAGAAGGCAGATTCCGTCTTCAACTCCACCTGCAATCATAATTCCCAGCGGTGTTTCGATTTCGACTGTGTCGATAACGTTAGTACTTTCAAACAATGGAGGAACAGGAAAAATCATATTCTCACAGCTTCCAGTTCTTCATTTTCTCATAGAACTTATAATCAGTAAGGTCGTAATGAATAGGTGTTACGGAAATGTATCCTTCGTCGACGGCTTTAACGTCGAAGTCGGTGGTCTTGTCGAGTTTTTTCATACTGCCCGTAAGCCAGAAGTACTGGCGCTTTGCGGGGTCGAGGCGGATTTCATAAGTGTCGTCCCAGGTTGATTTTCCCTGCATAGTTAAGAGTGCGCCTTTTATTTTTTTAATCGCGGGAACATTAACATTCAGGAGCGTTCCTTTCTGAAGACCTTTCTTCAGAACAATTTTTGCAAGTTTAGAAGCAAACTTTGCGGCGATTGAAAAATCGGGATAGGTGTAACTCGTGAGCGACATTGCGATAGAAGGTATTCCGAGGATTGTGCCTTCGGTAGCGGCTGAGACAGTGCCTGAGTAGATAATATTTATGGCGGTGTTCGCGCCCTGATTGATGCCCGAGATTAACAAATCAATTTTTCTGCCTTTCAATAGTGTATGTGCTGCAATCTTCACAGAGTCGGCAGGGGTACCTTCGACTGCGTACCCGTAGAAATCTTTAAACATCAAAGTTTTTCTTGCCCTTATAGGGTTTGCCATTGTGATAGAGTGCCCGACTGCGCTCTGCTGAGTGTGCGGAGCGGCAACGAATACTTCTGCAAATTTTCTGATTTCTTTAGTGAGCGCTTTTATTCCATCGGCTTCAATGCCGTCATCATTTGATATTAGAATTAAGGGTTTCTTCATCTTTATTTAAACGTTTTAATTTTGTCCATAGCATATCTTTAAGTTTGGCGAGGTTATCGCCCGTGACCGAGGAGATAGAAATTTTTTCAATTCCCAATGTTCTTACAGATTTTAATTTCTTCTTAAGTTCATCACCGATGGCGTCTGTTTTTGTGAAGCAGATGATTCTCGGTTTATCCAGAAGGTTTGCTTCGTAGTTTTCGAGTTCTTTCAGGAGCACCTTATAATCCTTTAGAAGTTTTGTGCCGTCAGGGTTTAACTGTGTTGCGTCTATTAAAAATAAAAGTATGCGTGTTCTTTCAATGTGTCTTAAAAACTGAATACCAAGCCCTTTGCCTGATGATGCGCCCTCGATGATTCCCGGAATATCGGCCATAACGAACGAATCGTAATCGTGATACTTGATGATACCAAGGTTTGGTTTTAAAGTAGTAAACGGATAGTCTGCAATCTTTGGTTTAGCAGAAGATATTTTTGAAATCAATGTTGACTTACCTGCGTTAGGAAAACCTACGAGACCTATATCTGCGATAAGTTTTAATTCAATTACGATTGTCAGTTCCAGACCTTTTTCGCCTGTTTGTGCAAAACGGGGAGTACGGTTCAGAGAAGTTTTAAAGTGTGTATTTCCTTTGCCACCGCGTCCTCCTTTAAGAATAATTTTTTCTTCTCCGTCTTTGAGGAGTTCCGCAATTACTTCTCCGGTTTCAAAATTCTTTACGACACTTCCGCAGGGAACAAGAATAAGTTCATCTTTACCGTTCTTACCGTTTTTATCGCCACCCATACCGTGCACACCTCTCCCGCCTTTATGGTGTCTTTTATAAGTAAAGTCAATTAAGGTAGAAAGTTGTCCGAACGCTCTAAACACAACATCGCCGCCATTACCACCATCACCGCCATTGGGTCCGCCTTTCGGGACATATTTTTCTCTTCTGAAACTAATGCATCCGTTGCCACCTGCACCCGAGGTTATGAATATTTTTGCATAATCTATAAACATATTATTTTCTCACCTTTTTTCAAAATAATCATTTAAGACATCAACGAACATAATGACGCTTTTATCACCAATGTTTACTTTGTTGTTAATAAAAATCTCTTTTAAGTACTCTGTCGCTTCGCGCCAGGTCTTCAGTTTTTCGATTTCAAGCATGGCATCGAGCAGAAGGTACTTATTTCCTTTATAAACCTTTTTAGCTATGGACTTAACTTCGTCGTCTTTAAAATGAAACCGCAGATGCTTCTCTGGAATTTCTTCTTTCTCCTCAAATTCACTTGAGATGCTTTGCGGAACAAACATATAATCTTTTGTGCTGGTATCGGAATACGTGTTTACCGGTTCTTCCCTCTCTGTTTTTTCGGGTGTATGAATCACGGTATCCTTAACGGGAATGCGAACCTCTTCTGCGGGTGCTGTTTCAACTACTTCCGCACTTTTATAAACCTCGCTTACGTTGTTAATTTTACCAGTAAAAACCTTTATGATTGTCTTAAGTTCAATCTCTTCATTATCATTATTAAAACCTGCATTTATGAACAGGTCTATTAAATCTGTGTATCCCTTATCTTCAAAAAAAAGTTTTATAAAGCTATAAGGAATACTCATATCAAGGCTTACCTCGACATTATCGCCGTACTTAAGTTTAAAAAGCTGAAGAAAGATGTTCTTAAGTTTTAAACTTGAAGTATCGGTTGTTAATTTTACATAAATATCTGAATTAATCTGCTGCAGCACGCTTTCGACAAGAGGGCGTTTAATAGAAACATAATTCTCGTCGTGTGCAATTTCCTTAATAGTTTCCGTGTAATAAGAATAGTATATGAATATATCGACACGTTTAAGTATCTCTGCTTTTTGCTTTGAATCAAAATTGCCGAATAAATAATTAATCAGTGTCCAGGTCGGGCGAAGGCAGAAATTAAGGTTGAGTTTAACCGCCTTCTCAACGGCCTTTACAAGGTCGTCCCTGCCGGATATTTTCCCGTTGTCATTTATTATAAACGATTTAATAAAATCGTTTAAATCGCTTGTTATGATTGTCTCGGTTGAATAATCATTCAGACCATTAATAACCCCGAGAGCATCTTTGAGCCGTTTATCTGTTATTTGTTCGAACATAGTATTTTCGTAATATATAAAGATAAATTTTAAGGAGTTCAGAAAAAACAGAATAAGAAATGCAAATTACGAAGCGATAAATCCTTTAATAGTTAACTTTGTACAAAAACCACTCATAATCCCACGATTTGAGACCGTCGATTTTTTTAACAAGTACGAGGTCGCCGTCTTTAAAGTTTTTTGAATTTCTCACGATGAATTCATAGTTAATCTTCCAGTCTATAAAGTATTCAATCTTCTGGCTTCTGATGTATTCGATTATTTCTTTATTCTTAACGGCGGTATAGGCGTCTTTGTTTACCACGCCGTCAAGGTTTATAATATTCATATCCTTTGCAAAATATCCGAGTGCGCCGGTCTGGTTGCTTCCGATAACAGTTCCTTTTGGAAAGTTATCGTTAACCCATTTACCGACTTCGAGGTATCCGCTTCGGGGATAATCTTTAAAGAAGAAATCTTTAAAACCCGGACGGACAATGTTGGCAGCAAGCAAAACGATTACGATGGATGCGAACACGAAGGTTTTGCTTCTTGCGGACTGAAAGCCAAGGATTAACTGGTTTGAGGCAAAGGCGGCTAAAACGACGAAGAACAGACTCAGAGGGAAAAAGTAGCGCGAATAAAACCAGTTTGCCGTAAGATAGAATGTGTATGATGCGAACAAGAACAAAGAAGTTGTTATAAGAGGCCAGTGTTCTGTTACAGAGCCTTTAAGCCAGGGACACGCCTGTGTCTTAAGTCTATATATGAAAGTTGTAACAATGGCAAAGACGATTACTGCGGAATAATTTGTATAAATATTTTTGAACGAAAGATTTATAAGCATAAACAGACCTGACTGTCCGTCGGAATGATAATCAACCATATCTTTTCCAATCTGATGAACAGCTTTACCGCTTGCAGGAAGAACATCGCCCGTAAAGATGTAAGATAAAATCATATACGGAAGATATAAAACTGCAATGCCTGCGGCAAGGTACAGAACGTTTTTCCAGGGTAGTTTTTCTTTCCGGGATTTTAAGAAAGTAAAGACCAGTATGCCAGGAAGAACCATAATGTTGTCCACTCTTGCGAGGAAAGATAAACCGATTAAAAGTCCGAACAGGAAAAGTTGTTTGGGCGAAAGGGGTTTGATATCCTGAAACCAGTATTTATACAGATAATAGAATATTAATGTGAAGAAGAAGAAGGATATTGATGTTTCAAGTCCGTTAGATACGTTTGCGATGGTTACGGGGAGTAAGATGAAAAGCAGAACCGAAATAAACGGAGAATAATCATCATCATATATTATACGAATTAATTTATACAGGAAGTAAATCGTTGCAAATCCAACAAGGCTAAGAAGAACGAGCGATATATAAAGCGGTGTAATGGCATTACCTTTAAAGAACAAAAAAACAGGCGCCATTATAAAAACATACAGGGGCTGAAATCCGCTTGTATGCTGAGCGCCGTAGATGAACCATTTTCCGAGTGCGATGTTTCTTGCTATATCCAGAGAAAGGTATGCATCATCGGGGACGGCATATCCGTCAATTTGCAGAAGCGGTTTTGCGAAAAACGCTATACGTATAATTGCATAAACAATAAGCAGTACAAGTAGAAAGTATTTATCTTTTGCTCTCATGTTTTGAGAGGAATGTTTTATATTCGCTCAACAATCTTTCCTTTAACTCTCTCGGGTCAGAATTTTCAACCGTTGCACCTGCGGCATTCATATGTCCGCCTCCCTTAAAGATTCTTGCAAACTCATTCATCTTAATGTTTCCTTTGGAGCGGAACGATATTTTACAGGAGTCGGGAAGTTCGACGATTAAAAAACCAGCTTTAATGTTTTTCATAGACATCAGGAATGCAGAAAAACCTTCGACATCTTTAACATCAGAATGAAAATCAAGAAAATCCTGATGTGTTATTGTACCGACTGCGAGTGTTTCGTTAAAATGAAAGCTCAGACTTTCGATGAAGCGGGAAAGAAGTTTCACTTTATCGGTAGGTACGTTATTATAAATCTTATCGTACATATACACGGGGTCGGTACCGCACCTTATCAGTTCGGCACAAATCAGGAATGTTTTTTCCGTAGTGCGCGGATACTTGAACGAGCCAGTATCGGTCATTATTCCTGCGTAGAGATTGTCGGCAATCTTTTTATCGATAAAATCAGGGTTATCATCGCAAATAAAATCGTAGAGTATCTGCGAGGTAGCAGGGGATTCCGTATCCGATATAAAATCAAAGTAGCCGTTTGGGTCGAGTCCCTGATGATGGTCAACACAGATTTTCTTTGCGGGCGAATTCTTCACGGCCTCTGACATACTCTTAATGCGCGAGTATTCATTCGTATCGACAACAAAAAGCAGGGCTGCCTCATTGATAAGTTTTGTGTTGCCGTCAACATCATCGCGAAATCTTTTTATCACCTTATCCTCATCCAGAAACAAAAGATGATCGGGGGATTCGTTGTGATTTATGATGTATACTCTCTTGCCCTTTTTCAGTAAATAATAGTATAAAGCAAACTCAGACCCTATTGCGTCACCATCGGGCAGAAGATGTGTGGTTAAAACAATCGTGTTTGCTTTTTCTATTTCGCTTCGTATTCTTTTAAAACTCTTATCCATTTGTAAAATATTGTGAAATTGCTATTTTATCATAACAAAATAAAGATTAAAAGAATTATATATTTTGCAGGGAGAATTTGAAACGACTGATGCCAAACAACGCGAAGGGAAAGAAAAACCGAAATTCCGTATAAGTCTCTTTATATCCCTTTCGTTTATTGTTCTGCTATGGCTGATAAAAATCTTTGAAGAGTACACGCACACGGACCTCGCCACGCTTGGGGTGTATCCGAGAAGGTTAAGCGGACTTGTAGGAATATTCACAGCGCCGATGGTACACGCGGACTTTTCGCATCTGGCATCGAACAGTATTACCCTTTTCGTTCTGATGATATTTCTTTTCTATGCTTACACAAATTCATCTTTCAAGGTATTCTTCAGTGTATATTTTCTTTCAAACGTGCTCGTATGGATATTTGCAAGAGACGCATACCATATCGGTGCAAGCGGTATTATATACGGACTTGTTACATTTCTGTTTTTCGTAGGCGTATTCCGCAAAGATTCAAAATCAGTAGGGCTTTCGCTGCTGGTAACGTTTATGTACGGCGGGCTTGTATGGGGAGTGCTTCCAACCGACCCTGCGATTTCGTATGAGGCTCATCTTGCGGGTGCGGTAGTGGGAATACTTGCGGCGGTTGCCTTCAGAAACAGCGACCCGCTTCCCGAAAAGTACGAATGGGAAGACGAAGAAGCCGGTGATGGGGACGACATAGACATCGAAGAATTTGAAAAAGCCGAAAAGAGAATCAAAGAAGAACAGGATTAAAAGAATATACGCGCAGCAAGGGAGGTGCATCTTATTAATCAAATATGTCATCCCTACGGGACTTTAAAACGTAAAATTGATTATGCTATTGTTCTGCCGTCCCTACGGGACTTTGTAAGTGTATAAAACAAAAACTTTTCGTTACAGACGGCGGGAAAGTTACCAAGGGTGATTATGGTTAATCTTCATAGCAAAATCAGATACAATCAATGACCCGAACAATTTCTGTTTGCTTCCAGGTTAAGTATTTCCGCAATCTATTTAAAGTAAAATACTATTTCACCATTGCCATTCTTTTTACTGCATCATAAACTACTTCATAACCATTAGGGTTGGTGACAAGAAACCTGTAAAAATAAACTCCCGACGAATACCTGCTGCCATCCCAGCTTGCCTCATACACTGCGGGCTGAAGGACTTTGTCGATAAGTGTTTCCACTTCCTGTCCGAGCGAATTATAAATTACAAGTTTAATGTTTCCGCCGCGAACTTCGCCGATGAGTGAATTTGGCAGTTTGCGAGTATCGAATTTGAACTTCGTTGTTGAATTAAACGGATTCGGGTAGTTCTGGTGGAGTTTATATAAATCTGGAATCTGACTTGAAATTAATTTTACACCTTCCACAAATGCGTTGCCACGGGAGATGCCGCCATTGTTTCGGACTGCAAAGACCCATCCCGAGCCGAAATAATACAGCGACCGCGAAATTGCCATATGATTGTATATTCCCGAGGGCGCCGTGTACTGAACATTCCAGTTTGGCAGATAAGTGTTTGGTTTTAAATAAATATTGCTGCTGTTGCGGATATACCAGAAGTACTGGTAGAACTGCATATTGCCTGTAATAGTATTAAAATTTCCACTTCCGAGTGTGTTTGTGTCGACAGAAAAATTTGAGCCGCTGCTTGTTGTTTTTAAAAGACTGGTACCTGCTGCGTATCCCAAAACAGAAGGGGCGGTATCCCACCACAAAGACTGAGAAACTACCATTGGTGTAATCTGCAGAACACTCCAGTTAGTTCCTGCGTTCATTGAATAATAAATTCGAGAGTTATTAGTTCCGAACCACATTTTTGAACCAACAAGATAAAAAGAGTTTTTAAAACCCGATTCGATTCCCGCCTGGGGCAGGTACATTCCAGCAGAGTCCCAGTTCGCACCTGCGTTTGTGGTTTTCCAGACAGACCATCTGCCACCAACGGGGTTAGCTACTATTATTCCTTCGGATAAACCGTATAACCAGATTCCGTTTACAACAGTATTTGCCTGAGCGAGAACCACTGACCAGTTGCTGCCGGAATTTGTAGAAAGATAAACGACTGCGTTACCGTCTGAAACCCCTGCCGTGATTATCCTGTTAGCATCAAAGACAAAAATACTGCCGAGCGTAACACTTGCAGGAATGCCGTTACCACTAACGGCTGACCAGTTATAACCGTAATTAGTAGTCCGTAAAACAGTACCGCTGTCACCGCAAACGTATGCGATTTGTGCGTTAAGGTTTGAAACTGCGTTCAGTGAAACGGTAACTCCTGACTGACGCTCTTCCCAGAAGATCTGAGGAAAAATATACTGTAATGGTAATGAGAGAAGAAATAATACAAGGTAAAGATGTTTTGTTTTCATAGTCTTATAATTTTAAAAAGTCTTTCTTAAAACAGTTAAACTATTATATGAAATTTATGAAATATTAATTTATTAACAAATATAAATTTATATGACAGAATATTACATTTCCGTTTGCGGGAGGGTTTTCAGGGATAGGCGTGGATTGATTATGGTGCTGACGATAACGAATAGAAAGGTTATTTTAGGGTTATGGAAAAAGTTGTTGCAATAGTAGGCAGACCGAATGTAGGTAAATCAACACTGTTTAACCGCATCATTGGCAAAAGAATAGCAATCGTTCACCCGGAAAGCGGAGTGACGCGTGACAGAAATTACGGAGAGGCAGAATGGACAGGAAAGAAATTCTTCCTGATAGATACGGGCGGGTTTGTACCTGACTCAGATGACCAGTTTAACAAGCACATACGCGAACAGGTAAGGATTGCGATTGAAGAAGCGGACAAAGTGATATTCGTAGTAGACGGTGACAAGGGCTTACACCCAGTGGACGAAGAGATTGCAAACAATCTGCGGAAAAACTCAAAGGGAAAAGAGATTCTTCTTGTTGTGAACAAGATTGACACAAACATACGCGACGTATTAAAGAATGAATTCTTTAAACTCGGACTTGGAACCCCTTATGCAATATCAGCACTTTCGGGGAAACTTGTTGCAGAGTTGCTGGATGATTTAATAAAAGGGTTTGAGGAAAACGATGAGACACCAGACGAGAGAATTAAGTTTGCGATAATAGGAAAACCTAACGCAGGAAAGTCATCTATCGTAAACGCGCTGTTAAAAGAAGAAAGAAACATCGTTACAAATATTCCCGGAACGACAAGAGATTCAATAGACTCGGTAATCAAATACCACGGCGAAAGCCTTGTCCTTATTGACACTGCGGGGCTTCGCAAAAAAAGTAAAGCAACAAGAAACGAATCGATAGAATTCTTTTCTGCGATAAGAACATACAAAGCAATTGAAAAATGCGACGTTGCAATACTTGTAATCGACGCAATGGATATAATGGAGGGAATGGGTGATGTATCGGATTTGAAACATTCATCTTTCAAACTCGACAAACAGGACATTAGAATCATTGACGACGTTCTTAACTATAAAAAAGGACTGCTGATTGCGATAAACAAATGGGACTTAATCGAAAAGGATTCTAAGACCACCTCTATCTTTGCGACAAAAATTAACGAACATTTAAAAAGCAATAAATCACTTAAGTTTATATTTATCTCTGCACTCACCAAACAGCGCATACACAAGGTGATTGAAGAAGCAAAGGTTGTTTACGACGAAAGACGCAAGATGATAAAGACCTCTGCCTTAAACGATGTGCTGCTTGAAGAAATAAAACGTATGCCGCCACAGGCAATGCGCGGTAAAGAGATAAAAATTAACTATATAACACAGCTTAAAGCTTCACATCCTATATTTGGCTTTTTTGTTAACGAGCCAACAATGATAACAGAAAACTACAAAAGATACCTCGAGAAAAAAATACGTGAACATTTTGGCTTTGCCGGAGTCCCGATTTCTATTGTCTTTAAGAAGAAAAACTAATACCGTAAACGTTTCACCTTGTTATAATATACTATTAAAACAATATGATAACCGAAATATTTACATCTGCTACAATTGGCGTTGATGCATATACAATTCGTGTTGAAACGCATCTGGAGAACAAACAGGACGGCGGATTCACTGTCGTTGGTTTACCCGACAACACAGTAAAGGAGTCGAGAGAAAGGGTATCGGCGGCAATCAAGAATTCCGGATTCGTATTTCCAAAGGGCAAGAAAATCACAATCAACCTATCACCAGCCGACATCAGAAAAGAAGGGTCGGGATTAGACCTTCCGATTGCAGTAGCGCTTCTGACGGAAAGCGGTCAGATAGAGCCCAATAAAGTCAGGAATTTCATTATCTTAGGTGAACTTTCGTTAGACGGAAAGTTGCGCTCCGTTTCAGGTATTTTACCGATTGCAATAGAAGCATCAAAACATAATTTTGAGGGAATGATACTACCAATGGCAAACGGTGACGAGGGGGCGATAGTAGGCGGGGTGAACATATATCCGTTTGAAACGCTTGGGGAGGTTGTAAAGTTTTTAAATGGAGAGTTATCTGTTTCGGCACACAAAGTAGACGAGGAGAAAATATTTAATGATTCATGTGATTATCTTTTAGATTTTTCAGACGTCAAGGGGCAGGAAGAGGTTAAACGAGCGATGGAGGTCTCGGCTTCGGGCGGGCACAACATAATAATGATAGGGTTGCCGGGATCGGGAAAAACAATGCTTGCAAAACGGCTTCCAACCATTTTACCACCTTTAACGAGAGAAGAATCATTAGAGACCACCAAAATACATTCAATTGCGGGATTGTTGCCGCCGGGGAAGTCGGTAATAACAACAAGACCATTCCGTTCACCACATCACACGGCGAGCGACGTTTCAATAGTCGGGGGCGGGGCAGATGCAAAACCAGGGGAGATTTCATTTGCTCATAACGGAGTGCTTTTTCTGGACGAATTAACAGAATTCAAGAAGAATGTACTTGAGGTATTAAGACAACCGCTTGAGGACAAAGTAGTAACAATCTCAAGAGCAAAGATTACTGTCCAGTATCCGAGCAATTTTATGTTTGTAGCGGCAATGAATCCGACTCCGGCAGGTTCTCAGAAAGAAATGAAGATGTACTCGGGTTACGACATACAAAAATTCCTTTCAAAGATATCAGGACCGATACTTGACAGGATAGATATACACATTAATGTTAATCCTGTTAACATTAAAGAACTGTCGAGCAGGGGAGAATCAGAGAAATCCTCATTAATCAGGGAGAGGGTTTTAAGAGCGAGGGAAATTCAGTTAAAGAGGTTCAAAGACACAAAAGGGATGTATTCAAACGCAAGTATGGGATCAAAAGAGATAAAGCATTATTGCATATTAAACAGCGAAAGCGAGGGAATTTTAAAGCTTGCAACGGAAAAAATTGGATTATCAGCCAGGGCATATGACAAAATACTCAAAGTCTCGAGAACAATAGCGGACATGGCAGGGGAGACAAATATTCAGGCACCGCACATAAGCGAGGCGGTACAATACAGGAGTCTGGACAGAACACACTGGATTTATTAACAAGATTTTAACAATATATTTGAATTGTTTCACGTGAAACAATGTTTAAGAAATACTAATGGGGGCGGTATTGTTTCACGTGAAACAAATACTCCATTTAAGAAATAAAACAAACACAGAATCGGCATATTTGAATAGCAAAGTACAGAAATATTATGATATAATTGTCATCGGGGCCGGTCACGCGGGAATTGAGGCATCCTCCTCGGCGGCAAGGATGGGGTTAAATGTTGCACTAATAACGATGGATATACATGCGATAGGTCGTATGAGTTGCAATCCCGCCATTGGAGGAACGGCAAAAGGGCACCTTGTAAAAGAAATTGATGCGCTTGGCGGGGCAATGGGATTCCTTGCTGATAAAACGGGAATTCAGTTCAAAATGCTTAACAAATCAAAGGGGCCTGCGGTATGGTCGCCAAGATGCCAGTCCGATAAGGATTTATATTCAATAGCGGCTTCTGAATACATAAACTCCATCCCGAATATATCAGTTCTGCAGGATATGGTAAAATCAATTGAGGTGGATGAATATGCCGGCAATGAAGGTTACAAATATCTGGTTAAGAGTATCAAAACAGATCTTGGTTACGAGATAGGCTGTAAATCTGTGATAATAACCTCAGGTACGTTTCTTAATGCAGTAATGCACACAGGAAATTCAAAAATCGATGGCGGGAGAATTGATGAAAAATCCGCGACCGGCTTATCCGAGTGTTTACATAACTTCGGGTTTGAGACCGGAAGGCTTAAAACCGGAACACCTCCAAGACTTGATTTAAGTACTATAGATTTTTCAAAAACAGAGATACAGCCCGGCGACATAAATCCGGTTCCATTTTCTCATAAAACGGGTTGGGACAAAACCACGTTCCCGAATCAAAGACAAATAGATTGTTACCTTACGCATACAAACGAAGAAACTCACACATTATTAAGGACTGGGTTTGAGGACTCTCCGATGTTTACAGGAAGGATTAAAGGAATTGGTCCCAGATATTGTCCATCTATAGAAGACAAGATATCCAGGTTTTCTGAAAAACCGAGACATCAGATATTTTTAGAGCCCGAAACCCTGAACGGCAACACCATTTATATGAATGGTTTTTCTACAAGCCTTGCTTACGACATTCAGCAACGGGCGGCGAGAACCATACCCGGACTTGAGAACGTAGTTCTTGTAAAACAGGGATATGCCGTAGAATATGATTTTTTTCCGACATACCAGATTTTCCCTACGCTTGAAACGAAAATAGTTTCCGGTCTTTACAACGCAGGCCAGGTAAACGGAACATCGGGTTACGAAGAAGCGGCGGCACAAGGGTTGATAGCGGGGATCAATTCGGCAAATAAGTTATTGAAAAAAGAGCTGTTTATCCTAAAAAGGGGCGAGGCATATATTGGGGTTTTAATAGATGACCTGATAATAAAGGTACCCGAAGAACCCTACAGAATGTTTACGTCATCAGCTGAGTACCGATTAACACTCAGGCAGGACAATGCAGACTTACGGCTGATGGAAATGGGAAATAAGCTTGGGCTGGTGGAGAACAAATACCTTGATTTATTAAGGCATAAACATTTAAGCATACAGGGCGGGATTAAATTTTTATACGCTAACACGATAAGGCCCGGCAACATAAACGAAATGCTGACGAAGAACCGCTCAAGTCCGATAGGTCAAAATGAATTTCTCGCGAATTTATTAAGGCGTAATGAAGTGAACATTAAAGAACTTTTTGCGCTTGAAGCATTTAAAGAAAACAACCTTGTGCAGGAATTAATGCGTGACGAGGAAGTCCTTAACCAGATTGAAATAGAGATTAAATATGAAGGTTACATAAAAAGGCAGAACGAACAAGTGGAACAATTCAACAGAACAGAAGATTTAAAAATCCCCGTTGATTTCGATTACGACAGAATAAAATCAATTTCGTCTGAAGCACTGGATAAGTTAAAAAAGATAAAGCCTGTCTCAATCGGTCAGGCCGGAAGAATAGCGGGGGTAAGGCCTTCGGACATTTCTGCTATACTGATATTCATGCGTGGTTAATTGTTAACAAAAGTCAGCGAAACAATTCTTTTGCGGTTTCCAGGTAAACCTGGTAAGTGTTTTCATCGAAACACACAAACCTAACTTTCTCAAAACTTTCATTGGCTTTTAAATAATTCGCCGTCTCGGTTATCGCTATTTCGGTTGCCTGTTTAATGGGAAAGCTATAAACGCCAGTGCTGATTGCGGGAAAAGAAATGGAAAACAAATTATTGAGGGCGGCAAGTTCAAGAGATTTTCTGTAACAACTTTTTAAAAGTTCTGCTTCGTTATGGTTTCCTCCGTGCCAAACCGGTCCGGCGGTATGGATTATGTAACGGGATTTTAAATTATACCCTTTCGTAATTTTCGCGCCACCTGTTTCACAGCCATTAAGTGTTTTACATTCGATCAGCAGTTCTTTTCCTGCGGCCCTGTGGATTGCGCCGTCAACACCGCTTCCGCCAAGTAAAGAATTATTTGCCGCGTTTACAATTGCGTCTGTATCCTGGGTTGTAATATCCCCAGAAACAATTTCAATTTTGTTTCTAATGTTCGCGTCCATTAAAAACTTCTCTTCCGGGCACAGGAAACTTAATTCCCGCCGCTTTAAACTCCTGAAGTATTCTGTAGTTTATTTGTGAGCGTAACACAGAGTGCATATCCTGGTCTTTAATCCAAACCCACAATTTTGTAACGATTCCCAGTTCGGTTATTTCCGAAAAGGTAACAGACGGCGGAAACTCGTTTAACGAGTACTGGTTTTCGTTTCCGAGTTTTAGCAGTATCTCTTTCACTTTTTCAAAATCTTCGTTATGCGATATTGTTACGGGAATTTCGATTTGTGTTTTATCTACGTAACTTCTGTTAATAACTTCTTTCTCTATAAAAAACGAATTCGGAACAATTATCATAATACCTGCGTTCGTTTTCACTTTTGTGCTTCGCGCAGAGATTGAAACCACCGTCCCCATTTTTCCGCCGATTTCTATAAAATCGCCTTCTTTTATCGGTCGTTCAAAAAGAATTATAAGCCCGCTGATGAAATTGTTGGCAATATTCTGAAGACCAAAGCCGATACCAACCATAATCGCGGCACCGCCGGCAAACAAAAGCGAAACGTTTATACCCGCAGAATTCAAAGCAATCAGAAACCCGATGACAAGAATCAGATAATTTATTATCCTTGTGACAGAGCGCGCGACCCCGTCGTTAACCTCATTGCGGGGAAAAATCCTTTTCAGAAGTATACGGCGAATCAATCTTGAAAAAACAATTACTACCAAGAAAACCACAACAAAAACGATTACAGATATCAAGGTAATCGTCTGGCCACCAATGTGAAATAGCGGATGTTCTAAAATTTCCATATTATTTATTAATAACTTTCGTCTATTGTCGGGAATTTCTTTTCTTTTACGTCGCTTATGTACCTGCGGAATGCATCTTTCATATCCTGGGCAAGGTTCATATACTTTCTGACGAACCGCGGTTTAAACTCCTCAATCATTCCGAGCATATCCTGTGTAACGAGAACCTGTCCGTCACAGAAAGGGCCCGCGCCGATTCCGATAGTAGGAATAGTTAATGCCTCAGATACCTTTTTGCCAAGTTTGGCAGGAATTTTTTCGAGCACTATTGCGAAGCAGCCTGCTTTTTCAAGGATTAAAGCATCTTTATAAATCTGTTCTGCTTCGGTTTTATCTATGCCGCGTGTTTTATAGCTTCCAAATTTATTAATAGACTGCGGGGTAAGTCCGAGATGTCCCATCACCGGAATCCCAATATCCACAAGCCGTTTCACGGTGTTGGCAATATAGCTTCCGCCCTCCATCTTGATTGCGTCGCAGCCGGTCAGTTTCATAACCTTACCGCAATTGCGTATTGCGTCATCCTCTCCGACCTGATAACTCATAAATGTCATATCAGCAACGACCATTGCTCTTTCAACACCTTTTCTTACGATGGAGGTGTGATATATCATTTCTTCCAGTGTTACGGGAAGGGTTGTTTCGTTTCCCTGTATAACGTTTCCAAGCGAGTCGCCAACCAGGATTATTTCAATCATTGCTGCGTCCAGAAATTTTGCAGTAAGATAATCATAGCCCGTAAGCATTGTAATTTTCTCATCACTTTCTTTCATCAGCTGCAGGACCTTTGTGGTTATGTGTTGTACGTCCTTTGTAATTAATCTTTTAAGTGGCATTGTTTTTCCTTTTATTTAATAATAAGTCAGAATAGGATACATTGATAAACTTTTTACTGCCAAGTTCCAAAGCGTCTATCAGGACATCCATTCTTTTTCTTGCATCCTTAATTGAATTAAAAATTATCTCAATTTCAAGATAATTACCCAGTCCCGCTACTTTATCTATGTGTATCCTTACATTATCTATAATTGTTATTTCTCTGACCTTTTTAACGACAATAAATATTCCGAACAGAGAGCTTAGTGTCGCGTTTAATTCCTTTGGGGTGTTTGTTTCTGAGATAGTATAGTTTGAAACCCGTTTTGAGGATTCGTTGCTTCTGAAATAATGTATAAGGTTACCCGTATTCCCGTTTATTATACGTAGTTTCAGTCTTCCTTTATTTGTTCTGTAATAAATATCTTCCTGTGTTTGCTTTTGTCTGATTGGTGACTTTCCTTTACAAAGCAACCGAACAAGTTTTCCGGTTTTTTTTGGGTCGGATAACTTAACCTTAATTTCGAAGTTCTTCTTCATTTAAGTATAAAGTTATTTATCGGTTAATATGCCGCGCGTGCTTCCTGATATGAAACCGAGAATGGTGTTCGTCTCGGCTGTCTCCGGCAGGGACTCTTTAATCTTTTTGACTGCATCAGAAATATTAAGGCCAGACCGGTAAAGTATTTTATAAAATTCTTTTATTCCGTCAATCTGCTCTGGTGTAAAGCCTCTTCTTTTTAAACCAATTACGTTCAACCCTTCAAATCTCATAGGATTGTCTCCTGCCATTATGTACGGAGGAATGTCTTTGACCGCTTTGGTAAAGCCTGCAAGAATTGTGTGGGTGCCGATTTTTACGAACTGGTGAACGGCAACAATACCTCCAACGATAGCCCAGTCATCAATTTCCACGTGTCCTCCGAGGTTGCCGCTGTTTGCGATAATAACATTATTTCCAACCCTGCAATCGTGAGCAACGTGTGCATAAGCCATTAAAAGACAGTTTTTACCCACGACGGTCTTTCCGCTTGCGACCGTACCCCTGTTCAGCGTTGCGTATTCGCGGACTATAGTATTTTCTCCGATTTCAAGTGTTGAAACCTCACCTGCAAACTTTAAGTCCTGCGGAATAGTAGAAATAACCGCTCCGTGATGAAGTTTAACGTTATCAGATATGCGGGCACCGTTGTCAACTATGACGTTCGAACCAATTTCAACATTGTTACCGATTTCAACATCATCCTTGATTACGGTAAAATCGCCAACAGTAACATTGGTACCAATCTTTGCTTTAGGGCTTATGGAGTTCAGGGCCATTATTCTATATAGTTTTTTCTATTAAGAAATCCTCTTCGTGAGCATTTGCCTTGGTAATCATCTCGGCAATCAATCCCAGCGAAATAAACTGTACACCAATTATTATGAACAATATACCGACAAGAAACAACGGTCTGTTACTTATTGAAGCCCCTTCGAAGAATTTAAGGTATGTTAAATAAAGTGTTATCAGAAAACCGGACAAGAATGAAAGCAAACCAAGCATGCCAAAAAGATGCAATGGTTTTTTCATATACTTGTTGGTAAAGACAACCGTGATGACATCAAGAAATCCATTAACAAACCTGTTTGCTCCGAACTTGGTTTTTCCAAATTTTCGAGGATGGTGTTTTACTATTTTTTCTGTTACTTTAAACCCCGATAAATGTGCCAGAGCGGGCAGATATCTGTGCATCTCGCCATAAACCTTAAGAGATTTCACGACATCTTTTTTATACGCTTTTAAACCGCAGTTAAAATCGTGCAGCCTTACGCCCGAAAGTTTTGAAGTAACATAATTAAATATTTTAGAGGTGTTCCTTTTTATAAACGGGTCGTACCTTACTTTCTTCCATCCGGAAACAAGGTCGTATCCAGACTGTAGCGTTTTTATGAGTTCGGGAATCTCGTTCGGGTCGTCCTGCAGGTCGGCGTCCATCGTTATTACATAATTTCCTTTGGCGGCTTTAAAGCCCGCAGCAAGGGCGGCAGATTTGCCATAATTTTTTCTGAACTTTATGCATTTAAATCTGCTGTTTGCCGAATGTATATCCCTTATTTTATCGAATGATTTGTCTGTGCTTCCATCGTCAACAAAAACAACCTCATAACTGCAGTTTATCTCGCCTAAAACAGCTTCCAGTTTCTGTGATAATTCTTTTAAAGACTCTTCCTCGTTCAACAACGGGATAACAACCGAAACCGTTTGTTTGTTAAGGTTTAAAGTTGAACTTTTGGGATTATCGACGCGGACCTGTTTAGAAATATTGTTTTGTCTTAAAACAGGGTTCTGTCTGGACATCTGTCCCTGGTTTACGGGTGCCGGAACAGCCGCCTCGCCGACAATTTTATCTATTATTTCTTTATCCTTGCTTTCGCGGGTCTTGTTTTTGTTGTTAAACCTGTTCCTGTTATTATGATACCTGCGCCTGTAGTTCTTTTTCTGTCCTTTGCTCTCTGTGTTGCTGTTTTCTTTTCCGTTACTGTCCTGCATATCTGTTTTTTAAATTCCAATAATATAACTATTTAAAAAAGTATGTTACATTCAAAAATTCTGCACCATAAAAAACAACAAACTTCTTTTATTGGTTTCTTTGCGCGGCGTTATACAGGTAATGCGGCAAAAGACTCTTTTCAATTGATTTTCTTGTAAAAAAATTTCATATTTATCACAATAAAACATTTAAATACTATAGCAGCCGGATTTTTATACTTTAACTTTAACGCAGAATATTTTGATTATGAAGATATATAAAAAGGTAATCTGGCTTTTTTTATTTTTCGCTTTTTCTAAAATAATTTTAGCCACGCCGACTCCCGAACTTTCCAATAAATGGGTAAATTATACAGACCTGAAAAATGTTGTTTCTGTTTCTGCGGATAAGGTTTATCCGTATATTTATTGTGCTTCAAGCGGAGGGCTCTTTGTTGTAGATATCGCACAGGGAACAGTATTACGAAAATATACAAATATTGACGGTCTTATAAGCAACGGTCTTACGTCTGTTTACGTAGACTCTCTCAACAGGGCGTGGATTGGTGCGTCTGACGGATCAATCACAATCCTTGATTATTCAAGGGGGTCGTTCAAGTATATATACGACATTAAGAACTCAAGCGAAAACAATAAATCAATAAATGATTTCGTTCAGTTCGGGCAAAATATGTTTGTTGCCACAGGTTACGGCATTCAAAAGATATCGGTTTCTAATTTTAGTTTTATAGATGCGCCCTATTTCAAATTTGGGATATTTCCTCCAAAATCTATCGTTACTTCGTTATCTTTATTTAACTCAAAGATATATGCGGCGACGGTGGCTGGTGTTGCCTATGCACCTTTAAGCAGCACAAACCTTAACAACCCGGGTTCGTGGGAAACTTATTCTTCAGAACCTTTAAACGCCAACGTAAAATGTTCGGAGGGTTTAAACGATAAAATTATTTTCGGGTCTGAGACGGGTGTGGCTTACTATGATGGCACGACATGGCACAACAATCCAAACCCGGTCACAACAAATAAGTCAATCAAGGATATAAAGAGGGCAGGAGACAATGTATATTTTATCGCGAACACTGTTATATACTATTCGCCCGTAAACAATCTTGCAAACGTGACACAGTATCACGAGCAAGGAACTTATCTTTCTCTGTCTTCGGATAATTCAGCCCGACCGCTTGTCGGGACATTTGAAAATGGTTTACTTTTCCAGAATTCAAATGGCGTGGTTACAGGTATTGCCCCAAACTGTCCATTCAGAAATTCTTTTGACAACATTTCTATAGGTACAGATGGGATTTTATGGGCTGCGGGAGGACAAACAGATGCGGGATTCTATAAGTTTGACGGCAATACGTGGGAGTCGTACACCACGGCAACAAAACCTGAAATAGGAAGCAGTAACTGGTTCAGAAGGATTATTGCCGGCGACGGTGTTGTTTGGGC
>Ga0194056_10000189_pt1 | contig 30847 bp, 24 predicted proteins | sample SepL4413m_MetaG_FD_155458 | JGI IMG/M metagenome (GOLD analysis project Ga0194056, IMG submission 155458) | Anoxic zone freshwater microbial communities from boreal shield lake in IISD Experimental Lakes Area, Ontario, Canada - Sep2016-L442-13m | ecosystem: Environmental > Aquatic > Freshwater... | reverse complement strand
GTTTGTCGCCCAATTCTAATAATTCTGGGTCATATTGACCCCCAATCGGCCATGGTCGCGGATGTGGCCCGACGCCTATATCTGTTTTTATCATAAATTCATTATATCTTATAAAAGAAAAAGCCCACGACACATATTGCGCCGAAGGCTATTGTTGCATTACAGAGGAGCCTGTACTAGCGCTCACTCTACATTTTGGCTGGCTATAATGGATTCGAACCACTGACCCCCGATTAAGAATCAGGTGCTCTACCGCTGAGCTAATAGCCCGCTGTTTGGTCGACCCAGCCCCAGATGCACATGCACTAGGGGCTAGGCCAACTATCTGCGTACTTCTCCTTGTATCTCAAGCCGTTGCCGGCGAAATTGTCATCCAGGTCCGAGTTAACGAAGCCTGGGAAAGTACTGAAATCCCCCTCTTACTTTCTATATTAACGCTGCATTTGAACTGCGGCGGTAAATAGTTACGTAGATCCGAGCCTAGTCAAAATAGCTAAGGCAATTAGTTTCAAAAAACTAAACTCGGACCTTACGCCGCCTGTTTTAAGGCGGGTCATCTCTAGAACAGTCAGGTTTCTTAATTTTATTCAAAATAGAAAATTAAAACTTGATTTGATTAGGTTATTTGTATTACTAGACTTACAAACTTACAACCTAACTGTTCCGGGCGCACCAAGGTAACTAAACTACAATTACCAAACCAGCGGCGGTTTTATGACGAGCAAACGCTCTTTACCAGCCTAATGGCTCTTTACAGGTGGGGTATGTCGTGTCGCCTTACTAAATTTCATGCGACAACTGTACGACTATACTACATAATTCTATTCTGGTCAAATATGCTAGGGCAATGTTTAAGCCCGACATTTGCCGGGCTTTGTTTTTTTACATATCCGATTCTCTATAGAGACTTCAGATGTGCATAGTAGTTTATTGATGCGAAACCAGCGGCCAGCCCAAAAAACGGGCCGACCATAGGAATTACGCTGGTCGCAAAAATAAACTTTTTCTGGAACGACATAGGATTTTACCTTGTTGCGCCACCTGGTTCGTAGTCTCAAATTTTACAGCGGGTCGCAATATAAATACTTGCGAAAAACTTGCTATTAAATTTTTAAAAGACATAAAAAACAGAATGTGACATAACTGAATTGGTTCAACCTACGATTTGCTAATTAGTAACACGTGCCTAAACTTACCATTGCTACGATGATGCACTCATGCACCAATGTGTGTAACAAAGGTAAAATCCGCAAATGTCATTCCATTTTGTTTGGAGCCCAGTAGAGATTAAAAAAACCAGACACCAGAACGTTCAAAAAACTATGATGTGATAGGCTACATCATTCTAAGCCAGCCTTTAGTGTGAAATAAAGCTTGTCAGAATTATATTCCAACCATTGCATTGATGCAATAGTATTTTTTGACAATTTAAAAGAGGCAGCTGAATTAACAACTGCCCCCGGGATGTAATTTATCCCTAGCCATAATTTACCGTTCTTTGTAGTATATAACCATTGAATGCAAACGACCACTTATACCGCGGACATCCTGAGACCTTAAAACCTCGTATCTAGAATCAGCACAGAATGCTATGGCGTCTTGGGTTATACGGTCAAACCTGTCTTGTTTAGACAAATCAACATAACCTTCGGCGTCAAAAATCATCATTCGCAGCTGATTGCCAGGGCCCGGATAATCCTTGTAAAACACTGTGGAATCAAATAATTGACCTCGCCATTTACTCGGACCTTCATCTTTGAGACGCCGATGCGTCAAGATTGAGATTATGTTATGCTTGCCTGAATTAACAATAGAGCATAACTCATCCTCGGCCTGCTGATCACTCCAGCTGCTATCAAATATTTCCATTGTCTCCGTAGGTCCATTCTGCCCTGGTCCCCAAAGATGAAAGCCTAGAATATATAAATTTCTAGCCACATCATAAGTCAATGACAGATCCGATGGAGAGGGAGACGAAGAAGCTTCCGGTGAATTAATGGTCTGAACCTGTTGCTTTTGATTTCTAGCCGCTTGGTAACGACTTTGAGACTCATCAATCAGGACAACTAACCCAACTAGGATAAATATTGCTAACAATAAAAATAAAAACTTACTAATCTTGATACCTGTTCTTTGTGTTTTCACAAAAAACACCTCTTTCTGTTTCAAATTTTTTTACTACACTAAATTTTTAACTACATCATGCTTACTAAAACTGTGATGCTCATCAGGTCGAAATGGCTTAAAAAACGACTCAATATATATATTATAGCACAAAGCATGATAATAATCAATATCAATAACTAAACCCCTTTATCTGGTCAGGATTATTTGATATAATGAGCTGACTGATAACACGCGGATGTGGTGGAATTGGTAGACACGCTAGCCTTAGGAGCTAGTGCCGCAAGGCGTGAAGGTTCAAGTCCTTTCATCCGTACCATAGAAAGAAGACGGTTTCATCCGTCTTTTTTCTATGGTTTTCGCGATGGAGGGACTTGAGCCTTCACCCAAGGCGCGAAGGCGAAAACTGCAAGTCTGCAGTTTGAGAGTCGGAAACCTGGATGGCGGTAACGCCACCAAGTTGAGACGGGGTCGCCGATAAGGTGACCAAGTCATTACCTCTAGTTTCCATGATAAAAAAATTTGAGCCGCAACCCTTCACCCCCCCCTACTTATGTTATTATTTATTAATAAACCAACCGGAGCAGAAATGACTAAAGTCCCAGTAAAAATATTCAATACCAGCAAGCACCCGAACCCTAAATATACTTTTTTCAGCGACCCGGGGTGCGATGTTATGGCATCTATGCCACATACCAAGTTTAATTTTGAGGCTGGACTAGGCCAAGATTGGATCTATGACGAAAAAACCAACCAGGTCACCATCAAACCGGGTGGACGTGCATTAATCGGGACCGGCATACATTGTGAAATCCCAATCGGCTACGAAATCGCCATCCGACCACGCAGCGGCTTGGCGCTAAAACATGGAATAACAATCTTAAATTCCCCTGCGCTGATTGACCCAGGTTATCGTGGTGAATTCGGCGTCATTTTAATCAACCACTCCAACCAAGACTTTGTTATATCTGACGGCGACCGAATAGCACAGTTCGTATTGAATAAAATCCCCCAGATTATATGGGTAGATGTAGATGACATTTCTAAACTATCATCACACAATCGAGGCGGTGGGCTGGGCCATAGCGACAGATAAAAGCGACTCGAGATTAAATTTATCTGAGATTTATACTATAATCCATAATCTACCGAAGCGTTTATGTTATCATTAATACAGTAATGGCTGAGGGGGTTAAACTATGAGCAAAATCACACAATATCTGAACGAACATATTCTGGGCGAAGTTACCAGTAACAAATCTGTATTAGAACAATTCTCACGAGATGGCAGTATATTGAATATCAAACCTGAATTAGTCGTCAGCCCCCGCACAACCAACGATATCCGTAAAGTCGCCCGATTTACTTGGCAACTAGCCGAAAAAGGCCATTGTATGCCCATAACAACCCGCGGTAGCGGTTCGGACCGCACAGGCGGTGCAATCGGCAAAGGTATCATTGTTAACACACTAGCTCATCTAAATAACATTATTTTTGTCAGTTTAAAGAATAAAAACCAATTCATCCACGTCCAACCAGGAATACAATTTAATATATTAAATGAAGTTCTAAAATCTCATGGCATGAATATCCCTGGTAACTTACTGCCCTATGGCACTATCGGTGGCGCTGTTGCGAACAACTATGGCGGTATCGGCGACCTAGTCAGCCGCATGGAAGTGATATTAGCCAATGGTGACCTAATCGAAACCAGCCGGATAACCAGACACGAATTGGACAAAAAAAAGGGTCTACAGACATTTGAAGGCGAAATCTACCGCAAAATTGATGGTATTATTGAAGACAACGAAAAATTAATTGCTGACAAAGCCAATAACGAACTACCAACAAACACCGGCTATTCGGGCATAACTCGCGTCAAACAGCGTGATGGATCTTTTGACCTGTCACCGCTGATAATCGGCAGCCAAGGTACATTGGGCGTTATATCTGAAATCGTGGTCAAAACCGATTTTTATGGCGCAGATGAATCTGTCATGGTGATACCTTTTGAAAACGCACGGATTGCCCGTGATGCAGCCGATATCTTTGCCCAATTGAAACCAAATTGTCTGGATCTAATAGATGGCCGATTATTCAGTGCAGCCGAAAACGTCGGCAAACACTACCTGTTCACTGATGAATTGAAAAACATTGGAGCGGTTATGTACATCAGTTTCAATGATTTTAGCGACAGCGCCCGCCGCCATAAAATGAAACAGGTCGTCAAAAAACTGGCCAAACTAGATGCAACCGCAACTGTATTCACCAGCGACGAAAACCCTGTCGAAGAACTAACCGCCATCCATGAAGTTAGCGCCGTGGTGTTACAACCCGAAACGCCCGACGAATCACTGCCACCACTAATTGATGGCGCGTGCGTACCAGCCATCCGTCGCGAAGAATTCTTGGTCGCATTGGACGAATTAGCGGCTAAACATCACACCGAGCTACCTACCCAAATCAATTGGCTAACAGGTATCGTCGATACCCGTGATACGCTAAAATTGCACGTCATTAGCGATAAACAGAAAGTTTTCAAACTGATTGGTGATTATGCGGAATTGGTCGCCCGATTCGGTGGCAGCCTGACCGGTAATGCCGGCGAAGGCCGCACCAAAGCCACCGCAATTTACGCTCAATTAGACGATGAATTATTAGGCATCTACAAACAAATCCGTGAAACATTTGACCCATTCGGCACCATGAACCCAGGCGTCAAACAGATAGCCGATCTAAAAACCCTAGTATCTCAAATGAACCCAGATTATAGTCTGGCTGATTTCGCAAAATACTCACCACGAATTTAAGTAGATTTTAGATTATGGATTTTGGATTATAGTATTAATCTTAATCTTAAGAATGCCGCAGAAATATGCTAATATAATAGACAATGCGCGCGTGGTGGAATGGTAGACACGCTAGATTCAGGTTCTAGTGCCAGCGATGGTGTGGAAGTTCGACTCTTCTCGCGCGTACCAAATAGTATAAATCAAAAATAGCGGCCCTTAGGTCGCTATTTTCTTCGGTAAAAAGCGAGGGACGCGGTTCCGTAACTACGATTGTCCACCACAACAATTCCATCAACGGGCGGCACCTCACCAGTACCTGGGTATGATAATACCATAAGCCCATTTGGTTTCAATAGCCCTCCTAGACGTGCAACTGTGGATAACTGCAGATTATTATAGGGTGGGTCAGCAAAAATAATGTCGTAAAAATTACCTTGATTTTTATCAATCCAGGTGCTAACACCCATGCCAAACGTTGTTGTTTTATCATCAATACCTAATGATGCGATATTCTCGGCCAATATCCGTCCAGCCAACCTATCGCGTTCTATAAATGTAGTTGATTTAGCACCGCGACTGATTGCTTCTAGCCCTAGCGAACCAGTACCCGCAAAAGTATCTAGAACCTCAGCGTCAATAAAATCATCACCAATGATGTTAAACAGCGACCCTCGAATACGATCACCCATCGGATGAGTAATCCGTCCATCGGGTGCTGCAATCGTACGTCCGCCAAATTTGCCTGATATAATTCTTAAATTCATATATTCCTAGTTTAATGTCGTTAAACGCTGATAGTATTGAACCTGACGCGCTAACTCTTTATATTCTAACAGATTAGCCCCACTAGCGACGAATTCTTTGGCACGAATTTGCGCCCGATGGATCAGTTTGGTATCACCTAACGTCGCAATCTGCAGATTCAATGCGCCGTGTTGTGCGCGACCATAGATTTCACCTGGACCACGTAGTTTCAGGTCAACTTCGGCCAGATAGAATCCGTCGTTAGATTTTTCAATCTCGCGCAGGCGTTCGGTAGGTTTGGCGCTAGTACTAGTGACCAGATAACAATAACTTTGGTGGACGCTACGCCCGACCCGACCACGCAATTGGTGCAATTGTGATAACCCGAATCTATCAGCGTTCTCAATCATCATAACAGTCGCGTTCGGCACATCAACACCAACTTCAACCACAGTCGTACTGACCAATATATCTATATCGCCACTAGCAAATCGTTGCATGACGGCGTCTTTGTCGTCAGATTTTAATTTGCCGTGCAGTAGCCCGATTTTGCGGTGTTTAAAGATTGAGTTTTGTAGTTTTTTGGATTCTTCGTTGACGCTTTTAATCTCATTTTCGGGATTGTCTTCGATCAGGCTACATATAACATAAGCCTGTCGTCCGGCAGCCAATTCGGTATCTATTTTCTCGTACAATTGTGCACGACTATTTGGTGACCAAGTCTTTGTCAGTATCGGTTTGCGCCCGGCTGGTAATTCATTCAATATACTGACATCTAATTCGCCATAAACTGTCAGAGCTAGGCTACGTGGAATCGGCGTTGCTGTCATCGCCAATAGGTGTGGCATATGCTCACTCTTTTTCAATAATTGCTGGCGTTGGTCTACCCCAAAACGATGCTGTTCATCAATCACGACAAAACCCAGTTTATGAAAATTAACTGAATCTTGAATCAGCGCATGCGTACCGACGACCACCGCAACCGAACCATTGGTAATTTGTTCGTATAATGTTTTGCGAGCTTTACCTTTGACACTACCCGTTAGCAACCCGACATTTACGCCTAATGGTTGCAACAATCTGGATAAGGTCTCAGCATGTTGCGACGCCAATATCTCGGTCGGTGCCATAATCGCCGTTTGGAATCCAAAATGCGATACTTGTGCCGCCACTAATCCGGCCACGACAGTTTTGCCCGAACCAACATCACCTTGCAATAATCGATTCATCGGCGTTTGACGTTCTAGATCCTGGATAATCTCCCACGCTGCGATTCGCTGAGCGCCAGTCAATTTGAATGGCAGGCGTTTTACAAAATCTGCCACAACCGGTTGCTGGAATGGGATATGCCAACCTGTTAGTTTCGCATTTTCTTGACGATTTAATTGACTGGCCAACAACAATTGAAATAATTCTTCAAAAGCTAATCGTTCACGCGCCACATCTACATCTCCAATATTAGTCGGGAAATGCATAGTTAATATCGCTTCACTTCGCGACATCAGTTTTTCACTCTTTACCAAATCTACCGGCAATGTCTCGGGCAACATCGTGATTAATGGTCGCAATTCCGACAATATCTTGCGAACTAACGGATTTTTCAGACCTTTGATTGAACGATATATTGGCAATATCCTATCGGTTTGGACCGGCATGTCTTTGACCAACTCGGCACTAGGGTTAGTTAATTGGTAGCGATTATAATTGAACTCAAACTCACCCGAAAAGAAAAATTCTTCACCCGATTTTAACTGCGTTTCGCGATACGGCTGGTTGAACCAAACTGCCTGAATTTTACCACTGTCGTCATATAATGTTGCCGTTGTGATACGTAGACCTCTACGAACTGAACGCGTGGCAATTTTCTCACATCTAGCGCGAATGGTAGTTTTGCCGGGTTTAATTGCCATGATTTTTACAATTTGTGAAAAATCTTCATAGTTTCGTGGCAGGAAATTAATCAGGTCACCGACAGTATGAATCCCAGCCAATGCAAACTGCTCGCCAGTTTTGACGCCAATCCCCTTTACTTTCTCCAATGGAGACACTAGATTCATACCTATAGTTTAGCAGTAAACGTCTAACGAACTAAAATAAAGCTGTTTTTGCCTTTTTTGACCAACGAGGTGCCAGCGATGTTTTTACTGTCACTGATTTTCTCACCATTAATAGATACCGCGCCGTTCATTACTAGACGACGTGCCTCACCGTTACTACCAGCCGCACCAGATTCAACTAGAACCTCAACAACAGATTTGCCTGTAGCAACAGTCGGTATTTCCCCGGCTAGAGCATCTAGGTCATCGCTATTTAGCTGCGCAAAATCAGAACCACCGAACAGAGCACCGGTTACTCGAACAACACTGTCCGTCCGCTCAGCACCATGAACAAATTTGGTGACTTCATATGCCAAAGCCTTTTGAGCAGCGCGTTCACCTGGATTCTGTTTAGTTTTTTCAGACAATTCTTCAATTTGAGCCTGGTCTAATAATGTAAATTTTTTAAGATAATCAATGACACCCTCGTCATCAACATTCAACCAGAATTGGTAAAATTTGTAGACACTGGTTTTATTAGAATCTAACCAGACAGCACCGTCTTCGGATTTGCCGAATTTTATACCAGTAGATTTGTTAATGATCAGTGGCATTGAGAATATGTTAGCCTCGGCGCCTTCTATACGACGAATCAGATCAACACCGGCAACACAGTTACCCCATTGGTCGGACCCACATAATTGCAAAGTAACACCAAAATCACGGAATAGATGGACAAAATCGTAGCCCTGGATCAATGAATAACTGAATTCGGCATAGCTGATACCATCGCCATCGCTACCCAAACGAGATTGGATAAATTCTCGACCCAACATTTGGTTCAATGGCACACGTTTACCGATTTCGCGCAAGAAATCCAAGAGATTCATATCTTTGAACCAATCGTAATTATCAACTACTGTAAAATCTTTGCCATCAAATAATTTTTTGTACTGAGCGACTATGCCGGCTTTGTTCTGGGCAATTTCTTCTATTGGTTTTAGGCTACGTTCGTTATTCTTACCATCTGGGTCGCCGATCATGCCAGTCGCACCACCAACTAATAGGTGTGCTTTGTGCCCATGGTCTATAAAATGCCTGACCATCATTGCTGCAGCCAAATGCCCAACATGCATGCTGTCGGCGCTAGGGTCAACTCCCAAATAGAAAGAAATCGGGCCATCATCCAATTTTGATATATCATCGTAAGTCATTTGACTGACGAAACCGCGCCAATTTAGTTCTTCTGAAAGTTTCATTTTATCCCCGTTAGTAATTAGATGTCCATGTCTGTTAGTATACCAAAGTTTTGCCAACTATGTATATATAATTATAAATGGTCAAAATATAGAGGCATAGCACCAATTGATGATATAATTAAAACATTAATACTTATGGGGAGTATATATCGTGTCTAGAACAGGGGCCAAAAAATCAAAAAAATCACGCGCAATTAGCGTGTATTCCAATTTGTCACAAAAATTTAAAACCAAAAAAGAAGCCAAAATTAAGCAATACGCTGCCTATATAGCAACCCTGCCCAAAAACCCGATCAAACGTATCCTATATCACCTACACCCCAAAAATTTCTTTAAATATTGGTTCAGCAAACGTGGCATGATAATGGCCCTAAAGATATTAGGTATAACAGTCCTAGTATTATGTTTGTTCGTTGGTGGATTGTTCGTATATTTCCGCAAAGACTTAGATGCCATCCGCCCAGGTGAATTAAATAAGAGCGTCCAAAGCACCGTTAACACGTACCTAGACCGCAACGGCCAATTACTATGGGAAGACAAAGGTAGCGGAGATTACAAACTAGTCGTTGAAGGCGACCAATTAAGCCAATTTCTCAAAGACGCAACTGTATCAATCGAAGACCGTGATTTTTACAAACACAACGGTGTCAGTATATCTGGTATAACTCGTGCTTTCTTTAACAATATCGGTGGTGGTAGTACCCAAGGTGGGTCAACACTGACTCAACAATTGGTTAAACAGGTCTTCTTTGCCGATGAAGCCCAACTACGAGGCATAGCCGGTATACCACGCAAAATCAAAGAATTAGTCCTATCAATTGAAGTTGAGCGCATGTACAACAAAGATCAGATATTGAATTTGTACCTGAATGAATCACCTTATGGAGGACGCCGCAACGGTGCTGAATCAGGGGCACAGACTTATTTTGGCAAAGCTGCCAAAGATTTGACATTGCCAGAAGCCGCATTATTAGCTGCCATCCCTCAGAACCCATCAGTATTCAACCCATACAATATCGAAGGTCATGATGCGTTGTTAAGCCGACAACATACTGTCCTAGATAATATGGCTGAACTGGGCTATGTCACTAAAGACCAAGCCGAGGAGGCCAAAAAATACCCAATCATTGATCACATCAATCCCGAATCAACCCAATACGCCGGTATCAAAGCACCTCACTTTGTCCAGATGGTCCAAGCCGAGCTAGAAAACACATTAGGCAAAGCAACTGTCGGTAAAGGTGGTTTAACGGTAAAAACAACTCTGGATATCCGCGTCCAAGCCAAAGTTGAAGAAGCAATGAACGACATGTTCAATTCATCAACCCCTAAACAAGCTGGGTTCACTAATGGTTCATCAGTCGTTGAAGATACTAAAACCGGTCAAATCATAGCTCTGCTAGGTAGCCGTGATTTCAACTGGCCTGGATACGGCCAAGACAATGCATCTACTGCGTATGTACAACCCGGTTCAACCGTCAAAGCATTAGTTTTCTCGAACCTAATCGAGAAAAAACCAACCGGACAAGTAAACTATGGTAGCGGTAGTATATTAAAAGATGAGAATATCGACGCATTATACGGCGCCCAATTGCAGAACTGGGACAAAGGCTTCCTGGGCAACGTTACAGTACGAACAGCCCTGGCAACATCCCGTAACGTTACTGCCGTAAAAGCCATGTATATATCCGGCGTTCAATCTACGATTGACCTAATACATAAAATGGGCGCACCCAGCTATTGTAGTGAAGGTAACGACACGACAGTAGGACTGGCAGCAGCAATCGGTGGTTGTGGTATAAAGCAAACCGAATTAGTCAACGCATATTCTACACTGTCACGACAAGGCGTTTACAAACCACAATCAACAGTTTTGGAAGTTAAAAATACCAATGGTGAAATCTTGCAAAAATGGGCCGACGTAGCTGGCGACCAGATTATTGATCCTCAGACTGCCTATATAATCAGCGACATCTTATCAGATGATGCAGCACGAACGCCATTGTACGGCAGCCAGCCACGAGGTATGTATATCCCAGGCGTTAAAACTGCTGCCAAAACCGGTACATCTGATAAAGATGGACGTGCAAAAGACCTATGGATGGCGACGTACAGCCCAGTAATTGCAGTTAGTGTATGGCTAGGTAATCCAGACACAACAGTCCTAAACTACGGATTCTCATCAATGCCTGGTCCAATCGTAGCCAAAATCATGGAATACGTCCACAAAGACATATACGCAGCAGAAGGTCTATGGAAATCTGGTGACTGGTTCACACAACCATCAGGTATCCAACGCGTCGGCAACGAATTATTCCCTTCTTGGTGGAATAAAACTCAAGGCCAAACAACTGTAAAAATGACGTTTGACAAAGTATCCAAAAAGAAAGCTACTGCATTGACTCCAGAAGCTGCCCGCATAGAACTAGATGTAATTAAAATGATTGACCCTGTAACTAAAAAAGATATATTCACAGCACCTGATGGTTATGATGCCTCAGCCGATGATGATGCTCACTTGGTATCAGATGCCATACCTAAAACCACAATCAGTGTTACTGATGGTGCAACCAAAAATACAGCAAAAATCAGCGTAGTCCTAACTGCCGGTAAATTCCCAATAACCAGCGCTTCTATAAGAGTTAACGGCAAAGAAGAAACGACTATGACAGCCTCGGGATCATACACTTACATCATACCAAAAGCCAGCACATCAGAAAGTGTAGCATCTGTAACAGTCACCGACAGTGGTTATTACACCGCGTCTGATACGGCATCAACTAAGATCCCAGCCTACAACGACTAGCTATTTATCTTGACCATTAACTAGATTAATCAGATTCTGTTCTGGCTGGTTAGATTTGGGTTTGTACTGTCTTTTGTAATTAGATTGTGGTTTACGACTGCCATTTCGGTTAGCGTTTGGCCTAGATTGCGGTTTGGTAGGTCTAGCAGATTTGTCACCTAATAATTTGGCGAACATCATTTTGCCAGCCGCTGTCTGCAGGCTACGGATAAACTCTATTTCTACAGTTTTACCTATCTGGTTACTAGCATGTTCAACAACAACCATGGTGCCGTCAGTTAGGTGACCAACGGCTTGATGAGCATCTTGGCCTTTTTGGGTTAGTTCTAATAACATTTTTTCGCCCGGCAGATACGCCATGCGCAAACTCATCGCCAGGTCGTTCACATTCAATACATTGATATCTTCTACAATTGCCACTTTATTCAAATTATAGTCAATAGTGCAAATCGAACCATGATATTTTTTCGCCAGTTTTAATAGGCGTTCATCAACGCCTTCTTCAGCGCGACTGCCGTCTTGGAATATTTCTACTGAAACATTAGGCATGTTCTGTAGTTCTGAAACAACATCTAGACCATGGCGGGCCCGGCTGCGTTTTTCATTGTCAGCATTATCAGCCAAAAATTGTAATTCACCAATTACACTGCGCGGAATACTGAGCTTGCCGCTGATAAAACCTGACGCAGCAACTGCGATAATACGACCATCAATTAATACTGACGTGTCTACAAATATCGGCCTTACTTCGCGTTTATGTGATAGTTTTTTTGTGTTTACTGCTACTAGATATGTGACCTGCGCCAATATAATGGCTAGCAGCCCAAAGTTTATGATATTTTCCATTTTAGGTTTCCTTTATTTTTGTAAATAGTCGATCAGTGCCGTGCGTAAGTCACTAACGCCTTTGATAAATGAGTTCTTGGACACACCCTTGGGTGCAATAGCTTGAGTAAACCCAAGCTTTTTTGCTTCGGTGACACGCCTGTCGGCCGAAACAACTGATCTGATTTCTCCACCTAGCCCAACTTCGCCAAACACGACAATGCCATCGTCAATTCGGCGTTTGGCCGCAGCGCTAGCTATTGCCATACATATTGCCAGGTCTGCTGCTTGGTCATTCAATTTTAGTCCGCCAACTACATTGATATAGATGTCTTTATCAGATAAATTCAATTTTGTACGTCGTTCTAACACTGCGATTAATAGATTGAGGCGGTTCAAATCAAATCCACTAGCAGTGCGTTTAGGATAACCGAAACTGGTTGGATTAACAAGTGCCTGGATCTCGACTAGTAGTGGCCTGGTGCCTTCAATCGTTGCCAATACTACTGAACCATCAGCATTTTGACGTTCCGCTAGTAATGCTGCCGAAGGGTTCTCAACTAATTTCAGACCTTCTTTGTTCATCTCGAATATCGCGGCCTCGCTGGTGGCGCCAAAACGGTTTTTAATAGCTCGTACGATCTTGAACCCACCATAGCGATCACCTTCAAACTGCAACACGACGTCAACTAGGTGTTCCAGAACTTTTGGCCCAGCAATACTGCCTTCTTTGGTGACGTGGCCAACCAATACGACTGCTGCACCAGATTGTTTGGCAGCACGAATAACCACGTTACTGCTATTTGTGATTTGACTGACAGTACCTGGTGCCGAAGTGATTTCATCTAGTGATAATGTCTGGATTGAATCAATGACAACTAATTTGTACCCGCCTGAACGAATTGTCGCAGCGATATCATCAGCACTGGTGCTAGAGGCAAAACTGAGATGTTCGTGTTTGTCCGCGCCCAATCGCTCGGCGCGCAACTTGACTTGGCTAGCTGACTCTTCGCCACTGGCGTACAACACAGCCTCTGTGCGAGCGATATAGGCCGAAACCTGAAGCAATAGCGTACTCTTACCTATACCAGGCTGTCCGGCCACTAGAACAACGCTGCCAGGTAATATACCACCCCCGGTAACTTCATCTAGGTCTTTGAAACCTGTCAACAAACGTTTACTATTCTCAGTCATTGATATTGACTGCATTGTCTGGACGGACAGAACCTTGCCAGAACTGCCACTACGAGACACTACCGATTTACCAACGGATGTATTTTCTCGTTCAACTAATGTATTCCATTCGTCGCAATTGTCACATTTACCCACCCATTTAGGATAACTGGCGCCGCAGTTTTGACAGATAAATTGAGTTCGTGATTTTGCCATTGATTCTATTATAGCCTATATGGACGGAGCCGGTGCTAGGGTGCTGTCCATGCTTTTGTATAATTCCTGCGATTGGACGACTATTGAGTTACGTTCGGCTAGTAATGCGTTGTATTGTACAACCGAACTATTAATACTTTCCCGATCAGATTGAATCTGATAAACGCGATCCGATAATACCGAACGCTCGTAATCAAACTGTGCCTGAGATGAGAATAGGCTGTTATCGGCTCGGTAATTAAATGATTCAATATCGCTATTCAACGATGCCACATCGGCGCTATACCTAGGAGACCTACTGGCAATACTATCAGCGATAGATGCCATTTGAGATTCTAATGCGGTTGCCCTATCTTCTAGTGTCTTGATTGTTGAGCTGTATTTAGAATTCAATTCAACAACTTTCTGACGATTAGAAAAATACTTGGAATAATATGTTTCTAGTTCAGTACCGATGCCGCCAAACTCAGTCCCGATTACTGAGTGTAATTCGTTATCGCGCCGACCAGGTTCAGTCCGTTCGTAAAAAGCCATTTTTTCTTGGAATGATTTATCTGATTGTAATTTAGTATATTCGGCTTCTAATAGCCCGTCTATTTTAGACTTTTCGCCGGAATCTAGCCTAACATAAACCGCGTGCAGGGCTTCATGAGTCGCAGTGACTTCACGGATACCATCTAATTTTGTATCGGTTATATTGTAAATATATATTTTACCGCCATTGTAACAACCTAAAATTGAAGTGACTAATTCCGTACGACTACAGGCAGCGTTAAAATCAGTAGCATTGTCCAACGTCGGCTGACTAGCCAGGTACAAAAATTGACCTTGACTATTCATACCTGAACGTTCCACTAACGACAATACGCCGTCAGCCGGTTTAAATTGCCATACGGTTATCTGATCAATTATAAATTGCCTATTGAGAAAAGCGACGACCGCCAGCGCAACAATAATAACCCCAATTATAGAACTTGCTCTAAGCCTAGATTTACCGTTATTTCTATTTGACGACACCGATAGCCCCCTATCTATATCTATTATAGACTAAAATTATTCAGCGATTTCAGAAACAGCATTCATTAGGCTGTCTTCAATATTCTTGTGTTTCGCAGGTGCAGCTGTTTTGACAGTAGGTGCGGTCTGTTCAATGTCTAGTTCATAACCTGTCAAACGACTAGCTAGGCGGACATTTTGTCCGGCACGACCGATAGCAATAGATTGCTGGTCTTCGGTGACAAATACTGTAGCACGTTTAGATTTTTCATCAATCGTAACTTTTGTAACCTCAGCTGGGCTAAGTGAGTTTTTGATGAATTGTTCGATATTAGCATCAAATGATATGATATCGATCTTTTCTTGGTCACCGATTTCATTCATAACAGTCTGGACACGAGTTCCATGACCACCAACGAATGTACCTACTGGGTCAATACCAGGAACGTTGCTGGCAACAGCGATTTTGGTACGACGACCAGCCTCACGAGCGATACCTTTGACTTCAACCGCACCTGTCTCGATTTCTGGAACTTCTTGGCGGAATAGGTATTCAACGAATTGTTCATTACCACGGCTCAAAATCAATTGCGGGCCGCGATTATCGCGTTCGATTTCTTTGATATAAACTTTGATCCTAGAGCCAATATTATAGAATTCACCTTGGATTTGCTCACTTTGTGGGATTATACCGCTAGCTTTACCTAGGTCAACACGAATAACTCGTGGCTCAATACGTTGAACAATACCGTTCACTACTGTGCCGATTTTGTCTTCGTATTCAGTTAATACTACTTCGCGTTCAGCTTCACGTAGGCGCTGTAATACAACCTGCTTTGCAGTTTGTGCAGCAACACGGCCAAAACTCGTAACTTCGTGTTTTTCTTCAATGATATCGCCTATTGCGGCATCTTTTTTAATCTTTTTTGCGTCTTCTAGACTAATCTCTACAGCATCTGAACCAACTAATTCAACGACTTCACGAGCGACAAATACATTGGCTGTTCCATCGTTAACATTCAGCTCACTACGAACTTCTTGATCGCGCTCACCATTATCACGGCGCCATGCAGCCGCAATCGCCTGTTCAATTACAGACAATACTGTTTCTTCGGGTAGGTTTTTTTCCTCGGCAATTGTTCGAACTGCTAGGGTTAATTGTTTGATATTGATTTCTTCCATTGTTGTTTCTCCTTTTTACCCCTCATTAAAACCGAGTGGAGCAGTCTGTAATCAGATTGTGCAACATCGCGTTTGATGTGTGGGTGTTCTTTATTTAAAAAAGCCGACCTGCCGGCCGACGTTATGCAATGTACAATTTAACATTCATAATTATACACGTTCGTCACGGACTTGGCAACATTTGTCCAGGACAATCTTGTAACACTTTGGATATGGCGTCGTATTCTGGTTGATCAACCCACAAACTGTATTTATGTTTTATGGCAATCTGTCTAGCTATATACTGACAACGGAATGGTTTATTCGGCGGCAACCAGGCAGCAGCATCACCATCACTTTTTTCCATATTTGCTTTGCCATCAACTGCTAGTAATTCTAATGGGTCGTTAGCTAGTTTAATACGTTCGGCCGGTGTAAATTGTTGGGCCCCAGTCTGCCAAGCATTAGACAGCGCGACCACGTGATCAATCTGGACATCTCCACTGGTATCCTTACCGCGGACAAAATTGATCAATTTACCAGTATATGGGTCATTTAATAGACCGCTGATAACCGTGCATTTATCGCCAACAACGACACTCAACAGGTCTCGGTTCAATATGATATTACGAGTATCACAACCGCTAACACTAGTCCAATCAGAGCCGAATTTGTCACGAACATAATCTTCGTTAGAACCCCGTTCTTTGATCACTAAAGTTTTTAGGGTTTCAGTTGCCGGACTAGTCACCACGGCCGTATTAGTCTTTGGCTCTGGGTCGCTAACCGGCTGAGTTGGCTTCGGAATATTTATGAAAACAACCAGGCTAAAAAATGCCAACAACAAACCGACGATCACCGTCCGTCTTTTTTGATGAGTTATTCCCATACATCTATTATGCACCACTAGATAAGTGCTACAATAAAGAACAATGAAAACACCCGACCTAGACCATAGCATTCGACCACAAGATGATTTTTTTGGATATGTGAATAGCAATTGGATAAAGAATAACCCCATCCCAGCAAACGAAACTACGTGGGGTACATTTAGTGTTATGGGCAATGATTCTACCCAGACTGTCAAAGACATCATAGATGAATTGATACAACAACCAGACGAGCAATTAACCCATGACCAAAAACTGATTAAAACTTATTTTTCAGTAGCATTTAATTTCCAATCTCACAGTGTTAATAACCTGCAGACATTGATTGGTGAATTACAAAAAATCAGCGATATAAAAAACCACGACCAACTAGCTAAACATATAGGCTATATCCACCGAACTGGGTTCAAGCCTTTTTGGGAACACTCTGTAACGTTAGATGACAAGAATAGTAAGAACCAAGTACTACACATCCAACAAAGTGGCATACCACTAAACCGTGATTATTATCTGGACAAAACCGATAGAATGAAAGAATTACGCGCCAAATACAAACTATATTTTCAAAACATCCACAAACTATTACCACAACTCCCGCACAATTGGCAGGCCGTCTGGGATATTGAGCTAGCCCTAGCAAACGCATCTTGGACAGACATTGAATTACGTGACGTTGAAAAAAACTATAACAAATTTACAATCGAACAATTATCTTCCAAATTTCCAAGTTTTTCATGGCCAGAATATTTCAGTGGGCTGAATTGGGAAGAACCTAGTGACAATATCGTCATCGGTCAACCGTCTTTTATCAAAACTGCTATCGACATAATAGCCAACCAACCGATAGAAGATGTGAAACATTATCTATGCTGGAGAATGATTGATGGATTGGTATATTGGGTGAATGAAGAAATGTCAGAGGCCTCGTTCGAGTTTTATGGCAAAGTCGTATACGGCCGAACTGAGAAAAAACCAACCTGGAAACTGGCAATCTATTCCACCGATGACATGGCTATAGGTGATGCATTGGGCCGTGAATATGCGAACAAGCATTTCCCCGAATCATCAAAACAAGATGTGCTAAATATCGTTGAAGATATCCGAACCGCCTATCACCACAGAATCGATGACATAACTTGGATGAAAGATTCTACCAAAAAACGTGCTCACATCAAACTAGACTGCACCCGAGTTTTTATAGGCTATCCTGACGTATGGAAAGATATGAGCAAATTAAAGCTTAGCAACGACAATCAGATTACTAATATATTAACTGCACAGACATTAGAATCGGATATATCCATAGTTAAAATCGGTAAAATCCCTGACCCCCAAGAATGGGCCGTTATGAATGCACATACAGTCAACGCCTATCATGACCCTAACCAACTAGTCATTTGTTTCCCGGCTGGGATTTTGCAACCACCAATGTATGACCCAACGGCCAGCTACGCTAAAAACCTAGGTGGCATTGGCGCTATAATTGCCCATGAATTAACCCACGGGTTTGATGATCAAGGTTCTCAATTCGACGAGAATGGTGATGTCAAATGTTGGCAGACTAAATCTGATCAGAAAAAGTTCGCGAGTCTGACACAGAACGTTATCAAACAAGCCGATGATTTTGAAGTTCTGCCCGGCATCAATCTAAAAGGTGATCTAGTAGTTGGTGAAGTGATAGCCGATATTGGTGGCCTGGAATTAGCTGTTGAAGCCCTGCAATCAAAGCCTGATATGAATGACAAAAAATCTTTGCAAGAATTATTCACTAATAACGCAGTCTGTGAATGTGGCGCACAACGAGATGAGTTCTTGATATTAATGGCAAAAACCGACCCGCACCCACCTTCCAAATTCCGAGTTAATTGCACAGTATCACATGTCGATAAATTCTACGAAGCCTACGATGTTAAACCTAGCGACAAATTGTATCTGCCACCAGAAAAACGCGCTCACATTTGGTAATCAAATTTCTAAAAAATCTATAACTTCTGGCGCAGCACCAGTCAATGAGATAACCGCCAGTCGCAGGTTCATATCGGATATTTTATTAGTCATAGCATAGAACTGTGCAGCAAATTTCATCTGATTTAATTTCTTGCGACCAATCGCATCTAGTCCACCGCCCTGATTATCGGTTTTACGATATTTAACTTCTGTAAAATAAATCACATCTTTTAGTTTTGATACGATATCTATTTCGCAGTATTTAGTCTTCCAATTACGATCAATTATCTGATGTTTATGACGCATTAAATAGTAGCTAGCTACATCTTCGGCGCTATCGCCTATTTGTTTAGTCGTCGCACCATATGCAATCTTTTTGGGTTTGGCGTATTTTTTCAGCGGTGCAAACGACAGGCGATGCAGTGGCGTTACGCCTAATTTATCAATAGCTCGGCTGTGAACCGCTGTTCCATAGCCAACATGTTTATCAAACCCGTATCCAGGATGTTTTCTGTCTTGCTGTTCCATAAACCTATCACGCGCAACTTTAGCGATAATAGAGGCCGCCGAAACGCTAGGCACTAATAGGTCGGCTTTTTTCATAGTTTTAACATACTGACCCTTGCTAGTACCAGCTAGAAAATTAACCGTGCCATCAATAATAATTTCGTGGTAAGCCGTCTTTACCTGATCAACTGCTCGTTTAGTCGCTAGTACTAGTGCAGCAGACAAACCGATTTCATCAATTTCGGTTGCTGTAACCCAACCCAGCCCGAAACCAGCCGCTTGTTCACGAATGACAATATCCAATGCCTCACGGCGTTTTTTGGATAATTTTTTGCTATCAGTCAAACCTTCGATTTGCATTCCACCCAAAACAACCGCCCCAACCACTAACGGCCCAGCCCATGGCCCCCGCCCAACTTCATCAATCCCTAATATCATATACCCATCATATAAAAATACTCGACCGAGGTCGAGTATAGTTTATAATTCATAGAATTTATTGTTGCTCGGCGTGGCGGGCTTCAACTTCAGCTTGTTTAGCTTCTAGCTCAGCTTGCTCGGCAGCTTTTTCGGCGGCTTTTGCTTCGGCGTCTAGGTGAGCTTGTTCTTTCAAACGATGTTCTTCGGCTTCGGCGGCTTCATCACGAACGTCATTTACACCTTCACGATCAAAGTTTACGCCTTTTAGACGAGCACCTTTACCGCTACGGTTACGCAGGAAGCTTAGGAAGTTACGGCGAACTTTACTACGGCGTACGATTTCAATCTTTTCAACTAGTGGGCTGTGAATCAAGAAACTCTTTTCAACACCTACACCGCTAGCGATTTTACGAACAGTAATTCGTGAAGTGTGTGAATCACGACGATCAGTACGGATAACAACGCCTTCAAAAATCTGAATACGTTCTTTGTTACCTTCTTTAATCTTTTGGTGTACGCGAACAGTGTCACCACTACGGGCGTCAACTATACTGGTCTTTTTCTGTGCATCATTAACTTTTTTGATTAATTCAAAACTCATTTTTTTACTCACTTTTACAATTTATATTACAATCAGCTACTGACTATACCATAGTGCAGGCTAAATTAAAAGAGGTAGATGCAACAAAATAACTAAATTACTTGGTTGACTTCATCTAGCGTCGTTTCACCACGTAACGCCGCCAAAACGCCCTGTTCCATCAACGTAATCATGCCGTCTTTGCGCGCAGCAGCTTCAATAATCTCAGTGTGGATGCTAGCCTCATCACCACGCAAAAATGCTTGGATACTATCTGTTACAACCATCTGTTCCATAATGATAATCCTACCCTTGAAACCAAACGGTGATTCCTCGCTAATGACTGGTTTCCATAGTTTAAAGTTGTTTAAATCTGGTTTTTCAACGTGAGACGGCAGATCTTTTAAGGCATTTTGGACCCATTTTTTGGTTGCTTCGTCTGGTTCGTATTCTTGCTTGGTTGCATCATCTAGCTTACGGACCAGGCGCTGTGCCATAACCATTCGGATCGCCGAACTAAATATCGGGTTAACACCTATCATATCAATCATGCGACTAAATGCCGCTGAGGTTGAATTGGCATGGAAACTGGATAACACTAGGTGGCCTGTAATAGATGCCTGAATGGCTGTTTTGGCAGTATCTGCATCACGAATCTCACCAACCATCACGACATCTGGGTCTAATCGCAGCACCGAACGTAACCCGTCAGCGAAATTCTGTCCCCCAGTAGTGTCAATCGGAATTTGAGTAATACCATCAATACCATATTCTATTGGGTCCTCTAATGTGATAATCTTGCGCTCGGTTGAATTAAGAGCGTTGATAATGCTATACAGTGTCGTAGATTTACCGCTACCGGTCGGACCGACCATTAATACCATTCCTCGTGGGTGTTTAACCACTTCGTCTAATGCCGAACGCTCTAATTTGCCAATACCTAGCCTGTCTAGATTTAACATGGATTGATCAAAGTTGAATAAACGCAAAACTGAATCTTGGCCATACATTGTTGGCACAGTTTCAACACGGATATTTAATAGATGCGTAGCACTGTCACGAGTGATTTCTTTTTGGATATGACCAGATTGAGCTTCTTTGGACGCTGTCGATATATTAGCTCGTGAAGCTAGCGCGCCTAAAATTATACGATAACGCTCATTCTCTAGATCGGCAACTGGGTGCAATACACCATCAATACGCATTCGGACCCGCATGTGAGTTCGCTGATTCTCAATATGAATATCGCTAGCGCCTAAACGGTCAGCTTGGTCTATTAGATAATCGAATATTTCATCACTACCGACTGAATTCAAAGTCTTGCTGACCTCGGCAATTGTATTGCTGTCACCTTCTTTGGCAATTGTAATGTCGTCGTGGATTACTTTTATGACAGGGTCAAATCTGTCCATAATCTGGCGGTAACCACTGTTGCTGATTAGGAAAAATTGAATGTTTTTGCCGACGTCATTATATTGTTTGGTCAGATCGCGAATATAAGATTGCGGCGTCTGAGTTGTAGCCCCAAACTGCCACGGTGTACCCTCGCTACCAGCAACTAGTGGCACGATACGATTCTGGTGCATTGTTGGGATGTCAATTATGCCGTTTGCCAGTGACAAAGTTTGTTCGACTGGGCGCATATCTAGATACGGCATGCCTAATATAGCCGCACGCTGTGATGTAGATTGTTCGTCTTGCTCACGACGATTCTGCTGGACTTTGTCTTCGTTCATTACTATAACTATACCAAACTGCTTGTGTTTTTTACAGCCCACAGTGTTACAATAGTGCAAATGCCAGAGATAATTGTAATTGCGCATAACATTCGTTCGACCCATAATATTGGGGCGATTTTTCGTAGCTGTGAAGGATTTGGCGTATCACGAATTATCATCAGTGGGTACAGCCCATATCCTAAATTGCCAATTGGTGACACTCGCCTGCCACATCTATCCGAAAAACTAACTGACCAGATTCATAAAACTGCGCTAGGGGCTGAGGTAATGGTGCCGTTCGAATACCAGGAATCACCTGACCTAGATTCATTACGAACCCAAGGCTATAGAATCGTCGGGTTGGAACAAGACAAACGCAGTGTGATACTAAATGACTATAAAACTCCAGACAAAGTTGCATTATTACTAGGCGAAGAAGTCTACGGGATAACAGATGAGATGCGCGACAATTGTGACGACCTAATAGAAATCCCAATGGTTGGCAAAAAAGAATCGTTCAACGTCAGCGTTGCTACCGGTATCGCACTATACGGATTAACTATTTCAAAATAACGTTATCAACGCCCAATATATTAGACAATTGTTTAATCAACGTTTCGCCCGTATCAACACGGAACGGCAATTTGATGGCTGATTTTTTACCATCACCTAGTACCAAAACAACATCTGATTCACCCGGGAATCCACTACAAATTTGTTTCAACGATAATAGCGAATCATAATCATCAGGGTCTTTGATGTGAATATATAATTTTTTGATATCTGGGACTTCTAATTTTATCGGCTCGGCAGATACACGTGTCGCTTTGACAGTTGGCTCTTTTTTCTTGAATCGGCTGGCTGAACCCTGTTTTGGCTTGTCCATTTTGCGACCGGTTGTCTCATAATTATCTAGTTCACTGTCCGACACGAATTGTATCTCGTCGGCAATAATTTTGGCATCCGTACCTATATTTCCATCCCGATCGCGCGCACTAACTTTACCGGTAGCTCGAATAACCGCGTCTTGGACCAATTTTGCACCAATTGATTCATATAGATTTGGGAATACGATTATCTCGCCATCTCCGGTTTTGTCCTCGATCGCCACAAATGCCATTTTGGAACCGGTTTTAGTAACAATCGTACGAACTGTCGATATAATCCCGCCAACTGTGGCTTTACGCCCGTCTACATCTGGTTTGATCTGCGACAATGGGATTGTCTGCTCTTCAAAATATTTGTCATAATTATCTAACGGATGAGCGCTAATATACAATCCCATCAATTCTCGCTCCCACGCCAAACGCTCTTTGTTGTTATGTTTTATCGGCGCATCTTGCAAAGTAATCGTTGGCTGGATATTAGAACCGCCGGTCAAAGCCCCGAACAGGTCAGTCTGGCCGCTGAGAGCTTCTTTTTGTACTTTATTAGCAAAAGCCTGCACTGTTTCCAGATTAAATAATAAATCAGAGCGGTCTCCCAAACTATCAAAACCACCAGATTTTATTAATGAGTCCCAGGCCTTTTTATTAAATTTGGCCGTTGAAACACGTTTTGCAAAATCCTCTATACTGGTAAACTTACTTTCTTTTCTGGCTCGTAACACTTCTTCAACCGCACCAGTACCGACACCTTTGACAGCCGCCATTCCAAATCGAATTTGTTTCTTATCAGGAACGACAGCAAATTCCACAAATCCTTCATTGACGTCCGGCGGCATTACTTCTATGCCCATACGTTTACATTCGTTTATTTCAATCGCTAGCCGATCAATATTATCTTGGTCACTAGTCATCAGGGCTGCCATAAAGGCCTCTGGGTAGTGCGCCTTCAAATAAGCTGTCCAGTATGAGATTAGCCCATAACACGCCGCATGGGACTTGTTAAAGCAGTAGTTAGCGAATTCTTCTAGTTGTGTCCAGAAAGTCTCGGCCAATTTCGGGTCAGCACCACTGAAACTAACTGCACCACTAACGAACTCGTCTTTGACCTTGCGCATTAAGTCAATTTTTTTCTTACCGACGGCTTTACGCAAAGTATCGGCTTGGCCACCAGTAAACCCAGCAAAATCTTTGGATATCTGCATAAATTGTTCTTGGTAGACCAAAATTCCGTATGTGCCCGCCAGCGCATTTTCAAACTTTGGATGTAGATATGTTATTGATTCTTGGCCGTGTTTACGTTTGATGAAACTATCAATAAACTGCATAGGACCTGGACGATACAACGCCACCATAGCGATAATGTCATTGAATTCAGTTGGCTTTAATTCGCGCAAGTACCGTTTCATACCAGCTGATTCTAATTGGAATACACCTGTCGTATCGCCACGTTGCAATAATTCGTATGTTTCCTTATCATCTAATTTCAACTCGTCCAAATCTATTTCAACTTTGTTAACTTTTCTGATAATACGCAGGGCATTATTAATTGTCGTCAGGTTAGATAGACCCAAAAAGTCCATTTTCAGCAGTCCCAGATCTTCAACCGGACCCATTGGGTATTGAGTTGCGATTACGCCTTTTTGCGCCATTTCCAGTGGAATATATTTTACAATATCATCTGGCGCGATAACTACACCGGCAGCATGAACACCGTGCGAACGAATTGTACCTTCTAATTGGAATGCAAAATCAAATACCTTTTTGGCAGTCGGGTTAGTATCATATTCGCGTTTTAGATCAGCATCATCACGCACACTATCGCTTAATTTTACATGCTTACCTTGAACTGGCGGCGGAATCATTTTTGAGAATCTATCAGCTTCTGAATATGGGACCTGCAGGACCCTAGCTACATCACGAACTGCAGCCCTAGCTGCCATTTTGCCGAAAGTCACGATATTCGCAACGCGTGCAGTACCATATTTTTCCGTACAATATGCAATCACCTCATCACGACGCGTATCTTGGATGTCGATATCGACATCGGGCATGCTAATACGGTCGGGGTTCAAGAATCGTTCGAACAGCAAATCATATGGTAACGGGTCCAATTCTGTAATACGCAGAGCATAGGCCAATATCGATCCAGCCGCGCTACCACGCCCAGGCCCAAAGATAATACCCTGGTCTTTACCCCAATTGATAAAATCTTGAACGATTAGAAAATAGCCGTTGAATCCCATACCCTCAACCACGCCCAACTCATATTCGGCGCGTTTTAACATCTTTTCAGGGATAAACTTTTTGGCAGCAGCAATACTAATATCTCGCACCGATTCTCGAGTTTGACCACCATAACGCCACGCCAGCCCTCTATAAACTAATTCTTCCAGATATGATTTTTCGTCCTCACCTTTTGGGACCGGAAATTTAGGGATCAGGATACCACCCAGCTCTAACGTTACGTTACATCGATCAGCAATTAATTTAGTATTAGTGATGGCTTGCGGATGAGTAACGCCCCAGTGCGCAATAATGTCACTAGGCTCGGTCACATGCAGGTCAAAATCAGCAAAACTCATGCGCTTTTCATCACTCAAATACGCCGCTGTACCAACACATAATAATATCTCGTGAGCATCTTTGTCGGCATGCGCTAAATAATGCCCGTCGTTGCTGACTATTAACGGTATATCTAATTCGACTGACATTTTAGCCAGCGTATTGTTTATTTTTTCCTGGACCGCCCAATTATTAGGGTTATCAGGGTGTCCATGATCTTGCATTTCTAGATAGTAACGATCGCCGAATACGCCTTTATGCCACAGTGCTACTTTTTTAGCAGCATCATAATTACCAGCTATAATACATTCACTAACTTCACCACCAGCACATCCAGACAATACGATTATGCCTTCGTTGTATTTTTCCAATATCTCGCGATCGACTCGTGGTTTATAATACAAACCTTCTAAATTAGCTAGCGTGCTTAGTTGCATTAGATTTTGGTAGCCTTTGTTATTCATCGCTAGCAATGTCAAATGATAACGGGCCCTGTCTTTGGCCGGATCACGGTCATGACGGCTGCGGGCAGCAACGTAAACTTCTAATCCAATAATGGGTTTTACGCCTGCATCGTTGGCAGCTTTATAGAACTCAATTGCGCCTGACATCGTGCCGTGATCAGTGATCGCTACGGCTTCCATGCCCAATTCTTTGACCTTGTTTACCAGAGCAGGTATCTTTGTTAAACCATCCAACAAACTGTGATGTGTATGATTGTGCAAATGCACATAATCTGACGGTTTCAGCTGTGACCCACCACCAACCGGCGTATTGTTTTTTACCCCCATATACAAAACTAGTATACCTGGTGCATACTAGTTTTGTCTGTAGTAGAAACTACCTATGGTTTATTATTTCTTTTCGAAAAAGCCTTTTTTGGCACCTTTGACTGCGAAATCTGCACGTTCTTTTAGGTCAGTTGCGTTCAACTCTACCTCTTTGACTACTTCTTTGGCTGTAGCTTTTACTTCCTTGGTAACCTTGTCAGCTTTTTCGGCAATGACAGTTGCTTCGGCGACAGCTTTGTCGGCGACTTCACCAGCTTTGGCCTTAACTTCAGCACGAGTTTCTTTACCGCTCTTTGGTGCGGTTAAAATCCCTGCTAGTAATCCTGCTGCGGCACCAATTAATGCACCTAGTGCGAATTTACCTTTTTTCATAACTATTTCTCCTCTTTCTTATTTGTACTTTTTTTAAATTTGTTAATAACCTTATTAATCATATTGGCTATAACCACAGGTGAAATTAACTTGCCAGCACTGGCAACTACTGATTCTACATTATTAACTGTTCGTTCGGCCGAATTCGTGACACGACGAATTTGACGGGTTATTTTAATCAAATAAACAACCAATATAATGCCTAATACTAAAAAGAATGCTAATGCCACAGATAATATAATTACCAAGACTTCTGCTGCTACGCTCATGTTACCCTTTCATGAGGACCCATTAATCAGGTTCTCTATATTTATATATTAACACTTGTTTATCAGATAAAGCAAATGTTTATAGATTAGCTATTTTATCCCTAATTAATTTCTGTGCTAGTGACGGGTTGGCTTTGCCAGCAGATTTCTTCATAACGTTACCAACTAGGAACCCAATAACTTTATCGCTACCGGCCTTCAAATCAGCCACTGCCTGGGCACAAGCTGGATCGGCCAATACTTCATCAACAATCGCACTAATTGCGCCTTCATCACTAACTTGGATCAGATTTTTCTCAGTCGCAATTGTTTTTGCATCTTTATCACTAGTCATCATTTCACTTAACACATCTTTGGCGGCAGTCGAACTAAGCTCGTTTGCTTCGATCATCTGTGACAGGCCGATGAATTGATCTTCGGTCACTGTTATATGGTTGTCCGTTAAATTACCATCAACATCAGATTGGTCGCCAACCATTATTGATAACCATAAAGCAACGCGTCTAGCGGTTGATTTATCGCCAGATTTTTCGTAAATCCGCTGCAATAACTGTGCGGTGTTCTGTGATAATAACAGTGCGTTTATAACTGTACTGTCCAATCCTAAATCTGCCCATTGTTCGCGGTAGAATGGTGGCAAGGCCGGCATTTTAGATTGGATTTCACTAATATCAGTTTCAGACAAAACTATTGGCGGGATATCTGCATCCGGCATATAGCGGTAATCTTGGGCATCTTCTTTGCTGCGTTGACTGGTTGTTTTCATACCAACTTCATCCCAACCACGAGTTTCTTGGACAACCGTTTCGCCTGATTCTAACAATTCAATTTGGCGACGGAATTCGTAGTCTGCTGCTCGTTCAACACTGCGGAATGAATTCAAATTCTTGGTTTCGCTACGAGTGCCCAGTTTGTCAGAACCTTTTAGTGCCGCCGAAACGTTAACGTCAAAACGCATATTCCCATGGTACAGGTCACCATTGGTCACGCCTGCATAGGTCATCAGGCGATATAATTCTATAGCATAAGCTTTGGCTTGGGTTGCCGAATGAATATCTGGTTCAGACACAATTTCAATCAATGGCGTACCAGCGCGGTTCAGGTCAACCAGGCTATGATCGCCGTGGTGAGTTAATTTGCCGGCGTCTTCTTCTAGATGTGCGTGGTTAATCCGAACGTCAATTGAGCTACCATCTTCTAACGGCACGTTAACTGAACCGGCCAATATAATTGGTTGGTACATTTGAGTAGTTTGGTAGCCTTTGGGTAGGTCAGGGTAAAAATAATGTTTGCGATCAAACCGACTGGTTGGCGCAATCGCACTGTTCAATGCTTTACCTGCCCGAACCGCAAACTCAATTGCGCGTTTGTTCAATACTGGCAACATACCGGGTAATGCATAATCAATCGGGCTGACGACACTGTTAGGCGATTTGTCGCGGGCGTCATTATCGGCGCCACTGAATAATTTTGTATCGGTAGCTAATTGAACATGGCATTCTATGCCAACTGTCATCTCATATTTGTCTAGAATTTCGTTGCCCATATTAAATCGCCCCCAGGTCTTTTAACGCACGGCGAAAACTTGCCAATGCATAGCGTGCTTGCTCATAAGTCACATACGCATCAGGTTCGTGCGCAATTTTATTGCGTAATTTATGAGCTTCCCATATACCATTGCGATCACTAAAAACTTTGGCAGCGTCTTTCATACGATCCCCCATGGTTTTACCACTGAATCTACGCTCCATCAATGCTTTGTCTACTAATTTATCACCATTTAACACGGCCAGATGATAACTAGAGAATTCTTCACGCTTTAATTGATGCTCAACTTCCAAAACTTTAGTTCGGTAATATTCAACATTTAGACGTTTGCCACCTTTTTTAGTTAGACAGATTAGCCCAAACAACAATGCACCGATTATGATAACACCGGCAAAGAAAAATATCATATTTTGGTCCATTATGCTTGCCCTCCTAAAGTTTTATCAAAAGTTTTGGCGGGTGCCTCCATAGATTTAACTAGCGCCATTAATTCACTATCACCACACATCGGACCAACTAATTGAACTCCGATTGGTAGACCGTTTTTATCATTCCCCGATGGTACGCTAATGGCTGGGATACCAGCTAGTGACATTGGCACAGTCATAATATCATTTAGGTACATTTTGATTGGGTCGGATGTATTTTCACCCAAATCGAATGCAGTTGTTGGTGCGGTTGGACCGATCAAGGCATCGTAGGTTTCAAATAGTTTATTGAACTCATCAATTAATAATGTTCGGGCTTTTTGAGCTTGTAGATAATAAGCGTCAAAGAAACCACTAGACAATACGAAACTGCCAATCATAATTCGACGTTTGTTTTCAGTCACAAATCCTTCATCACGAGTCTTGCCGTATAATTCGGCCAATGTTTGAACTCCGTCAGCCCTGTGTCCATAACGAATACCGTCATATCGGGCCAGATTACTGCTAATTTCGGCCGGGACAATAATGTAATACATAGCCAGAGCGTATTCGGCCATTGGTAAGCTAACTTCTTCAACTGTGTGACCAGCAGCGCGTAATTTATCAGCGTATTGGTTAACCGCATCGCGAACATCGCTGTCAACATCATCGGTCATAAAATCACGAATCAAACCAATCTTCTGATTTGGTTTTGCATTTTCTTGAATCTTAAAGAAATCTGAAAGCGTCGTCATATCTCGTTCATCACGACCTGACATGGTTTCAGTTACTAATTCAGCATCACTAATATCATTTGCAAAGCAGCCAATTACATCGGTACTGCTAGCCATTGCAACTACGCCATAGCGGCTGATCATACCATAAGTCGGTTTGGTACCAATTACACCGTTAAAACTGGCTGGTTGGCGGATAGACCCGCCAGTATCGCTACCTAGTGCAAATGGAACAATATTCAGTGCAGTAACAACAGCTGAGCCACCGCTACTACCACCGGCAACTTTAGATTGGTCAACTGCATTTTTGGTTGGACCAAAGTATGAATTCTCGGTACTACCGCCATGGGCAAATGCGTCCAGGTTGGCCTTGCCAATACAGATTGCGCCAGCTGCTTCTAGTTTTTCAACTGCGGTTGCTTGTAGCGGTGCGTTAAAATTTTCCAACATTTTGCTAGCAGCGGTTGTTGGTGCGCCAAATGCTAGGAAATTGTCTTTGACTACGAATGGGACACCAGCCAGTGGCCCTATAATTTTACCGCTATCAACATCATCTGCCCGCTGCAATGCACGCTCGGCCGTCAAACTTAGCAACGCATGATAATCGGAATTATCTTCGGCCAATTTCAAAGAGTTCTCAATAACTGACCGCGCCGAGCCATCACTAATCTGTTGTTTTATATCATTAATCGTCATATTTATAATACCTTTGGAACTTTCACTTGGTTGTCAGTTGATTCGGGCGCCAAATCTAATAATGCTTCGCGAGATAAACCGTAATCAATGACCGTATCCTCACGCCAGACATTTGATAATCCCGTCACCTGATAAGTCGGCTCGACACCAGTAGCATCTAGTTTATTCAGATTTTCAACATAACCCAAAATATCGCTGATATTAGCCTGCAAGCCATCAACTTCAGAATCGTCTAATTTTAAACTAGATAATTGTGCTAAATGCAGCACATCCTCGCGAGTTATCTGTGTCATATATGACCATTATAACAGGACACGAGTAGATTTTGGAGCGTCTTATTTAAAATATTATTTTGCAAACTAATAGCAATATATTTGTTTCGTATTG
>Ga0194056_10000186_pt1 | contig 30933 bp, 26 predicted proteins | sample SepL4413m_MetaG_FD_155458 | JGI IMG/M metagenome (GOLD analysis project Ga0194056, IMG submission 155458) | Anoxic zone freshwater microbial communities from boreal shield lake in IISD Experimental Lakes Area, Ontario, Canada - Sep2016-L442-13m | ecosystem: Environmental > Aquatic > Freshwater... | reverse complement strand
TGGCGCTGATGGTAACAATGTTCGACATCGACGCTTGGATCATAAAAGGCACTTTCGGCATAAACATGCTCGAGAGAGCCGGCCTAATTGATCAAATCTTAAGACATGCGAGAGCACAGCTGATGCCTGCGCTGGAGCACGAACTCGATGGCTTCCCGATCGTTGCTTATCGCGGAAAATTCCAGGATGAAGACGCTTTCATCGGCGCTCTCCGCTATATCGAAGCAATCTAAAACCCAAAGTCCCGTTTCTACCCGCAAAGTAGTCACGGGCTTTTTATTTATCTAATTTCGAGATAAAATGATACTAAATTAATGGAAATATCTATGACAAAAGTACTTATCAGCATCACGACCGCTTTCAACCCAGACTGGCGAAAGGCAATTCAGGATGTAAAAGATCTAGAAATCAAGGAGATTGCTCTTTTTCTGACCGCTCTAAAACCAGATGAAAGGAAAGAATGTTTTGCTGCCTTGAGGGAAATTCCTGATCTCAAAATACCTTTTTGCCATGCTCGGAGTGATATGAAAAAAGAAGAGTACCAGTATATGATCGACAATTTTGGAACTGAGCTTTTCAACACTCACGCCGCTGTCGAATATCCCAGAGACCCTGATATGAGCTTCTTTATGGATAAAATGCTGCTAGAAAACACGCTAGCTTTTATAGATATCGATGAAGCGAAAAACTTCAAAGGTCTCTGCCTCGATCTTGCCCATCTTGACGACGGCAAAAAACGAAATCCAGATCACTCTGCGTTCGTCGAGAAATGTGTGCAACAATACCCAGTGCTTGCCAATCATTGCTCCGCGATCAAAAACGAAGCTTCAGAATTCGATGGTGTGATTCGTTACGACTTTCACATATTCACTGAGCTCACCGACTTTGACTACATTTCGAAATATAGCAACGATCATTTTGGCCGATTTCTAGCCCTCGAACTGATCAATCCGGTCTCAGAACAGCGAGAAGCAAAGCCATATGTCGAAAAGCTACTTGCCGATAAAGGAATTCTAAGCTAAAACACTTACTGTTCGACTCTACCCGTTCGACTGGCTCAGGGTAAACGGCGTAGGTGGAGAACTAACTAGCACTAAACTTCTCCACCCGCAAACAGCACGGAGTCGAAGAATATTGTTATTTAGATTATAAAAAGCCGGCATTATCATATTTGATAAGGCCGGCGGGATACTAATCCAAGATGTCGCACATACGAAATGTACGCGATGATTTAAAAGCTGGTACAGACGATATCTGTGCCTTATTTTGATTTGCCTTCATGCTTCGAAGAACTTCTGTCGTTATCGGATCGGTCCCGACCTGAAATGGTGCATCAGAGGAAGAACTCTGCTTTCCATTTCTGACCAGTCTCGATCTCATGCTCCGAATCACGGAAGCGGTGATAGAATCGTGAGCAACTTGCTCGCGAACTTTTGGGATAAGCATTTGCCTACCTCCTTTGCAATATTTGGCAACGTATCTGCCGTTGGCAATAAACATAACATAGCAAGTATTTTCTGACAATAAAGAGCTTCCTCGGTCATCCCAGCCATTAAATTTTGTCATCTCGGGCGTAATGGTCAAAAAGTGTGTCTTTTTATCCGTCAAAATATAGTTTCCAAGTAATGAATTTAAAGAGATGGTCTTCGGTTAATCCGCAGTGTTTGAATCCTTTAATATTTTGAATTTGTTTGAAATATCCCTCTAAAGCATTAGATGTGTGTACAACTGATGAGTCTTCTAGGTAGAAAAAACAATATGGCAAAGCATTTTTCAATAGACTGTAGGCTCTCAGTGTGTCGCTCTGAATCGGATGATCTGATCTGAAGCCGTTAAGCTCATCTTTGTACGCTACTTTTATCCCTGAATATTCATCTTTAAAATCTTCGATATCTGATCTCGTTTTTACCTGATCAATTTTTCCAGCAAGACGAGCGATGGCTTTGCTAGATTCATATTTTGGCTTGGTCCTGACCCATGCCTGAATCTGTAATTTAATGTGGAAAAGACATCTCTGGGTAACAATACTCGGCCACACGCTTCTAAATGCTGTGATAGCCGTTTGCTTGCCGTCTGTAGTCACCGCAACTGGGTCAAGGCCTTGTTGCTTGAGAGAATTCAGCCAAGACATCATGTTAATCTGATTTTCGGCTTTGGCGATTATACCTGAGACAGGCTTATTTGTCTTGGCATCCATAATTACCAGAAGACAGTACTTACGCCCAAATAGATATTTCCCATCAAAGATAAGATGTTTCGCTTCTGAGAAGTCCTTGTTTTGAGAAGGATCTGTTTTCAAACTTCTTAATAATATTCTCTTAATTTTACTGTGACTGTAGTCAGACAAATCGGCCAATTGTTTGACTGTATAGCCCTCCTTTACCCATTTTTTAAGCCAAATTGACTCGTTAATTTGTTTAATATCTGATCGTTTACGGCAAAACGACTTGCCGCAGCTATTACAACGCCACCTTATCTTTCTAGATTTTAGAAGACCGTTTTTCTTGATAAAATTCTCACCGCACTTTGGACATTTTTTAGGACGTTTTTGTGTACATTAACGAAGTGTCTCATTAAAGTGCACAATTTTCCAGATCAACTGAGCGTGAGAAAAGACACACTTTTTGACCATTACGCCCATCTCGACCGAAGCGGAGAGATTTCCTAATAGTGAACATTTAATCTTAAGATCTCTCCAACCGTTCGACAACGCTCACGGGGTCAAGATGACAAAAAGAACAATTAAAAAAACCCGACGAAACTATTTCTAGTCGCATCGGGTAGGGATAACGATTTTCTATTAGATCTGTTACCAAAGCTTCGTTCCAGTATATACAGGACGTTTACTCGGCGACTGCAGCTTTTGGAACACTGCATCTGTTTTTTCGTCGCGGAACTCCTTGAAAACGACCTCATCACGCCAATACACCTTACCATCTGGCATGATATGGTAACCCCACGCGTCACCAGTAGAATCATGATCAGCCTCAGCATAACGTGGATCAAAAGATCGACCCAATTTATGAGAAACTTCGATGAAACCATTAACGCCCAGAGATCCGCCCAATTCTGATTTAGCATAATCTTCCAGCTCAGCATGAATAGCTTCGGCCCAGGCACTATCGCCCTCAATCTTCGGATCTTGATAAATCTCGATCGTCAGATCCTCGGGCATCATCGGCCAGAAAATCGCGATCATCCGCTTCAGGTTTTCAACATATGCTCTTGGATCGGTCCGAGCAAGAATCTCGTACCTTTTCACGGTCAAGCGCACACCGCCCGAATATAGTCTGTTCTTTTTATAAGCTCTAACCAATTTCTGAGCTGCCCGCTCGGCGATTTTATTCGTCGGCAACCAGCCAGCAGTAGAGAGGAAAAGAGGACGCATCGCAGACGTTTGATACATGAAAACGTCGCCATAGTCAGCAGGCTCTCCGCTTAAGTGGCGAAATCTGTGATCACGATATTCTATCGGATCATTCCCATTAAAACTATGAATGGGCTGCATGATCGATCTCGACATTACTGGTATATAATGCCAATAATAACGCCAGATATGTTGAATCCATGTCACGAGATCTGAGGTTTCTGGCATTGGCCATTGGCGAAAGATCGACCCAATCGGATGCCGTGCACTTAGTGCATCCACTGCATTCATGAATCGATAAAACTGATAACCCTTCATGTTGTTGATCCGGTTATTCAGCTCTCTCTCATCTCGAGGTACTACCAACATATTCAAAGCGCCGTCTTCTGATTCCCTATCTGGCATAATTTTCTGTTTTTTGAGATTGTCCAGAAAATTAAACGTGATACGTGCAGAACGACGATCCTGATGATGTTTTGCATCGGCTATTTTGTGAACTGCGGCAAAAGGCATTGTTCGGACGATGCGCTTTGGAGCACAGGAATCACAGAAACCGATACATTGGTGTGTACAGCCAAGATGAGACTGGATTGTCATAAGCTTGTGCCCTAAAACTTCAGCCTCGCCAAGCGATCCGAAATTCAAATCGGCAAATAATTCACCGTGCGGATACTCAACGGTCGGAAGCCGCCATACATTGGCGCCGAGCCAAGCTACATCATTTAAGAGCAGTACTCTTGTCAAATCATCCTTAAGTGCCATGCCTTCTTCGGTGAGCGAGTAGCTCTGTCGAAGAAAAGCGTTAGCAATTTGAACCAAGACCTTGTCCGTGGTCTTTCGTGTATTTGTCAACATCAGCATATTGTAAACTCCTCGCGGAAATTTTGTACTAGTTACGAGAACTATCTCGCAATCTTGATATTGCTATATCATATTTTGACGTTATTGGCAATTCTGCCGCTCCCGGCTCCCTAACACTCTGTCAAGCCAAAAAACAAGAATAGCCTCGAATTGTTTCGAGACCATGTGTGGACATGTGGAAGTATTAACGCCAAAAAATCCAATATGATTTCCCTCCTCTTCGATTAACTCAGAGTAAACATTGGATGTTTTGGGTTGGGCAAAAAATGATTTGCAGACTAATCGAGATATAGTTTTTAAATATTACCTCGGCTGCGTCATCTTATGCCCTCATTGAGAGGTATGGACTTTGGGATCCCCTACCTGATTTTCATCGAGTAAGAGAAAGAGTCACAACCTCTCATGTCTTTTGTCGGATTAGATTCAACATTATAGCTTATAGAGTCTATTGTTTATTTATTTTAAACTCTGCTTTGTTGTATGTTCATCCTTTTTGTTTTTTTACCTTCAAACAATTTACATTGTTCGAAAGTGGCTTCTTGCTTGTTTTTAATTTAGCAAGAATGAGCTGGGGAGGAGAAGTCTTGTACCAATTCACATGGCGTTGACTTTGTACAAGATTATAACCAGATATTTTATCAGTTATTGATCTCCTCTCTTGAAAGGCCGGTAAAACCCTCCAGTAAATCCCATCTCATTCTAGCTAAAAAAAGCATTCCATGGAGGAATGCATAATATATTGCTTTGTCCCTCCAGACGCTTTTTCTATTAAGTTTTCAATGTACTAAATTAAGCAATTATATCAATTACAACACGACTTGTCAACACTTATAAGGTATTAATAATTGTATTATATGTAAATATATAGTCTCAGAGTATATTATTTCATATTTTTACAATAAAAAAAAGCGGACATCCTTGTCCGCCTTGTGGCTTAGGGGTTCTCCTTATACTTTTGTATAATGAGAAATGATTCAGCGAATTCTGCTTCCTCGGTATTATAATGCTGAATCGAGTTAGTGAGTTTGTTGAAGTCTTTTCCTGCTTGAAATACTGTCACCAGTATGTCGAAAAGATAGTCGGCTGGTGGGCCAGTATTCTCCGGATTAGACAAGAGTGTTTCGCGGCAAATATTTTTGACCGCAAGAATTTTTGCTTCAGATAATTCTTCCAAAGAAATTTCCAGTTTCACAACGTGGAAAAGGCAAAGCTTTTTCAAGCTGGCAATGATGAAATCGTGAGGATTTCTCAAAGCATCCGCAAAGTTGACCATAGCGTACCTCCACTTATCGACACAGAATAGATTTGTAGATGTCGATACAGCCTGAGGATACCACTTTTTCCAAATTTGTCAAGAAACACAAACAAATACCCTGCAATTTTCATGCAGGGTATTTGTTTTATTCGACTTAGTAAGCAAAGATTGGAATCCATGTCCTAGGCTCCTCCCCTAGATTAGGGGAGGCTGGGTGGGGTATTTTAGTGTAGCCTGTGTTGGATACCTCCCCTAACCCCTCCTAAGTTAGGAGGGGAAACAAGATCTAAACTAGTCTTTCTTTTCGTATTTGTCGTAAGAAAATTTCTTAGGCAAAAGTGTTGCCTCGACTTTGAATTTGCGATCTGCAAATTCATCTGTCTTCGACTCTTCGTAGTACTCCATCAGCTCAGCTGAAAGAATCTCTTTAGTAGTGTTTATTTCTTCCTGATTTTCCTTGATAGTGGCAAGAATTTGCTGGTTTGGACCACGTGCCAAAATCTCGTCCTTGATCTGTTTTCTCTTCTGAGTCACAGCCTTCGCCTCATCAGACGCTTCGACAAATTCTGGCTCGTTCTCGAGCTCGCCCTTTAGCATCTCTCTCGAGATTTTTACTTCTTCTTGCAACTTCTCAAGCTGCTCGATTCTCTTCTGTACTGTTGATAAATCCATATGCCTCCATAATAATATAAAAATTAATTGTCACTCCCGCACCTCTTTTGTCATTCCCGCGAAGGCGGGAATCTTGTATCTAATACAATCGCTCAAGATCCCCGGGCACCATTCTCGAAGGCATCACTGGTCCCGAGGATGACAAAGAAGATTGATTCAAGCTAAATATCTATTCCCTAGCTGGCTTTACGAAAAATAAAAGCATTCTTGAGGACGTCCACCATTTCTTTCTCAACGAAATCCTTCGTGATGTTTGAAATTGGATAGTAGCCATGTGAGCCGACTGAGCCGCCCTGCCCTGGCATCATTGTCGAAACCATGATTCCAACCTTCTGAGCGTAACGATCAGCAACAAAGGAGATGTATGGTGTACTTTCAGGCTTGTGAAGCTCTTCTGGCAAGATTGCTGGGTAAATGTTCAGGGTGATACTTCCAGCGTGAAATACTGCCGTGGCGTCCAAATACTCTGTCTGCTCAGATACGTGATAATCATGACCGTATTGATTTAGCTGATTTCCCACGTCCACGATGACAGGCCAGATAATCTCACGTTTCACAATATCAAAATTCTTTGCGAACTCATCTTGAGCTGCTTTTTCCGCCTGCTTTTTCGACATCATCCCTTGCAGATCAGTCTCATAGCTATTCATCAAATTTTCTAACTGATTTTTGTTTTCCTCGAGCATATTTCTCCTTGTTAGAGCTTACCAAGTTATTATAGGAGAAACTTGCCCAAAACTGCAAGGGGATCGCGTTATACTCTTCGACTCTACGCAGTAGGTGGAGAAGCCAAAAAATACTGGTTCTCCACAAGGTCGAACAATAAAATCATTGAGTTCACTAAAAACTAAAAACTATCAACTAAAGACTTCTTCTACCGTTTCCCCGCAAGCTGTCCACAGGCAGCTGAGATTTCATCACCAAGACTGACACGGATCGTAACTTCTAGTCCGTTTTTCTCTAATATCGCACGGAATTCATTTGCTTTTTCTCTTGAGCTTGAGCGGAAAGTCGAGCCATCTATCGGATTAAACGTAATCAGATTTATAAATGCGAGACGTCCGCGGAAAAGCTTGACGAGCTCAAGTGCTTCTTTTTCACTATCGTTAATCCCGTCTAGCAATAAATATTCATAGCTAACACGTTTCTTATTTTTTCGAACAAAATCGTCGAGGACCTTGATCAGCTGATCGAGTGGATGAGCCTTGGCGACTGGCATCAGCTTCTCACGAAGTGCTTGATTCGGAGCGTGAAGACTAATGGCTAGCGTCGTGCCTGTGTCGGCTTCGATAAATTTCTTCAGATTTTCGATCACACCGCAGGTCGAGACAGTCATGTGACGGCGGCCGAGATTGAAATAAGCAGGATCGTTTAGCTCCTTGATCGCCTGTAACACGTTGTTTAAATTTAATAATGGCTCGCCCATACCCATGAAGACAACATTTGTCAGCTTCTTGCCTTTTTCCTTCAGCTTCCTCGCGGCAAAGAGCACCTGAGAGACGATCTCCCACGCGCTTAGATTGCGCTTGAATCCAAGCTGACCGGTAGCACAGAAAAGACAGCCTGAGGCGCAGCCAACCTGAGAAGAGATACAAACTGTATTGCGGCCGTCACGAAACTCGAGAAGAACTGTCTCAATCACGCTGCCGTCTTCACAGACAAATGCCCACTTCGTCGAGCCATCTTTCGACACTTGCTCATCTCTGACTTCAAAGGGTACAAGACCAAGCTCACTAGCGATTTTCTCGCGCTCAAACTTGGAGAGAGTTGTAATATTTTCGACTTTATCAATCAAGTTCACGAAAACCGCCGCCTTCATTTGCTTCTGGCGAAGTGGCATCAAAGTCTCTAAATATTGATAAAAATCGTTCATAGTCATCTGACTATAGCAAAAAAGTCGTGTTTTGACCACTCCCACACGCTGAAGCGTGGGCTACAAATTCGCCGTAGTCCAGACTTTAGTCTGTTTGAAGCACGCTAAAGCGTGGGCTACTGTCTGTCATCCTGAGGAACCGAAGGATCTCCGGAGATTCTTCGCTAACACTCAGAATGACAACTCTGATGTTCCGATCGGCCTCACTCTTGACAAAAATTTTTCTCGGTACCATAATAAACATGTTACATGTTGCACAATGAAAAGTAGTAAAGGTTCGCTGACCCAATTAGCCAAGAAACTTACTGGGAGCGAGCTTTATTTTTTGCGTATTAATAGATAAAATATTCTTATGAATCAAGCACAAAAAGATGCAATTTTGGACAAAGCGAAGGAACAAGTCGCTCGAATTTGTGACGTTTTGGAGAAGAAGCAGGATCTTGTCGAAATTCAGATAGAGAAAAGCAAAGAAACCTTCAAGAAAAAAGACAGTGAAGGCAAAATGTTCCAAAACGAGATTACAAAGCAAAACCTGAAGCGCTTCTCTGAGCTCGAATACCTGAAAAACTCTCCGTTTTTTATCCGATGTGAAGTCACAAACATCCAGACAAAGGAGAAAAGTGTCTTGAAGTTTGGCAAATTTGGCAGCAGCGAAGATGGCATATATTCATGGGTAACTCCTGCCGCTGAGATCAGATTTGACGATCCAGGCCCAGTCTCTTACTTGCGCCCTGACGGCGAAATGGAGTACCTCGATCTGGATGAGAAGGATCAATACCTGATCTCGAACAAGGAGATCAAATTTCTCTCGACTGAGAGCTTGGGCGCGCCTCGTGAGCTAATATTTCAGGAGTACTTTTCTGATCGGAAGTCTGGCTTCATGCTCCCAGAAATAGTCGCGGAGATGGAAAAAAGCCAAGACGTCGTGATCCGAGCAAATCACTTGGGACCATTTCTGATCTCAGGACCAGCTGGAAGCGGCAAGACCACACTTGCGCTTCACCGCATCGCTTTTCTGCTCCAATCACCTGATCTCATCGACACATACAGTAGCGAAAAGATAATTGTATTTGTTCAAGATACTGGTACTAAAGAATATTTTTCAGCCCTCCTACCATCACTTGGCATCGACGATGTCCTAATCACCACTTTTTCTGACTGGGCCTTTTCAATACTTGAACTTAAGGGGATTTTTTCGGCGAGAATCGGACACTCTGAGATCGAAAAAGACCATTATGAATACGCAAAAATCGAGGCCTTGCGTGAAATCAAGAGCGATTTACCGGCAAAATCTGGCTTTGAACTTCTTGAGACGATTTACTCTCCATTTCAGAATCACTATCAGAAAAAGATTTTTCAAAATCAAAAAAAGGATAATATTTACGACAGAATCGATCTCACCATTTTACTCATGGCGAAGAAGCAACAAGACGGTATTCTGCAGATTGTCCAAGATTACTACATTGAGCAAAAAAATGGTCAATACAGGAAGAAACGTGGACCGATTGCTCTCAAATACTCTCTGATTCTAGTTGACGAATTTCAAAATTATCTGCCAGAACAGCTGAAGCTCATGAAATTTTGTCTGAATCAGCAACTGAAGTCGATGATTTACGTTGGTGATCTCGCCCAGCAAGTCCGCATCGGTACGCTCCGTGACTTTGCTGATATCAACGAAAACATCCCTGCTGAACGTAAAGTTATCATGCACAAAGTTTATAGAAATACCCAAAATATATTACATTTTATTGAAAATCTTGGTTACGAGATCACAATTCCCAAGGAAATTGCCGTCGGTGAGCCAGTCTCTGAAGTTGGCGATCTCGACACATTTCTTGAGTTTAAATATATTCGAAATTTGATAGCAACAAAGCACTTCGGTACGATGGGCGTCCTACTCAAGGATGACGAGAAATTAGCCCTGTTTGATGAAGAGTTCGAAGATGATGAAAAAGTGCATGTAATGACCATCAGAGAGGCGCAGGGCGTAGAGTTTGACATCGTCGTCCTCGCCGATGTTTCTCGCAAGGATTATGCGAATAGCAAGAATGACGATCTACCAGCTGGACTCATAGAAGAAAATATCAAGATAAATAAGGACCTGATATACGTTGCTCTTACCCGCGCAATCAAAGAGCTCCATGTGATCGGCAAAGATAAGCTGTCTGAGATTTTGAGATAAATTCTTTTTGTCATTAGTTGATAACACGCTAAAGCGTGGACTACTTTCTGTCATCCTGAACTTGTTTCAGGATCCCGTCGCCATATAAACAGTTATGAGATCCTGAAACAAGTTCAGGATGACAAATTTTATAGCTGTCATTTCGAGCCATTGAGCCTTATGTCTTGGGGTTCCCGCATTCCGCGAAGGCGGAAGCAGGGACGCCTGCTTTGCTAGCAAGCAAATGCGGCGGAGAAATCTTCTGCTTATTTCCCTGTTTTGCTTTGTGAAACTCTGGTAGGATCTCTCGTCTCGCTCGATCCACCCGACGGTGGGCTCTCGAGATGTCGAGATGACAGTAATTAAAAAAGGACCGCTGAAATGAATCAGACGGTCCTAGATATGCTTTAGAAGCTTTTGATGACCGACAGAGTCGGACGATCAGGGAAGCTTACAAAGCGGATTTTGTAGTCTTCGATCTTGTAATCGATCTTCGGCCCTGTGCCCATGAATCGATCGTCGACTACACCAAGGGTGACTTTTGGGCTGATTTGGTAATTAATAACTGTCTTGTTAAAATTACCTGACCCGCCAGACTCTTGGCAATGGACTAAGGAAAACTCTCCGCTGGACAAAATAACTGTTCCGCCTATGCGGCCACTGTTTCCTGGGACAGATTCTAATCCGTACCCCAGTTCCAACCAGATGTGCTGGTTAGGTGAGTATGTTGCGCCTGCGTATGCCTGTGAATAGAATTTACTAATCACGGCAAAGCCGAAAGTTCCAAATCCGTCTTTATTCGGCGGTGTCGCCTGATAGAAACGGATCGTTTCGCCACCATTGGCGAGCCCAGCTTCAACTTCGACTGTGCCGAAAGCGTTCGCTGTGAGTGTTGCGATGAGAAGCGCAACGGTTAAAATTAAATTTCTCATTTTATTCCCCTTTTGGACCTTGTCTTTGCTCCGCACTATTGCGAAGCAAGGAAAGGTGGATCAAACCTCATGTTTGATCCAAGGTATTTTATTTGCCCTGCTGCCTGAGCTGGTGCTCAACGACGAGGGAAATTTCATTGTGTATCTTAGCGCGATATGGCCAGTCAACATCTTTCAGGTCGTAATCGTGAATGAAAGTGCTTACTTCACCAAGACCGTCTGCCTTAATTATCCCGTTAACCAGATAATTCCATTCGTACTGGCCACACATCATCTCGATGTACTCGCGCGTTTCTGGTCGGTCAATTCCTTCATAGACGTACCCAAGGAATTCGCGCATTCGTATTCGCGGCAAAATTTCTGTGTACGTCATCGATGGTTTCCCGCCAACCAGTTGCTGATAGTAATCTAAGAAGGCTGGGCCTTCTTCGTTACCTGGGCAATTCTGGTTAAAGAAAATAATTCCGTTGTCTGCGAGGTGATAACCAACTTTTGACAGTTGGTTCTTAAACTCTCTTTGGCCGTCCCAGCCGCCTCTCGCGTGCTGAGGAACCAGCATCTCATATTCCACTGGATATAAATGATAAGGCGGATAGATGCCAATTGTCCGGCATGAATGCGCAGGAGCGGTGTGCTGTGAATAAAACTCCTCAGAAATATTGAACTGGACACCATTGCGCTTTGCATTTTCTGCTGCGCGCTTGACTGCACGTGGATTCTTATCAATGGCTAAGATGTTCTGACCAGGGAAATGCTTTGCTACCAAGGTAGCGAAAACGCCCGAACCAGTGCCAACATCCAAGAAACCAATTTCGCCATGTGACTTAGCAATTGCTTCCGCAATATATGAATAGCAAGTGTGCCAAATGCATGGCTGCTCTTCATGCATCATGCACATCAGAGTATCGTCCGCTTCTGTGCGGTCTGTGCGATTAATCGGGTCGGTATAAATACTAATCCCGAAAAACTCGGCGTGATCTGCATAAATGCTAATCGAACCAATATTGTTTGTATTCATTTTTTTATCTCCAGAGTCGGCACCATTTTGTGCCTGCACTCTCGCATTTTTCAACGCTCTAGCCATCAATTTTTAATTAATGACTCGAGATTGTCCCGCACTTTTTAGGGTGCGGGTTGGCTTCTTTAACGAACGCATCTGCCTATTACAACCATGCAAATCCACTTGGCCTCATCTTCCTTTGAAAAGTTTGCCTGCAAACTTTTGCATGACTCTTTTGCTTCTTGAAAGTGTTTCACCAGGGTTTCGTCGTCTATAAGGGCACTGGCTCGTGCCAATAAGTCGAACATACCGGCCAACTTGGCCATTCTCAGTAATTCCATCATATTTTTATCTCCAGAGCCGACACCATTTTGTGCCTGCACCCTTTGCATTTTTTCAATGCTCTAGCCATCAATTTATAATTAATGACTCGAGATTGAGTCCCTAACCATTTTGGAGGCAAGGGACAGAATTTACTAATCTTCTTCTATTTCTTCTACTGCTTCTTTGCTGCTCATCAGCTGATCAAGAAGCATGGACCAGTTCTTCACGGAGATGATTTCTCCGTTTTTGCACTTAACCCAGAACTCATCTTTGGTCATAATGACCTCTGTGTCCTCGACACGGTAGAACTGAAAATTCCTTTCGGAATCATATCCGTGATTCAGCTGCTCAAACGAGTCAGCGAAACATGGAACGTCCATTCGGTTTGTCGAAGTGAAATTCACTTCCCCGATTTTAAAGCCCTTCAGCCGATCAAACGCGAGGATTACTGGGTCAGAATGATGATCACCCGATGTCAAGATCCCAATATTTTTGATGCCAGCCTGAAGTGCGTGAAGCACTAAGATCGGACCATAGGGCATATCGCCCTGCTCATCTGCCAATTGCTGGCCTTTGCCACTTAAGCAAATACCATGCTTTCCGTCAGATGAGCGAGGCATCATTACATCGGTCAGAACAACGTCAAATTCGCTGGGGTCAACGGCATCTTCGTTTCTATCAATGTATGAATCCTTCGGCTGAAGGATTTTATACGCTTCATCAAAGGAATCAGCGATAGTGAGGTCGTGACCGGCAAGCTGCTTTTTTGCTGCTTCGATGTTTTCTTTTTTGTCCTCAATAACGAGGATTTTCAATTTCTTAACCTGCATTTTATGTCTCCAGAGTCGGCACCATTTTGTACCTGCACTCTCGCATTTTTCAATGCTCTAGCCATCAATTTTGTAATTAATGACTCGAGATTGATCCTCGCACTTTTGACAGAGCGAGGAAGATCTTATTTCAATATATTTGATAATTTTTCGGCGTCTACGCCGCTCTTCGCCAAGTTCTGAATTTGGTTGCGAAACGTAGGGCCACAAGCAAGCTCGTGATTGCCATATTTCATTACCATTCTTCTCTCGGATACGAAAATTTCTCCGTTATGAATTTTGGCATACATGGCAAGGATCGCGACGATCGCTTCCTCCCATGGTTTCATATTGTTTGAAGCTTTTTCTGTGCTGCAAGCGAACACTTCCAGGCCTTTCTCTTGAATCCAAGACTTCGCACCGTCGTAAGACGAATTAATCGTCACGATTGGCATAGCCTTGTTAATACAAAATCCAGCGAGAAAACTTCCTTCGAAGCCCTGAGTTTTTTCACCAGGACCTTTTGGAAAACTTATGTTTTCAATAACAGCGTCAGCCTGAGAGAAACTTTTGACGGCTTCATCAAGACATCCGATGAATAATGGATTGATCTGAATAGGCGAAATTGCCATTATTTTTTCCAAAGCTAATTTGCAATTTGCAATCTGCTCTGGACAGTCTTCTACAAACATAACTGTTATAATATTCTTCATTTTTTTATCTCCAGAGTCGGCACCATTTTGTACCTGCACCTCATCTTCACTTTGAGTCGCCTTATCGGTCTCTCATCGTGACTAGCCATTGTAACACTTCCTACCTGTTTTGTCAATGCTACCGACAGTAGCATTGTCAACACTTGCTATACGAAATATGCAATATTTGAGATCAAAATATGCTTATGTATTGACTTTTTGTATAAAATTTTATATGATGTGTCGGTAATGGCGACTACACTAAACAACGAAAATTTAACCCTTGCACTGCAAAGTCTTGGCCTCACAAACAACGAGGTGAAGGTCTATTTGGCGAACCTAGAGCTAGGCGCCACATCCATCTGGGAGATAAGCCAAAAGAGCGGCATAAAGCGGCCGACTTGTTATGATATTCTCGAGGTTCTCTCGATCAGAGGCTTTGCCTCGAGCTCAAACGATGGCAAACGCATCATTTACTCAGTCGCTTCTCCGAAACAGCTCATGCAGATCGAGGAGCGCCGACACAAAAAAGTGGTTGGCACGTTTAACGAGCTTGAAGCGCTGGCAAATTCCGAGACAGAGAAGCCTTCTGTCCGTCAATTTATCGGCAAAAAGGGCATAGAAGAGGCTCTAAACCTTGTATTCTTAGAGCCAAAAGGCACGGAGATATTGGTCTATGGCAGCACGGTCTTCTTCGCGGACCCGATCTTCTATCAGGAATTCACCGAGAAAAGAAAAAAACATAATACAAAAATTCGCCTCATATATAGCGACACCGCGAAGCACCGAGAGATTTTACTGAGAGACAACGCAGATGAGCTGCGCGAAATTAAATTTATTCCTGAGAGCGATTATCAGGATATTCACTCTGAAACTTGTATCTTCGGCGATACGATGACTTTCACTTCTCCAGGAGAGAGTGAGCCATACGCACTCGTAATCGAATCACGTGCATTTGCGCTCGCTGAGAGGCAACGCTTCGAGATGCTCTGGCAAATGGCAAAGAAGTAGAAACTATTTGAAATAACAAAAAAAATACCAAGCCCTCTCCACGACACTTGGTATTTTTATAAGTCTAGGACGACAACTATTTACCTATTGAATATTGATTTCATCCTAGCAGTGGCAAAATATGATTTTTGCTTCATGCCAAGATCGACTCGCTCAAGATGTGGTGCACCTGTGGCCAACGCCTTCATAAAATATCGAAGCGCGGGTGTCGGCTCGACATAGTCAAGAAGCGTATACGAGATTTGATTAATCGCCTCGCCAAGTGGAGAGCGATTTTTATCATCCGTAGTATTCTTTTTGCCTTTATTCTGCTTGTATTCTTGAGTTATCAATTCTATTTTTGATTTCAACTCATCTCGTTTCTCGCTGGTCAATAGCACAGAATCTTTTGAAAGAGCAAGTATTTCGCGAGTGATAACTTTGGAACCGCCACGATCAATCGCTTCAAAAAAGCTACGAAAATTTGCAACATACTCCGCACCTTCGCCTACAGCCCCAGCGTCAATGAAAGTAATCGCTTTGTTTTCTTCATCGACAAAAACGTTACCATCATGCAAATCAGCATGAAAAATACCGGTTTCGAAAATTTCGCGAAACAGTTCTTGGCCAACTGCCCTGGAATACTTCTCATATTTTACAGGATCACTCTTAGACATCTTGCCGAGTTCTACGCCAGGTGCAAGCTTCTCCATCATCGTGTCTTCGCTAGCATAACGTACTTTTGTCGTCTGAAAGCTAAAGCCATTTTTGTCTTTCTTTGGCAGACTTTTGCCGAGTAGTTCCTGCTTGCGTGCTTCTTGCACAAAATCGGTCTCATCATGCAAAGTGGCACTTATCTCTGAAAGCAAATACCTAGGAATCTGAATATCCCAATTTTTTCGCAATCTATCGAAAACAACCGCTAAAGCTTGTAGATCGTGATCAATATATTTATCAATAGTGATTCTTTTCGCTTTAACTACTTCTTGTTCAGGCTCACCGTCCACTTCAGCAGTGACAATATGAGCCTGTTTGATCGAGGCCGCACCCAAAAAAGCATCAAGGGAGGTAACTTTCAGCTTCTCCCCGTCGAGCAAGCCATGATCCTTCATACGGCTGACAACTCCCAGCGGATTGAATGGCTCGGCCGCAGATTTTAGCTCGCTAAGCCTGTTTCGAAGACTTTCATTTATCTCTGGCGAATTTGATAGGACCTGACCAAGCTTGATTCCGGCCGCGCCAACCTGCTCAAAGAAAATAGCAATGAAATCCTCTCCTGAAATACTCTTTTCACCGCCCATTTTTTCGATTAGAGCCGCAAAGAAGTAATGCCGTCGCTCTGGCAAATACGCTTCGAAAACAGTAAGAAAAATATCTCGAAGCATCTCTGGCTTCATAAATTCAGACTGTGACTCAAGATTTGGGGCAATTTTCTGATCAAATATTTCTCCCAAGAAATTTTTCATAGCACTATTGTCAGCCTCAGAGCTTGGCTCGAAAAGTCCTTTGTCGCCCAAGAAGTGCTCCGCGAGAAAATCTCTCTTTTCATTTGACGAAAGCAGCTGGAAATCCTTGATCTGATTATCGAAGTTCAAGCCAAGCATTCCTCCTGTAATCTGAACTCTCTCTGGAGGCGATGCGCTTGCACCAAAAAGCCAAAGCAGAAGCTCAGATCTCTCTGCCCTATCTGTATTTGGCGCAATTCCTCTCAAGATTTCTGTGCCGACAAATTCTACTTCGGAATTCTTGCTAAGCTTACTCCCTTTTGTTGCCGCACTAGACAAAAGTGCTTCGATAGACTCTAGATCCTTTATTTCAAGACGACTTTCTAAGAGATAGTTCTTAATCAGGTAGTCGCGTAGCGAACATGGATCGGGAATGTACTTGAGAATCAGATCAAATTTTTCTGGTTTTCCCACCAATTCTGGCCGTTCAATAAGTAATCTACCGAGATTCCGCTGCGCAGAGACCGAATGTAAATTTGGATATATCTGGTCAACTAGCTTCTTAAGTGTTTCGAAATTAACACTATTAACCATCTGTGGCTCAAAATTTGATACTTCAGTCTGACATATCTCCCCATACTCCTTGATACCGTATGAGGCCTCCAAAAAAGGTAAGGAATGGGAGCTAAACTCTTCTTTGAAATCTTTCCCGAGAATGCCAAGATAAAAAACTTTCTTAAGAAGATAATCCCTAAAGACACTTGATGGGCCAGTATTCAACACGATGTCTAGCGATTTTTCATATTCCGACTGTGGATCTATGATTTGATCGGGCGCTTTGCTATAAACCTGCTCAGCTAACTTAATTATTGAATTTGACCCATGGAAAATTTCGAAATCTTCATAGTCTTTAATCGTACCATCTCTATGCATCTGCCAATATCGATCAATATATTCTTTTTTCTCAGATTCGCTTATAGAATCGATTACGTCTGTCAAGACATTGCCAAAAAAATCGTCCTTATTTCCGCCGCTTCTGTCGCCAACTTGATCTTGAAAATATGGTTTCAATTCACTAAACAGCTCGTAGCTGACGCCTTGTCTGTTCGCATAAGAAATTAGCAACTTGTCGCGTACTTCGCTACGGGCGAAACGATCAAGTATTTCCGTAAGGCTAGCCTGCTTGTTGTCAAAATACTCAACAATTTTATTCGCAGCATCATATTTAGAAGTTTTGCTTAGCTCATTATAGAAATCTGGGTCGTCTTTCTCAAGCTCCAATAGTAATATGTCGATAGACGACGACCCTAAGTCGACAGCGGGTGACCATGAGTCGATAGAATTAAATTTACCTGGAAGATCTTTTGTATCATCGCCTGTCTTCTGACGGTTCTCCAGATCTTTAGCTTTATCTAGAACATGCAAATAATTTCTAAGCCACTCTATAGAAACCTTACCATTTTTATAATATGGAGTAAGCCTATGCGGAGAAAAATAAATCCGATACTCTGCCAGCCAAGAGAGAAGTTCTTCAGGCTGCTTGTGAGTTAATTTTTCGAGCTTAAGAATGTCATCATTTTCCGAATTCATCGTCTGGTTTAATGAGAATGGATTGCGGTCAAGCTTATTTTCAGAAGTAACTGAAGCTTGAATAAGTTCAGCATTTAGCAGGGCATCCGGATCACTCTGGTCCATAAACGCCTTCAGGTCGTTCTTAAAATCAGGCCTATTCCCGCCAATACCATCACGAGTCAGATGCGAAAGTAACTCGATATATTCCTTCGAAGAAAGAACAAGATCGCTCCAAATATTGCCATCCAAATCAACAGGTTCGCAGATTTGATATATTTCAACTATTAATTTAACTAAATTTTCAGTTGGACTTTGTATCGTTTGATCGAGTTGACGACATAATTCCGAAAGCTCCTCTTTCGACCAATTATTTTTGAGTACTTCCTTCACATACGCATAATATTCTGGCAGTTTGGCATCTTTTTTCTGCAAAATTTTAACATCTTGTACCAAGGTCTCTGGCTTTGCAATAACCTGCTCGTCGAGCAAGACTAGCAATTTCTCGATTTGCCAGACCTCTTCTGGAAAGCGATTCTTCAGCGTCGAAATTGTATCAAGAAGAACTGACCGATCTACTGGTCTGATAGGAACTCTTGAGCTGGGGAAGCTGTCGTCAAGCAGCAGAGATATAGTATTTTTACTTTTAGGCTCCGAGGGCCAAGAGGCGACAAGCTTCGAGCTGTATGGGTCCAAGTTGCTATCGATTCCTCCATAACCGAAAAAACATTTTGGTAAAAGAGGCACAACTTCTGGCAAGTGCTGACGTGCTGCACTTGGACGCTGGGTCTCTTGACCCGCAAGATAGAGTGATTCAAACATCTCTCTAGCAATGGTCTCCTTTGTTTCGGCGGGGATATCTTTTGGTAACATCGCTGAGAATTTCTCACAAAAAGATTGGGTAATTGGTTCGATATGCTTCTCCCAAACATGGCCAAAAGCAAGATTATCTTTATGATATTTGTTTTCATACAATATTGAAGTTGAGAAATCCCTTTGGTAATCTTTTCTGCCCTCTGGCGTACCAAAATCATAATGTATCGAGTCTTCAGTACCGACAGCATAATCCGATTTTGACTCCTCTTTTTTTGTAACAGACGAGAGACAAGCCAATGCCAAACGAATTTTTTCCTGATATTTCGCCTCGACACTACCGGTCTCTAGCCACTGATCTGCGAGACCCCTTGCTTCTGGCTGTCCTGCAGAGCAATCAAGCTTAATCGCAGAATAAGAGGAAAGCTGAAATGTATTGACCTTCTCAAGATCTGGCAACTCAGCCAAAACCTCATCGAGGATATCTCCACTTGCACTTCCCAAGCTTGATTTGTTCCAAGCTTGGACGCCACTATATGTTTCTGGGTACAAGTACGTGTATAAATATTTGACATCAGACGTCATCTTAGAGCTGTCACCAGCTTTCATGCTAGCAAGTTTATCCTCTATATTAGGTATTTCTCTTTGAAGGCTTAGAATTTTACTTTTCTCATCTATCGACAACTCCGTCGATTGGCTTTTTTCATTTAATTCATGGAGCTCTTTTTCACTTCTATCAAGATAAGCTTCAAACTCGTTGATTGATTTCTTAATCTCCCCGCCAAGCAAGATCAGATACGCAGCAAAAACCTCTTCCATCCATGGACGCTCGGCAAGCGCTCGCATGCATAAATATTCTGTTGCACCTAACGAAACAGTCATTTTATCATGCAAATCGGATAAGTTTTCATTATTTTTTGCAAATAAGCCAATAAGTTCATCAAGGGTCCTTGCTTCCTGAGCTTGCTTGATTATCTCTTCTGACCGGTACGGCTTTTCTGGCTTGCTTGTCAGCTCTTTCGGTCTAGCTGTCATGCCCTGCAATATTGTGTCTGGATCCGATATCAGCTTGAGCACTTCTTGTCTACGTGATTCACCGCATGGATGTGTCAACGAAAAATTGGAGCTGCCGAGAGAAATCAGAAATTCTTGCATCTCCAGAGCCTCGCGAGGATTAAAACCGGCTTTACTCATAATTTCAGAGATACCGGTGAGGTCAGCATCATATTCTTGCTGTTTACGTGTAACCATACTCGGCTCGTCGCTCCGCTGCTGTTGTAAATGGCATATTTCATGAGATATCACATACGCTAAGTTGTCTTCAGATACAGTTCCATCTTCGCGCCATTCGTCAACACATGACAAAATGATTTTCTGTTCCTCATCAGTGAGAATGCTGAGCTCTTCTTCAATCGACTGGTCGTTTTGTATTTTTACAAACAATCCAGCTGCCCCTCCCTCAGCAAATTCAGAATTTGTCGCCGAAATTATTTTTGTCATTTTTTTCTCAAGATTTTGGTTGGCTCTTTTTTTCTTGTATTCGGCAAATTTGTTGATCAGCCCTGTGTACATAAAAATGATATGCGATTCTGGATGTTCGACAGTAAACTGACCAGGACTGTCATCCCTTTGCACGGGAGAGTTTTCTGGCCCAGGCTTCTGATAAACAAAAGCATTTATTTCTGGGCTATTAATCAAGGCAAGCTCCAGCTCACCTTCAGAAAAACCAGCCGTCTTCGCCAATTTTGCTATCACTGCGTCAAGTATTTCCTTAATTTTTTCGTCTTCAATCAGTCCAAGCTGTTCAGAGTAAAGAGCTTTTTGCTCAGTTTCCATCTGAGCATACTCTTTGTTGGCATTCTCTCTCTCATACTTTTCTCTTGCCTTATTGGCCTCACGACTTCGTCGCAAAAAACGCTCACGAAAACCAATGACAGACTCTGGGCTGATGATTCTTGGTTCTACTGTTGTCTTTTCTACGTCACCTTTTGGAGTTTGATCTACCTCTGATTTGCTGATCTCAGTCATTTTGTTCCTGGTAAATAATTTGCGATGCATATGTATTATATATTATGGGTATTCAAATTTATATGACCTCGCTCCAAACTAATATACCCACATGCTATCTTTTCGATTACAACCTATAATATACAAAAATCGCCCCGAAGTTCATCGGGGCGATTGGTTTTTTTAGAGTTTTACCTCCCAGACCATCGCGGTCTTTTTGTCAGCAGCAACACCAGCTGCATAGATTTTGCCATCAAAGGCGATGATTGAACGGATCATATTTTCCGTCTTTGCAATCAGGACCCATTTGTCACCAACGGATTTCCGTATCTCGTTGACGCCAGTCACCTGGTGTTCGCCAAAGGTGTAAAGTACCCCATCAACCTCAAAGAAGTCTTGGACCCCACCTTCGCCTTTCCATAGACGTTCGATCTTGCCGTCTTTCAGGACAGAGATCTCTGCGTTGGAAAAACGCGTCGGGCGCATGCTGCCACCGTCAGTGCCACCAAAAAAGATTTGACCTTTATAAGCGTACATTGCCGGGACTCCGCCACTAACTCGGCCAATCTGTTTGAACGTTATGCCGTCAAACTCATGGATAGTCGAGCTACCCCAACCGCTGGCAAAAGCCACGATCAGTTTGTCTCCAGCCAGGACCATTGCGGTCACCGCCTCTTTTGGATCAAGCGGGTGAAATTCCCACATATTCTCCTTGTTGAGACGATACAAATGCTTCCCCGAGCATCCACCAACGCCAGCCAACAGCTCACCTTGATAGCGAGCGAAGGAGTAGACATTGCCCAGCAAGCACTTTACTTCGCGCTGGACTTCATACTGACCTTCGACGGGTTTCAGGTTGATTGCCTTGCCGTTTGGCTTGATCCGCCAAACACCACCACAGCAGCAGCTGCCATCTCCAACAAGCACGCTTTCGCCGTCCTTATACATGACGTTGACGCCTTGCTTGGTCTGAAGCGCAAGCTTATTCCAAACTTCGCCGTCTTGCAGCCAGAATTCTCCGGTGCTCATCCCAGCGATCAGCTTGCCCCCAATCACGCTCAGCTCTGCAAAGTAATCTACACTATAGCTACTCTCTTTCGCTGGACGGATTGCGAGAAGCTCAGTCATCGCAAATGGCTTTTTTTCCACTTGCTGTACCGCTGGAACATCTCCCAACTTTTGCTGTATGACACTTGCTAGAGTGTCAGCTCCGCCACATTCACACAGGGTAAAAGGAATTTTGTTAGCTTTGCAAAATGCTTCATATGTGCTTTTGTGGCATTTGCAAGACAAGATATGGATTTTCTCCATGCCAAACATTTTCGCAAAGGCGTTCACCATTGCGGCAGAAACAGTCTGCTTCGCATCATTTGAGGCAGAGAGATACAGACAGACTTCATCTATCTGCTCACTACCCGCTGCAGTGAAAAGCATCTCCAGAAATAATTGTTCGGAGATTTTTTCCATATTGCCGTTGTATTTCGCAGTTTCAAACTGCTTGACGACAACGCGGCCGTTTCCATGTGGGCCTTCAGCAAAACCATTTACCTTGTTTTGGCTCATGATTAGGGTTGTATTGGTAGTCATTCTGACCACCTCCTCATAAATTTTCGCTTTCACGTGGCGATCACGCTCGCATTTCTTTAGGGCGAGGCCTATATTTAGTTGTGATGAGCTGATTTTTCAACTCTCCAGTCATCGATTTACTCAATGACTCGAGGTTGGTCCCGATGCACATGCGATCGGGATAAATTTTAGCGATTTCTGTTCAGAAATCTTTTTTCGGCGAAGAAATCACTCATGAGCTCGGCTTGGATCTGTCGGCCATAAGCATCACTTGCTGCTTTGCGATCTGCTTCGAGCTTGGCTGCAGCTTCTGCCTCCGCTTCGAGTCGACTCTTTTCCCAAGCAGCTAAGACTTCGTCTGCTAAGATTTTTATCTGAGCAGCTAGTCCAAGATCTCTGATCAGGCTAGATTTACCAATCTGGCCTCTCTTGGTCTTCCCCATTGATTCGATTTTCTGAGGTTGTTCTTTCTTAAATGTGACATACCAGCGATATCCCTGATAAATTACATTCATGAAAAGTTTGCTGTTCCCATCGGTTCCCTGACCAATGAGTCGAATTTTAATTTTCATACTTTCCCCTTTGCATTTTTCAACGCTCTAGCCATCAATCTGTAATTAATGGCTCGAGATTGATCCCCGCACAACTTTGTACGGGGAATCGGTTTACCACCATTCATCGATATTGTCATGGTGCCTGTTAAACTCACGGCTCTCTTCTTCTCTGCGCTCATCCGCTCTGATCTTGTCAGCAGCCCTTCTGATTTCGACTTGTTTTCTCTCGGCTTCTAACTGGACTAAAGCGATCGCTTCAGCCTCCAGTCTTGCGATTTCTGCGGCTTTTTGTTCCGCTCTCGCCAGACTCTTAGCCTTAGCGGCTTTACTACGTACCGGAATATTTGCTCCGTTTGAAACAGAGACTTTTTTAATTAACATTTTCGTATTCCTAAGGTCGATGCCATATTGCATCCGCACCTAGCTCGCATTTTTCAATGCTCTAGCCTTTTACACTATTGTAGTCGGCTCGAGATTGACCCCGATGCATTTTGCGATCGGGGAAAATTTTTATTGCGGTCGTCCTTTGACCGCTAAGACCTTATTCTTGAAGGCCTTGTTTGCGGTGACGTCCACCGCGGTAGCTGCCCACTGTGGCAGTCGGAATGCTTCAGCGTCTTCGACGCTTTCAAATTCACACTCCATTGTGAAGAGGCCGGCAAGATTGCCGAAGTACTCATCGATCTCAAGGATTAAACCTTGAAAGTCGATAGCGAAGCGGATCTTTTCGATCTGCTTGCCTGTGGTCTTCTGCCACAGAGTGCTAAAGACCCACTCCGGGATCTCCACTTCCCACTCTTCGCGGGAAAGGGTACCGTCACCCTTGACGGTCATAAAATATTTTTCGCCTTTCTGGCGGATGCGCAGCTCACCGTCTTCGGTGACTAAGTAGCCCTGCTTCACAGGGACACCAATAATGGTGCTAAGGATTGATGGGCGTTCCCCTAAGAGGAACTTTTTTTCAATTTCCATTGCTTTTCTCCTTTTTCAACGCTCTAGCCTTTTACACTATTGTAATCGGCTCGAGATTGACCCCGATGCTTATGCGATCGGGGTTGAATAATTTGGGGTGTGCGTCTCGTTGGTCGGATTGGCGCCGACCCGCCTTACAGGACAATCATTTCGGCCCTCCTTCTCCTTGAGTTCCAAGGAGCCAGATACATTGAGTGTGTCTCGCAAGCGAGTCATCGGCTCACAGTCCGGTCCACAGACTCTTCAGTCTGCTTCTAGGCAACTATTTGCCTAAGTGGCGCCAGACCACAATCATGGCTGTAAGCGCTGGGATCATCCCAGTCAGCATCAGGTACATGATAGCCTGGTCCAGCTTGTGCTGGCGTGGGCTTTTTGCTTGCCCGCGGACAGTGGTTACAAATATTGCTATTTGATTTACTGTCCAGCAGCCAAAGCCTACTGCCCATAGTGTCAGCCCGATGAAGGCTGAATATATTGCCAAGTAGGTTTCAAACTGTGTCATATCCTTCTCCTTTTTCAACGCTCTAGCCTTTTACACTATTGTAGTCGGCTCGAGATTGACCCCGATGCATTTTGCGATCGGGGTGAATTTTTTTTGTTAGCGAGTTTCCTCCATGATTTGGCTCAGGTGAGCCAGGCAGAATTCTACTTTCTGCTGAAGGGTCTCTGTCGTCCTGACTACCGTATGATTACGGTGTCCGCTCCAAGCGGCGATAAGCTTCTGATCTAGCTCTCTAGCTGTGTCAGAATCTTCGAATCGGCTTGGGTTGGTCGCCTTCAGGCGGTCGTACTCTTCTGGGCGATCCGTCGCCAGAGAGTTAAGGTGAAGTATGTGGTCGTATTGACCCAAGTACTCCTCCAGAGTAGTTGCGAATCGTTCGCAGAACTCTGCTGTGCCTCCTGGCAAGTATGCTGCGCCGTCCAAGATCCCTCGGTCGCAGACTATGAACTCGATTCCTTCGAGCTGTGAAGCTTCAGCTTCTGCCTTTGCTTCGTTTGCCAGCTGGCGTTCGACAATCATTGTCTGGAATATACTTTGCCACTCTTGTGACCAGTCCAGGTCTTTCCCTGGTACTCCTGGGCCGCCTTCGGCCATCGGTGTCTCAAGTAATTGAGTGGCCGCTTCCGGCACTACTATTACTTGTCCAGTGAAGTGTTGCATGATTGCTTTGAGCACTTCGCTCTTGGCGCCGCATGGGCCGCCGGTGATTACTAACTTTTTCAATGTTATTTTCCTTTTTCTTTCAAGTAGATTTGGCACTTTTGCCTTCCTCATCTTGAACGAACCCATTATAGCATTTGTCGCAGTATTTGTCAATGGTATTGACAGTAAATATACTTGCCTTATTGTATTTTAGTGTCATAATTGATCTTAATTTTTGCATCTATTGACATTGTAATTTTTATTTATTATAATAGTGTCAATAAATATGACTACAATAAATGCCAATTTAAACGACCTTTTAGCGCTGCTAAATCTTAGTGAAAACGAGGTAAAGATTTATCTCGCCGGCCTTGAACTAGGAGCCAGCTCGATTTGGGAAATAGCCCAAAAAAGTGGGGTGAAACGCCCCACTTGTTATGTAGTTCTCGAAGAGCTCGCTTTTCGCGGCTTCGCCTCCAGCCATAACGACGGCAGACGCGTCGTCTACTCGGTCATCTCGCCAAAGCAGCTGATGGTTCGAGAAGAAAACCGCCACCGCCGTCTCCGTGATGCTGAGAGTCAGCTCCAAGCGATTGCTAGCAGCTCCAAAGAAAAGCCACGAATCCGAACATTTCTAGGCGCAGAAGGGATCGAGCAAGTCTATAATATGGCGCTCGAAGAGCCGCGTGGTTCAGAATTTCTAATCCTCGGTGAAAACATGCTCGAAACTGATTATGTACAAAATATCACAGAGTCGATCATCGCACGTAACAAAAAAGGGATTCAGACGCGCGGTATTTTTCCTGACAATCACGTGAACCGTACTATGCGACTTGAGAAAAACCCTATCGACCAGCACAACAACCGTTTTCTACCTGTAGACAGCTTCGCGCCACAGACGCAGACTCTGATCTTTGGCCGAACTGTCGTTTATGTCGTCCACACCGAGAGCGAACCATTTGCCACAGTGATAGAGAGTAATTCGCTGGCTCATGACGAAAAAATGAAATTCGAGCTATTTTGGGAGCTCGCAAAAGAGTAATTATAGACATATATAACAAAAACTTTGAAATTCAATCTTTTACCGTGATAGTCTAGAACCTCCTCACATTCTACACGATCGACGATATTGTGAGGAGGTTTTGAACACATGGATGAGATGACTTAAGCTGTTTTGTCTAGACTCTTTAGAATATAACCATCGATATTCGTCTTCTCTGCAATTATATAAACGACGTAAGCATCCACTCCATACTCTGAAGCCGCAAGCTCAACCAAATCGCCGACATTTTTATCACAGACCCAGAGACTTTTCTGAACTTGTACGAAACCAAGACGCTTGATTGTTCGGCGAAATTTATCGCGATTTGATCTCAATCTTTCAGGTATATCGAAGGAAACAAGACGTGTTTTGTGATCAGACACACATCTTGCTGATATATTATCAATAATTGCCAATCGCGCTTTATTTGTAAATCGTACAGACTCAGCTTCACTATCCTTTACGATTTCGACATAGCCAGATCTCTTGAGATTGCCGAGAAGCTTCGTGATATTCTGACAGGTTAACACTCTCTGAGTTTCTCGACCGTTAATAAGCCGATAAAACTCTTTGCGATCAAAAGCATATGTAATTGACTCTGGAATACCAATAAAGAAATCGATAACCTCCAGCGCCACACTCTTAACTTTTTGCTTAGTACTTTTATCCAAAATATTCCCCTTGTTTAATATATATAATATTATACACAGTAACCTCCTCACATTCTACACGATCGACGATATTGTGAGGAGGATACGTACCGAACAGAAATTCGTAATTATGATTTTCGATTTAGAAAAACATAAAGTTGCTATTCGCCGCTGTCGTGTTTGACGTGGTTTTTGTCGAGATCAGTGAAGCGCATTTGGGCAGGATTAAAGAAGAGCTCGACGTTGGGAATAATTAATTACAAAACAATTAATTTCTAATTTGTTTTTTAATTGTTTGCAATAACAGTACAATTTCTTGTTGCTTGGATAACAATTGTTCTCGATACTGATTGAATTCTGGAGTCCGAACTGCTACTCCACCTTCTTTGGAATACTTTGGTGGCTCTGTCGTATTTGTCATTTCTAGAACCAATGAATTGATCTTTTCTGCCATAGTAATAGTTTCTGATTGTTTTGACATTTTAATCTCATCCCCATCAGTCTGCTGCTTCAAAACCAGTGCTTTGATCTCCCCGACCGGATAATCAGCGATCAGTTCGAGAATCGTCAGCAGATCAGACAGTGATGCGTCTTGGACCGACATAATCGCACTATCAATATCTTCAACCATCTGAGCCTCAGCAGACTTCTCCTTAGCCACCACCTTCTGTTCGTTGTTGTCTGTCGGTATTTGATTATTTGCAGCACCAACTGGATGCAGATCACGAATAAGTCGAATTTTATCACTATAGCTTCGGAGTGCAGCACGATGTATTAACTTACTCACCCCAGCACGGCTCAGCAATCCATCGTTGCCATCCTTTGACATGAACGGCGCCAACCGTTTCAGTGCATACGCCCAAGCCTTACGCTCGATATTCAAGGAGTAGGTCAGATTTTTATCAGAAGAGAAAGTTTGATTACTGCGATCATGTAATGCTTCATGAGCGCCATAGCCCTCAGACGCTTCTGATTTTGTAGCCGCATACATATGGCCAATCTCATGTAACAGGGTTACGACATCGACTGCATGAGTAAGCGATCCTGAAATGAAGATGCTAAAACCATCTTTTGTCAGATGAGTGACAACATGAGAGCTGTCATTAGCAAAATATTGGTCCGTACTCGCATAGATCTTTGTCCCTGTCGGCAATAGATCAGAAATAGACAATTACTGCTCCTTGTCCCCAACTTGAGCCGAGATCTGTAAATCGTCGATTTCCAAAATTGTCACTCGCTCCAAACCCATGGGAATTACCCCCTTCTCAACTATTTCACTCATCATTCTATCCCAACAAGCTTCGACAACGGATTCGCCATTTGATAGCTTTTCCTCTTTAATCTTTTTGAAATCATAAACTAAGGGTTTGTAGTCGTATTTGATATCAAGGGCGCCAATCTTGGCTTCAACTTCACGACCGTTGTCCTCCACCTTCTCTTGTGTAGCCAAACCTAAATCTGAATGTAGATTTAGGGCCGGCTCTTGCTGACTTTCTAAATATTTATCGAGATACCCTGATGATTTTTCCATATTTATCTTTCTTTTTATTCGCTGCTGTCGTGCTTGACGTGGTTTTTGTCGAGATCGGTGAAGCGCATTTGGGCAGGATTGAAGAAGAGCTCGACGTTGCCGATTGCGCCATTTCTGTGTTTACGGATAAGAACTTCGGTAATGCCCTTGCGATCTGTGTCTGGGTGATAGTATTCGTCTCGATATAGGAACATAACGATATCAGCATCTTGCTCGATAGAGCCAGATTCACGAAGGTCTGAGAGCTGAGGTCTCTTGTCATCTCGGTGCTCAACCGCACGGGAGAGCTGAGAAAGAGCTATAACTGGCACATCCAGCTCACGAGCGAGACCCTTAAGACCTCGAGAAATTTCTGAGATCTCCTGAACTCGATTTCCCTCGCTGCTACGTGAGTGACCAGACATAAGCTGCAAGTAGTCGATGATGATCATCGAGAGACCGTGCTCCATCTGAAGTCGTCTTGCCTTGGCTCTGATCTCCATGATATTTCCAGAAGCAGAATCGTCAATAAATATCGGCGCTTCTGAGAGCACGCCCATGGCGTAGCCGATCTTTGGGAAATCTTCATCTGTCAGGTTTCCGGTACGAAATTTCCATGAGTCTACACCTGCTTGAGAAGCCAAAAGACGATCGACAAGCTGATCCTTGCTCATCTCGAGAGAGAAAACAGCGATAGGAAGTTTCTCACCGATGGCCGCATTTTCTGCCAAATTAAGCGCGAAAGAGGTCTTACCCATCGAAGGACGAGCAGCAAGAATGATCAGATCTGATTTATTGAAGCCAGCCGTCATCGTATCGAGATCGCGAAAACCACTTGGCACACCGCGAATCGCACCTTTATCCTTGTCCTTGTGAATCTTGTCAATCCGATCAAAAGCCTCTGTAAGAACATCTTTGATCGGGGCAAATTTGTTTTTTAGTGATTTCTGAGATACAGCAAAGAGCGCCTGCTCGGCTCGATCGAGAGTTTCGGAGACTTCGCCGTCTTCGTCATAGCTGCACTCGGAGATATCAGCACCAGCCGAAGCCAAGCGACGAAGAATTGCCTTATCTCGAACAATCTGGGCGTAGTAGACAATATTTGCCGCCGATGGAGTGCTATTTACGAGCTCAGCCAAGTAGCCTGAGCCACCGACCTCTTTTATCTGGCCTGCGCTCTCCAAAATCTCGGATAATGTAACAATATCGATCGGCATACGTTTTTCAAATAAGTTGGCTATAGCCGCATAAATCATACCGTGACGGTTGTCGTAAAAGTCCTCTGCAGTGACAATATCCGCCATCTTGATGATCGCATCTTTATCTAGCAAAATAGCGCCGAGAATACTTCTCTCTGCGTCCATGTTTTGAGGTGGCATACGCAAACCGAAAGGGCTTGGTGCTCTCTCAGGCTTTTCGTTCCTAAATTTTTCAGTTTGTCGTGCCATATGAATATTATTAATTACCAATGATCAACTATCAATTATCAAGTAAAGGTCAAGTTATCAATTTCCAATTTGTAGTCCCTCTCCTTTTCAAGAGCCTGTCCTGAGCGATGAGGTCGCTCACCTCAGAGTCGATGGCAGAATGACAGAACTTAATGTTTGTCATTCCCGCGAAGGCGGGAATCTATATATTTTGCCTGGATCCCAGCCTTCGCTGGAATGACAGCGCAGGGAGATCCTTCGGTTCCTCAGGATGACAGATAAAGAAGTACTGCTAACTGCTAACTGCTAACTGCTAACTGCTAACTGCTAACTGGTAACTGCTAACTGGTAACTGCTAACCAATTACACCTCAAACACCTCGGTCACTGCCTTCTCAAGATCGCCCACTGGTGCGGCAGGAGCTGCTGGCTTCTTCTCGCTATCGATCTCACAAGCGATTGTATATGTGCAACCAGTCACATCGCAAACAATTTTTTCTAGAATTGCGGTATTTTGTGGCTCAGATATCTTATCCTTGTGAAATTTGAATTTGACGCCAAGTGTCAGACGATTTTTTGTGACCTGCGCTGGTCTAGCATCTCGAAGCAGTGCTGCAAGTGTCGAGTTTTCACGCTTAGTCGTATCGATTATCTGCTGCCAAATGTCCTTCGTCATCTCGAGAACAGGCACAAGCACATCGTCGGTCATCTCTGCAAGCTCAGATTTTGGCTTTTCGACTATGACGACAGGTGGAACGACAGCTTCTTCTTCGAGAACGATATCTTCTATCGATATTTCCTCGGATTTGATCTCTACAGGAGGCTGCTGCACGATCACAGGCTCGGGCTTAGCCTCAGCAATCTTCTCTGAGGCGCTAGCAGGCTTCAGGACAGGAGCAATTTTTGCCTCTGGCACATTATTAGCTTCCTTTATAATAGTGCCTCCTGCGGCATTGCAAGCCTTCACAACGGCTATTTCGATAGGTAGCAGAGGGTTTCTGGTCTCCTTTGTAAGCGAAAGTGAACCAATAAGTATCATCAGGATCTCGAGAACTTGCGCTTGCGTGACCGTCTTTGCAAGCTCCTTGATCTTGTTTATGTTCTCAGTTGTGTCTTCGACAAACATCTCACCTGATACTTGCGTGAGCAAAACCTGTCTCGTCTTCTCAATAACGCTTTTTAAGAATTCGCCAAGATCATAGCCCTTGTCGAACAGCTCGTGGGCGATTTTTAATCCCTCCTCCGGAAAGTTATTAAAAATCGCCCCCACAAACTTGTAAACTTCGACCGACTCAGCGA
>Ga0194056_10000184_pt1 | contig 31036 bp, 30 predicted proteins | sample SepL4413m_MetaG_FD_155458 | JGI IMG/M metagenome (GOLD analysis project Ga0194056, IMG submission 155458) | Anoxic zone freshwater microbial communities from boreal shield lake in IISD Experimental Lakes Area, Ontario, Canada - Sep2016-L442-13m | ecosystem: Environmental > Aquatic > Freshwater... | reverse complement strand
GAAAGCTGAAGGTTGTTGTATAGTACATAATTTGTTTCCATAATTTACTTTTTATTAACATATTTTTTGGTATTAATAAGTATATTTGACGGATAAATATTGCAAACGGTTTAACTACTTGTACCTTCTGGCGATAACCAAGCCCTTGTAGTTAAACAAAGCGAAACCTGTATAGGTTTCTTTGGTAGATACGCCCGATCTGTTATAGGTCGCAGTTAACAAAAGTTAACAAAAGTTAACAAAAAAGTATCGGCATTTTCAGTTGTGCTGAACCAGATGGAACAAGATTTGTATTAGCTCCTATCCCTTTAAATTGCTTTATTTCAGATGTCGGTTAAAGCTAATATCGGAGATAGTGTTACAAGCAGGAAAATTGATCAGATTAGTATCTTGATGAGTGCTAATCTGATCAACTCTAATTCATTGACAGTCAAAACTCAGCAAATTACACTGACACCAAATTTTCGCTGAAGAATATCCGGCTACCCCACTTTAGTCAGGACAAAAATACCAACGTTAGACCTGACAGGTTTATAAAACCTGTCAGGTCTGCCCCAGGTTAAATTGATGGCCCGCCATTTTAAACTACCGTTATTGTGGGAGCGACGCCCACGTCGCGATTTGAGGCGTTGGTCGTTAATCGCGACGTGGGCGTCGCTCCTACGTAGTAGGGGCAGAAAATTTTCTGCCCCTACCTATCGCGTTTTTTAAAATCGCAGGGGCTAACGCCCCCTGCACCCCATCAAAAGCACCTAATGACCCGAAGCATCAAATTACCCGATACTGCCTCGCCGCTTTAAGCCCATTAATCCGACCAGAACGCTACCGAATAGCCAAAACGCACCGGGTACCGGAACGGCGGGGATTACGTGTTTTTTGTTAAACAATCATGCAACAACTTACCTTATTTGACCGGCTACAAAAAAGATTTATCGTTAGGTTCATGCCGGTTGGTTTACTAAAATTGACTGGCCGCTTTGTATTATATTGCTTTCGCTCGTAAGTCTTACGTCAGTGACCGCAGTGGGTCATAGCCCTTCGCAATTCATCATGCCAAGTGTCCGCTATAATAAATCAACACACTTTCAAAAAGGCTTGCACTCACCGCTCTTTTTTAAAGTAAGAGGTGAATACTTAGGAACGTGCATGAAATAACTTGACCATTTATATCCCCTCACCCCAACCCTCTCCCGGAGGGAGAGGGAGCAAGATGCCGGAGTTATTTCATGCGCACTCCTCCTTACCTTACAACAGCTGTTTTATTTCCGGATAATCATTGATGAGTTGTTGCCGAAATGCTTCAATCGCTTTTTCATCATTGCGTTCAGCTCTTGGAACCGGCACTGTGATTTCACTAATAACCGTCATAGGCGCCGCTGACAAAAAGATCAGTCGATCAGCCAGTGCAATTGCTTCGCGCAAGTCATGGGTAACAAATAACACCGTATGCGGGCGCTCTTGCCACAGTTTTAGCAGCAATTCCCTAACCTGCCTTGCTGTGGGCGCATCCAGCGATACAAAGGGTTCATCCATTAGCAATATCTCGGGATCAACGGCAAACGCACGGATGATTGAAACCCGTCGACTCATGCCTAATGACAAGCGTTCAGGGTAAACATGTTGCGACTGGGTCAATTGCATCACTTCCAGCAAGGGATCAATGACCGTTGGCGATTGGTCGCTGCCTAACACTAATTCTATATTTTCCCGCACTGTTCGCCAAGGCAGCAATCGTGGATTCTGAAAAATATAGCCGATTTTGGGATGTGACTGTTGCTGTCCCACCCGAATTTCACCGTCATAATCAGTATCCAGATTGGCAATAATATTTAATAACGTGGTTTTACCACAACCGGAAGGCCCCACCAGACAAATAAATTCGCCAGATTTAAGTGAGAGTTTAAGATCTGCAATCGCCGTATGAAGCCCCGCCTGCCCTATCGCCGGATAAGTTTTACTGTGGATGTTGATTTGAATATCGCTCATCGTCGCCACCGTAGGGATTTTTTATCCAGCGGTTTCAAAATCAGCAATTCTATCAGTTGAATAACCGCCACAAAAGCTATCGTGTAAGCCAAAATACTGGCAACATCAAACAACTGAAAGAACAAATGCAATTGATAGCCCATGCCGTTACTGCGACCCAACAACTCAACCACCAGAATAATTTTCCAGATTAAGGCCAAACCGGATCGCGTCGCGCCCATCACAAAGGGATGTAATTGCGGCCATATCACATGAACCAGGGTTTTACGCCGACTAAAATTAAAGCAACGCGCCATATCCAGTAAATCCTGATCCAGCGTGCGCGTGCCTTCTCTGATAGTGACGATAACATTGGGTAATTTGTTGATTACAACCGCCACTATGGCCGCCGATTCAATCAGGCCAAACCAGACATAGCACAAGATAATGGTCACCAGCGCCGGTACATTTAAAAAAATAACCAGCCAGTTATCAAAGAAAGCATCCAGTTTTTTATTGCGCCCCAGCACAATCCCTATTGCACAACCCAATAGCATGGCGATAGAAAAACTAACCACCAGTCGGAGCAAAGTAACGCCCAAATGAAAAGGCAGCTGCCCTGTCACACAAGCTTGCCAAAAAACCTTGGCGACCGTTTCCGGTGCGGGTAAGGTGTTATTGTTTAAATAAACCGCCAGACCTTGCCAAACAGCCAAAAAAACCAGCAATGACAAGGCGGGCAAAAATTTCCGGGGAAGGCTCAAATCAGTCTACAGACCAAAAAGTACCGGGTTGCAGCTGTTCTGATTGCCCCGTTAACCGGTTATTACTTAACGTGCGCAGCATGGTATAAATGCGTGCTGCCGCTTGTTGCTCCTTGTCGCCCCATTGCTCAATACCGCCCTCACAATAACGCTGGCGCATGAGGGTTTGGGTGGGAACATCATCGGTATGGAGTAAGGGAATGGTTTTTTTCCAAACCGTATCAGAAGTACATAGCTGGTCTTTAGCCTGCTTGCCGGCTTTAAAAAAATTGTTGATGGCTTGCTGATGACTTTCTGCCCAGCTTTGCTTAAACACATAACCGATGCTGGGCACATTTTCTGTGATACCCAAGCCTTTTAAAATGCCCCTGCCATCTATAAGTTGTCGATAACCCTGCGCTTCAAGTCGGGCTGCAAAGTGCCAGTAGGTCAGTACCGCATCCACACGATTTTGTTTGATTTGTTCATTGATTAAAGGCGGCGCTCCGAATGTTTTTTCAACCGATCCATTTAAATCCAACGACTCTTTTTGTGCCAAGGCCTGCAACAATAACCAGTTTTTATCCAGTTCACCACCGGCAATACCTAAACGCTTCCCCTTAAGATCCGCTATGGAATGGATAGGGCTTTTATCTGCCACCACCAACGCGCCCGAGGTATTTGAATAAGGGTAAAAGGTAAAGTCAGCACCCGTCGCCCGAAGACTGGAAACCCAAATCCAGTCAGAAACAATCATATCAACAGATCCCGATTGCAAGGCAATTTTGCCTGCTTCTGCATTGGCAACCGGCTGAATTTGCAACTCAAAATCTGCTGACTTTGCTTGAGGATTATCCTGCAAAGCCTGTAACTCCCACTCAAGGGTTCCGGAAGCCTGAACGCCAACACGTATCGTGGTTTTTTCCGCCGCAAAACTGTTGCCCGATACCCATAAACAAAAACCTATAAAAAAGACTTTAAACTTCATAAAAGCTATCTCAATGTACAGACGTTAAAACCGTCTATTCTATAGGGTTCGTGTGAAAATGTTTGTAATATTATAATAGCGTTTCAAACCCGGGCTTTTACCAGTCACCGGACAAGTGATTTTTAACATAAACAGTTGGATTGGCAGTGCTATTTAGGCTACCCACTTTAGGCGGGACAAGTAAAAAGGCTTAACTGTCAATACGGTTAACTCAATGATAAAGCATCAAAAGAGACCGTTCGCTGAGCGGAGCCGAAGCGAGTTGTCCACTTCGACTCCGCTCAGCGAACCATTTAACCTTAAACTGTCCCAACTTAGTAGGTAGCGATTTATGCTCTGAACCTCATACACATCAACTTAAAGATATTACAGACCACGAAGACACGAAGTTCACGAAGAAAAGCCAAAGAAAAATCTTCGTGTTCTTCGTGTCTTCGTGGTGAAATGTCTTAAGTTGATGTCTATGGTTATTTAGGCTCTAAACCCAACCGGCAACACAATAATTTAACAGTATGGGATAATGTTCATTTGCCCACAACTATCAAGGCTCATGCAACTCTCTATCCAACGCTTACTCACGCGGGCAACCTGGCTCAAAGTTCATCTTTACCTCGCATTAAGCGTTGGCTTTTTTTTCGCATTGATGGGGCTGTCCGGCAGTATCAGCATTTACCGCGAAGAACTGGATGGCCTGTTAAATCCGCAATTGATTATCGAAGCACCACAAGGCAAGTATCAATCTCTGGATAAGATTATCGCCTCGGTACGCGCAGCACAGCCCAACCGACATGGCTCATGGACGCTGGAAATGCCCCGCTCACCTCAAGGCATGATTACCGCTTGGTATGATAAACCGACAGAAACTTTCTTTGAGCTTTATGCGCCACTAATGGTGTCAGTCAATCCTTATAGCGGCGAGGTTGTTACCAGTCGCTTCTGGGGCGCAACCGCCACCACCTGGTTACTTGATTTGCATACGCAATTCAGGCTCGACCGCTTTGGTTGGAACGCCGTCGGTATTCTGGGATTATTATTGCTGGTTTCTTGCAGTACCGGGCTTTATTTATGGTGGCCGGGACTAAAAGAAATAAGCAGCGCCTTTAAGGTTCGACACAAGGCCGGCATGATGCTGTTTGCGTTTGATTTGCACCGTTTTTTAGGTCTATTTAGTGCCGTTTCTTTAATGGTACTGGCATCCACCGGTTTTCTGCTCAGTTATCCCTCGGTACTGGAAACCTTTACCGGCTCGTCCGGCATGGAACATGGTCAAACCGGTCGCACAATCACCAGCACAGCCATTCCCAATAATCACCCGACCGGTTTATCTGCCGCGTCATTTGTAGCGCAAGGCCCTTTTCCAAAAGCCGAACTCAGGCGCGTTACCACGCCGGCAGGTGATACCGGAATCTATCGTATTAATTTGCGACAAAGCAGTGAAGTTAATCAACGACATCCATTTACAACCGTCTGGGTGGATCGCTGGAGCGGTCAAATTAAAGAGGTACGAAATCCTGCAAAATTCTCAACGGGTGAAGTTTTTGCTACCTGGATATGGCCCTTACATACGGGCGAGGCTTTGGGCGCTACCGGCCGGTTTGTTTGGTTTCTAAGCGGGTTAAGCCTGTTTGTGCTTTATGTCAGCGGTTTGCTACGCTGGTTATGCCGAAGCGGCAAGGTACGTGATCGTGATCGTGAGGTAAATTTTGCGGCATTGATACCGTTGTTATATCGAATGCGAAAATTACTCTATCGTTTAATTTTTGAGGCTTGTTTGCTTATTCGTTTGCTGGCGCAAAAAACCAGGCAATGCACGCCGTTTATCAGGATGGGCTATGAGAGGCTATTGTCAAGAATCAAGCGGATACACTTGTTTGTAATCAATAGACAAAAACGGTTTGGCAAAAAATAAGTACTCTTTTGTTCTCGCGTACTGACACTCTGCCCACAGTTAAGTCTGTTGGTCGGGTTAGGCGTTAGCCGTAACCCGACACAGATACTGAAATAATTTGATCGTTTATATGCCCTCACCCCAGCCCTCTCCCGGAGGGAGAGGGAGCAAGATGCCTAAGTTATTTGATGCGTATCCGGCTACCAACTTAAGCCGGGACAGATAACTTTCTGGGAACGCCGAGCCCCAGCTCGGCACGGGATAGTCAAGCCGATTACTAACTACGCCGAGCTGGGGCTCAGCGCTCCCGGAATCAATAGGCCAGCTTTATTTATCTGTCCCGCTTTAAATTGGTAGCCCGTATTCCTAAGGTATTAAGGACAGAATTTTCAAAAAGACAAGGTACAAGTTGAACGACCCAAGCTATCAGTTCGTCACCTTTTACCTTTTACCTTTAACCTCATTTCAACGACAATGTTTCTGTACGACCTATCACTTCAATTGAAAGCTTGTCCTCTTTAAGCAACCAGCCAATTGCACGCTGAACGTCATTTTTACTAATTTCAGTTTCTTTAGAAATTTTAGTTACACTAGCTGATCCGTTTTTATCCAGATATTGCCAGACCTTACCTGCGTCATCACCGATTATATTAAGCATTTTAAGTCACCCGTTTAAGTGTTGATTGAAGTTATTAATGTTTTTTAGTGATAAGATCAGGTAGCGTGATATTTAATTCAAGTGTTTCCTGATTTTCATCCTGCTCAAAACTCACAGAAATCGCATCCTGACTCACGTTAACATATTTCTGTATAACCTCCAGTAATTCTTTTTGCAACTGCGGAAGGTAAGAGGGCTGGTTAAGTGAGGAGCGCTCATGAGCAACCAGAATCTGCAATCTTTCTTTTGCAAGGGATGCAGAACTCACTTTAGATGATTTAAAATAATCCAGTAAACTCATTACTTACTCCCGAAAAATTTCCTAAAAAAGCCTTTTTGATCATCGATAAAACGATGCGGCCTATTTTCACCTAAATAACGGGCAACAATATCTCCATAGGCTTGACCCGCATCGCTCTTCTCATCAAGAATAACAGGCGTGCCTGAGTTTGACGCATTTAACACCGATTTTGATTCAGGGATAACACCCAACAAATGCAGTGACAAAATATCCTGCACATCTTCAACGCTCAGCATTTCGCCCAGCTTTACTCTTTCAGGGGAATAGCGGGTTAACAGCAAGTATTCTTTAATGGGCTCCAGGTTTTGTTCCGCACGGTAAGATTTACTGGCTAAAATTCCCAGCATTCGATCCGAGTCACGCACCGAAGATACCTCGGGATTGGTGACAACAAAGGCATCATCGGCAAAGTACATCGCTAAATGAGCGCCTTTTTCAATACCGGCAGGAGAATCACAGACTATATATTTAAAATCTTTTTTTAACTCATCCAAAACCCTGCCCACACCTTCCTGGCTTAAAGCATCTTTATCGCGCGTTTGTGAAGCCGGCAAAATGTAAAGTAAATTGCAGTTTTTATCCCGAATCAAGGCCTGATTAAGGGTGGCTTCGCCATTGATGACATTAACAAAGTCATAAACTACGCGGCGCTCACAGCCCATGATTAAATCCAGATTACGTAAACCTACATCAAAGTCAATGACTGCGGTTTTATGACCCTTTTTGGCCAGTCCCATGGCAATTGCGGCACTGGTGGTTGTTTTACCCACACCGCCTTTACCTGATGTTACGACTATGATTCTTGCCACAAATTTTTCCTCTACGTTAATGGGGTAGCACTATATCTTTAATAATTAATGCTTGGTCTTGTAAATAGATCTGAACAGGTTTGTTTCGTACCGACTCATCCAAATCTTCGCTGATTTTATAATTACCGGCAATAGAGATAAGCTCCGCTTGCAAATCAAAACAGAAAATACGCGCTTCGCTATTTCCACGTACCCCTGCCAAGGCTCGACCTCTTAAGGTATTGTAAACATGGATATTACCCTCGGCCATAATTTCTGCGCCCGCGCTGACCTGAGACAAAATGACCAAATCACCGGCTGCGTAAATACGCTGCCCGGAACGGATAGGCTGAGTAATTAACGTCGTTACGGCAACATCCGTCTCTATGTCTACCTCTACATCGGCTTTTGTTTCTATAACCGGAACGATAGTGGTTTTTTGTTTTTTATTTTCAACCGGGACACTGCCGCTATGCATCGAATAAACGGGAATAAGCAATTCTAATGCCTGCTTATTCTGCTGTACGTTACCGCCACGAACCCCTACCGGAAACAAACCGGCCATACGAATTGTGTCCGTAAGAGCAACAATATCAATATCGTAACCCTGTTTATTTATTTCCTGCAAATCCAGCACTACCGGTGAATTTTTAAAAAACTCGGGAGCCAAGCTGGTTTTTTCTTGAAGTTGTTGCTCGATAACAGCCAAGTCATTACTCGCCACCAGCAAAACAGGTACAGAAAAAGTACTGCTCTTAAATTCTAGCGCCATCGGTGTCTTGGGTGTTTTTTGTGAGTCTGTCGACATCCGTTAAGCCTGTTTAATGATTGATGTTTGGATTTTAGCATTGCTGATAAAAAAAATCATTTTTCAAGTGCTAATAATTAATCCCCGAGCCTTTCAACAAACCAGTCTCAGTGACAAACAGGATTGACTTAACCCCATAAAAAAAGGTCGCATCCTTGCGAATGCGACCTTTTTTATTTCAAAGCCAGTAACTGAGGTTACCTGCCAGAAAAATTGCTGCTTAACGTTTCGAGTATTGAGGACGTTTTCTGGCTTTATGCAAGCCAACTTTTTTACGTTCCACGATACGCGAGTCACGAGTTACAAAACCCGCTTGCCTAAGGGCTGGACGCAACGCTTCATCATATACCATCAATGCACGAGTCAAACCGTGACGAATAGCACCTGCCTGACCGGAAGGGCCGCCGCCTTTAACAATCACATTGATGTCAAACTTGGTTGCCATATCAACTAATTCAAGAGGTTGACGTGAAACCATCTGGTCAGTTTTACGACCAAAGTATTCTTCAATGGTTTTCTTGTTAATCGTGATCTTTCCAGTGCCTGATGTTGCGTAAACGCGTGCAATTGCACTTTTACGACGACCTGTTCCGTAATACTGAGCTGCTGCCATGGTCTACTCGCTTATAATTCTAAAACTTTTGGCTGTTGAGCCTGATGATCGTGTTCAGGTCCTGCATACACTTTCAATTTCTTGAACATTGCACGGCCTAATGGATTGTTTGGTAACATACCTTTAACAGCGGTAGTAAGAATACGATCAGGGAACGTTTGTCTTAATTTACCTAAAGTTACGGTTTTCAGATTACCAATATAACCGGTATGATGCTGATATAATTTATTTTTTTCTTTATTACCGGTAACGCCGATTTTTTCTGCGTTAACAACAATAATGTAATCACCGGTATCAACATGCGGTGTGTATTCTGGTTTGTGTTTGCCACGAAGACGTAGTGCAATCTCAGAAGCAAGGCGACCCAGCGTCTTCCCATCTGCATCAACTACATACCAATCGCGCTTAACTTCTGCTGCTTTTGCACTAAATGTTTTCATCGTTACTTAGTCTTTCTCTAAAGGCTCAATAAAAGAGCGAGAATTTTACTAAACATTGTGGTTTTTTTCAATGTTTATTTATAATTTAGGCGCCAGGTGCAAGATGTAAATAATCTTGCCTTCACTTTATAATTTATTACACAGGTAATTTATAATAAAAATGAGTTTGACCTAAACCCACCTATTTCGACAAGTGTACAACATTACCCCCTATATGATCAAGGTGTAAATAACCTTGCCTTCAATTTACAGCTTAATATTTAACGAATGTAATTTCCGGTACAAGTGGGTTCGCTCCATACCCACCGCCGCCGACAGCTTGGCAACACTGCCTCCTGTCCGCTCAAAATGATATTCCAGATAAGCTTTTTCAAAATGATCGCGAGCCTCTTTTAACGGCAAATTAAAAAATTCGGGAACCGACAGCGACGCCATCACATCACCAACAACCGATCCCAGCGCTGACTTTACCTCATCCAACTCAATATCTTCGCCGACACCCAAAATCATTAGCCGTTGCACCAGATTTTTTAATTCCCGTACATTGCCCCGCCAACTGTAGTTGCGTAAAAAATTTTGCGCCGCCATGGAAAATTTCCGAAAAGCCAGTTTATCCTGACTAACAAAATAATCGACATAAAAATTTAATAACCCCGGCACATCCTCACTATGCTCTCTCAGTGGCGGAATAATGAGTGTCACTTCATTCAGCAAATAATATAAATCCTGCCTGAAGCGCCCGGACTTGACCTCTTCATCCATCGCAATCCGGGTTGACGCGACCACTCTGACATCAACGCGCACCGCCTCGCTGCCGCCCACCCGCAAAAAAGAACTGGATTCCAGGGCGCTTAGCAGTCGCAACTGGGTTTCCTTGTCCATGCCGCCTATTTCGCTCAAAAACAACGTCCCTTTATGCGCCCGCTCTAACAGGCCCGGATGAATCTTGCCCAAGCTTTCTTTACCAAAAAACTCTACGGCCGAATTTTCAGGCGATATACTGCCTACCGCCACATCAATAAAAGGGCCGTTTCGATGCGCACTATTGTTATGCAGATAACGGGCATACAACTCTTTACCGACACCCGCCTCGCCGACGAACAATAAGCGGGTATCATGTTGAGCCAAGCGCTTTAATTGATCCTTGATTCTGGCGACCGTTGCACTCTTGCCAACCGGCTCAATATCAACAACCAATTGCTTCCTGAGTCCGGCATTTTCTTTTTGAAGATTTCCTGCTTCCAGAGCCCTTTCAACAATTAATAATAATTTTGCCAGCGACAAAGGCTTCTCAAGAAAATCATAAGCACCCAATCGTGTCGCTTCGACTGCCGACTCAACCGAACCATGCCCGGACATCATGACCACCGGGCAGAGCAGGACATCTTCGGCAACCCATTCTTTTAACAAGGTAATGCCATCCGTATCAGGCATCCAGATGTCAAGCAGGATGAGGCTGGGTTGCAGGGACTTTTTTAATTCCCGGGCAGCACTTGCATTTTCTGCCGTAGCCACCTGATAACCTTCATCTTCGAGAATTTCGCAAACCAACCTGCGAATATCCGGCTCATCATCTACGACTAATATACGCGGTGTGTTTGCGTTCATAATATTTTTACAGTTGCTCAGGGTTACATGCAGGGAGCTGGATTATAAAGCCCGCCCCCACCTCACGACTAGTGTCGATCCATATCGCACCGCCATGTTCTTCAATTATTTTTTTAACAATCGCCAACCCCAGTCCCGTACCTTTAGCTTTGGTTGTCACGTAGGGCTCAAAAATCCTCTCAATTTGCTCATCTTTAATACCAGGCCCGTTATCATAAAGCGCTATTTCTATAAAATAGGTGTTATTTTTCTGTACCCTGCGCAGACTTATTTCGATCAACCCAAGAGCGCCGATCGCTTCCAGCGCATTTTTTATCAAATTATGCAGCACCTGCCTGATACTGACAGGATCACCATTAATCCTCAGCAAGCCGGTTCCGTAATCGGTTTTAAATTTCACACCTGACTTTAACGCATAAAGCGCTAATACCTCCTGAACCAGACTGGGCAAATCAATATCTACGGTCTGCTTTTTGGAGGGCTTGGCGTACTCGGAAAAATCATCCACCATTTCTTTCATCGCTTCAACCTGCTGCACAATGGTTCGGGTTGAGCGTTGTAAAATATCCGCGTCAGTGGCTCCCAGCTTGGCCGCCAACTTATGTTGCAATCTTTCTGCGGATAGCTGAATAGGTGTCAACGGATTCTTGATCTCATGAGCCAACCGTCGCGCCACCTCGCCCCAAGCCGCATTTTTTTGGGCCTGGATTAAATCGGTCACATCATCAAAAACCACCACCGCCCCAACGCGAAGGCCTTCCTGAGAAAACAGGGGGGTTCCCCTACACAGCAATTCCTGACGACCATTAGGCCCTAAAAAAGCTATGCGTTGCTGCCAAATATCATCGGCCTGCTCTACTAACCGTTGAATTGATTTTAGCGGCTCTGCCAGCTCGGAATAGTTTTGAACAAGCTCCAATAAAGTCCGCCCTATAAACTGATTAACATGAATATGAAAAATTCGGTACGCTGCCTGATTAGCCGTGCGAATATTATACAAGGCATCAAAACTGATAACCCCGGCCGTTAAATTGGCCAGAATAGTTTCCAGATAGGCCCGCTGGTTTTCCACTTCAAGGCCGACTTGACGGGTTTCATCACGAGCAACGGCAATACGATGCGTCATATCATTGAATGACTCCACCAAAAAGCCCAGGTCATCTTGGGCAATAACCGGCAACTGTTGGTCATAATGGCCGGAAGCGACGGCTTGCGTGCCTTTAACCAGCTCCTTTACCGGCTCGGTAATATTTCGTATACTAATAAAAGCCACCCATATCGCTGCCAATAAACTCATTAATAAAACCAGCGACAGCGCCAGCGAGAAACTCATTTTTAAGGAGTTTCTTAAATAATTCATTTCCTGATAACGCACAAAAGCAAACTCAACAGAATCCGCCAAATCGGAAATCCTGACCGGCACCGGATATAATGCCTGTAAATATTGCGGCTCTCGGGCTTTAACCGTGACAATAACACGCACCATCAATTCTTCTTCATGAGCCGGAGCCAACGCCACGTAGACGGAATTCTGGCGCAACTGCAACCAGATATGTTCATCCGGTAAACTTGGCAAAATATCACCGGGGTTAATACTGCTTGAGGCAATAATTCGACCCTGACGGGAAAAAAGCGTCATTTCCGAAGCACCCGAAAGCTCACGCAAATTTTCCATTTCCAGGGTCACCAAATTTTCAGAGGAATCTTGCAGCTTTTCCGTCAATTGCTGCGTTTGTTTTAAATGCCAGCGCATACGCTGATCCAATGACGCTTGACTAAGCTCCAGCGCGTCTTCCATGGCGCGATCTATTTCCACGTTAAACCAGCTATCAATGCCCTGATGTAAAAACTGCATGGAAAAGTAAAACACAATAACGGCCGGTGCCAATGCCAATACCACAAACAGCGACACCATGCGGGTAGTTAGCCGTGACCCCGCCTCACGTCTTTTGGTATGCTGAACCAAAGAATAGATATTGGCTACGACCAATATCAGCAGTACGACAGAACCCAAGGCATTGAACAACAACAACCAGGAATACATCGCATTTAACTGTGACGATTCCTGCATGGCGGAGCTCATCAACTGCAACGACAGCAGAATCAAGCCAAACAGGATTAAAACAGACAGATTAACAGGGAGTTTTATTTTTTTAGCGGCCATAGTGTCCAATCACTGGATAAATACCATTGCGGATCAATGTAGGCAATCGGGCGCAACGGCAAAGGCAAGGCATCACGATCAAAACTGACTTTCACCGCGCACACAAGCTGTTTTTGAGGCTCAATTTGCGCCTGCTCTATCAATCTAAAGTCACGTAGCGCAGACATCAACTCCAAGGCAGCAGACAGCGTGGAAAAATTATAGACCTCGCCGTCACCCTCATTTCTGACCCGATACATATTAAGCAAAGCATGATATTGAAGCCGATAACGTATCGCCGTATCAACCAGCGTCTTGTCCCAGAAACTATCCCGATGCTGCCGCAACTTAATCTGCAAATCCCAAAATAAAGGCACACCGTTTTGCAATGCGTCTTTGGCTTTTTCACCCAGATTATAAACAATGTCCGCAGACACGACGTAATACTCGCCTTGCGACGTTATTTCGGCTTGTGTCACTTTGGCAGCAAAGTCATCCGCGTAACCGAAAAATGGCAACAGCCCGAATAGAACAGCACAAAAAAGACGGCAGAAAAAGCATCTACCGCTTCCTGATACGCGCATAATAAAAACCATCCATCGACGCTTCACCCGTCATAATCTGCCGACCATGACTCCCGGCAAAACCCCATTCGGCATCAATAGGCAATTCCACTGCATCCGGATATTCCGCCAGAAAAGCGTCGATTTGCTGTTCATTTTCCTGCTTCAGGATAGAACACGTTGCATACAGCATAATGCCACCGGGTGCCAACAGCGGCCAGATCGCCCGTAGAATGTTTTGCTGCAAAGTCTGCAACGGCACAATATCCTCCGCCCTGCGTAATAACTTGATATCAGGATGCCTCCGAATAACACCTAATGCCGAGCACGGTGCATCCAATAAAATACGTTCAAAAAGTTGACTATCCCACCAGTCTTCAGGCTTGGCGGCATCACCCACCACCAGCTTGGCGGCCAGCTTTAAGCGCTGTAGGGTATCGCTGACCCGCAGCATTCGGGACGCCTCGATATCGACGGCCACCAATTCTTTTAGCTCTGGCTGATATTCAAGAATATGCGCCGCTTTACCACCCGGCGCAGCACAGACATCCAATACCCTCTGTCCGGGTTGCACATCCAACAATCCGGCTGCCAATTGTGCGGCCGTATCCTGAACCGAGATCATGCCGTCGGCAAAGCCAGGCAACATATCAACGGCAACCGGTTTATCAAGAATAATCGCCGACGTACAAAAGCTGACAGCAACGGCTTCAATGCCCTGCCCGCTTAATTGCTGTAAATACTGATCCTGGCTGATGCGTGCCAAATTTACACGTAACGCCATGGGCGGTTGCCGGTTATTTTCCTGAAATATTTGCGGTGCCTGCTGCGGCCAATCTTCCTCAATTTGCTTGATTAGCCAATCAGGATGACTGATAGCGGAAGATTGCCAGTTATCGGCTTTCTGCTCAAGCCCTTCCTGCTCTCTCAGATAGCGTCGAAGCAGTGCGTTAATGAGCGCTTTAGCCCAAGGCTTTTTGCGTGCGGCCAACACGGTTTCCGAGACGGCCGCATGAGGTTTTACCCGCATGTATTTGAGCTGATACAACCCCACTAAAGCCAAAGCCTTAACCGGCTGGTCTTTAAGCGGTTTATCGAGTAATTGGCTTAAAATAAAATCCAATCGGTGATAGGTTCTGCAAACGCCGTAGCATAAAGCCTGAATAAATGCCCTGTCTTTGCCGGATTCAACCGCCTGTAAAGCAGAATCCAGAGCCGCCGTTAACGACTGGCCGTCGTGTAAAACGCGTGACAATACCTGCGCCGCAATTAATCGTGTATTCACTGGATATTCAACCTAATTTGACCCCGTTAACATCGTGAGCATTTAAAAACGCCTGGGCCGAGATGCGTTTCCCGCCTGGAAGCTGAACTTCATGTAAACGTAACAGTCCTTTTCCGGTTGCCACGTCGATATGTTTATTAAGGCTGCTTACAATACCCGATTCCAAGTCCGTATCGCCGGTTATCGCCTCGGCCTTCCATATCCGCAATACAGTGCCTTGATAAAGCGTTTGCGCCACGGGCCAGGCGTTTAAACCCCTGACCTTTAAAGCCAGGATACTGGCAGGCTGACTCCAATCGATAATCGCTTCGGTTTTTGTTAGTTTTTCAGCGTAAGTCACCAGACTTTCATCTTGTGGCTCGGCGGGAACCGGCGCAATTTCCATCGCTGCCAGCACCTTGCTTAAGCCTGTCGCGCCCAACGCCGCTAATTTATCATGTAAATCGCTGGCGGTATCGTTAGCCTCAATGACATACTCTTCCTTGTGCAGCATGTCACCCGCATCCAACTTACGGACTATTTGCATGATGGTTACACCGGTTTTTTCATCACCCGCCATTAATGACCGTTGAATAGGCGCAGCGCCACGCCAACGTGGCAATAATGAGCCATGGACATTGATACAACCCAGCTTGGGCACCGCCAAGGCGGCTTCCGTTAAAATCATCCCGTAAGCGACGACTAACATCAAATCCGCATTAAACGACTTTAACACCTGTAAATCCTCGTCAGCCTTTAAAGTCAGCGGCTGAAACACGGGAATTGAATGGCTTAAAGCCAGTGCTTTAACCGGACTTACGTGTAATTGTCGACCCCTGCCTGCGGGTCGATCCGGCTGTGTATAGACGGCACAGACTTCATATTTGGAATCCAGCAACATTTGTAAACTGGGGACGGCAAAATCCGGCGTTCCGGCAAAAATAATCTTCATGCTCAGCTATTTTCCATTTTATGAATTTTTTCCAACTTCTTTTTGATTCGCTGCCGTTTCAAGGACGAAATATAATCAACAAATAATTTTCCGTTCAAGTGATCCATTTCATGTTGAACGCAAACAGCCAGCAAATCCCTCGCCTCAAATTCAAAAGACTGCCCGTCTCTATTGAGTGCTTTTACCCTGATATGCTCTGCCCGCTTTACCTTTTCAAAAAAACCGGGTACAGAAAGACAGCCTTCTTCGGACTCTTTAACCCCGTCCTTTTCAATAATCTCAGGATTTATTAAAAAGATGGGATCATCTTTTTCTTCACTGACATCAATGACAATAACCCGTTGATGCACATCAACCTGGGTAGCCGCCAAACCTACGCCGTGCGAGTCATACATCGTCTGAAGCATATCATCGACCAGTTTTTTGATTTTATCATCGACCGTTTTTACCAGTGCGGCTTTTTTGCGCAATCGCTCGTCCGGAAACTCGAGAATAGTTAAAATACCCAACAAACTCTCCACTAAAAATAATTCCATATTGGAATTTTATATTAATTACTATAAACTTTGAATGCACAAAGACTAAAAAAGACGCCACCAGAAATCATCATGATTTATAGACCACTTTTTGGATTTATCGCTTTTCTCATCCTTAGTATAAATACTTGGGCGGAAGAAATACAAATAAACCCTAATCACCCAGACCAATACACCGTCATTAAAGGTGATAATTTGTGGGAGATAGCGGGTAAATTTTTAAATCACCCTTGGCAATGGCCTGAACTATGGCGCAACAACGCCCAAATTAAAAATCCACACCTGATTTATCCGGGTGATAGCATTTATTTTTCCATTGTAAACGGAAAGCCCCAACTTGGCTTGTCCAAAAATGCACAACCCGTCCAAACATCGGCTGATTCCCCGTGCATTCTTAATGAAGAAGACGTTAAAAAAGGTCGAACCGACTTTGCCGTTTCCAAATCAGGCAAGCTATTACCCTGTATTCGGGAAACCCTAATCAAACAAGCGATTAACTTAATCCCTTCTGAATCCATTGCGCAATTTTTAACCTCACCCAAAGTGGTCACCGAAAACGAAATCAACCGCGCACCCTATGTTCTTGACATAGTCGGCGAACATCTCATTGCCGGCGCAGGCGACAAGCTTTATGTGCGCTCGATAAGCCAACCAGAAAGTCTGTCCTATACCGTTTTCCGGGCCGGCAGTGCCTACATCAACCCCGAAACCGGTGAAAACCTGGGCTATGATGCCGAATATATTGCTGACACCACCTTGCAACAACCCGGTGACCCGGCAACCTTATTCATCACCAAATCAAGCAGCGAGATTCGCAAAGGTGACCGGGTCATGCCAAAAACAGAAGACGAGGTGACCTTGAATTATTTCCCGAGACCACCCGAAAAAAGCATCAACGGCAGCATCATCAGCGTTCTTGGCGGTGTTTCTCAAATAGGACTTTATGATGTAGTGGTTTTAGATAAAGGCACTAAAGATGGTATCCTGGCAGGACACGAGCTGGATATATACCAAAAAGGCAAAACTATCAATGACCCGTACAGCACTATTAAAAACGATGTCGTTAAGCTGCCCGATGAAATTGCCGGCACCCTGATGGTTTTTCGTCCCTTTGAGCGCGTCAGTTACGCGCTGGTTATGAAAGCCACTCAGGCCATTCACACTTTAGATAAAGTTAAAACCCCCTGAATATAATTACCCAACCCAACGACGACTTAAAATACTGGCTCGCCCTGTTACGCACGCCAGGTGTCGGTTGCCGAACATTTGTTGCCCTGCTGCAAACGCATACCCCGGCGCAGTTATTTACAGAATCAACTTCAGCACTTTCGGCTTTAGGCTTAAAAAGTGCTATTATTCAAAGCATCAAAAATCCGGACTGGACTCTCATAGATTATGATTTGTCCTGGGTTCGGCAAAAAAACAATGCCGTCATTACTTTTAATGATGCCAACTATCCTGCACAATTAAAGGAAATTGCCGATCCGCCGCCGCTTTTGTTTGTACGGGGTAATGCGGATTTATTGTCACTGCCTCAAATTGCCATCGTGGGTAGTCGCAACCCCTCCTCTTTAGGTGAGGAAACGGCCTTTAACTTTGCCAAAACGCTCAGTCGCCATGGTTTTGTCATTACCAGCGGCTTGGCTTTAGGCATTGATGCGGCCAGTCATCGAGGCGCACTCAATGCGAAAGGTTATACCGTTGCGGTAACAGGAACCGGACTGGATCGGGTCTACCCTGCCCGACACAAAGACTTGGCGACTGAAATTGTTAATACGGGCGTCATGATTTCAGAGTTTCCACCCGGCACTACCGCCAAAGCCAATCATTTCCCGAGGCGAAACCGCATTATCAGCGGCTTGTGTCAGGGTTTGCTGGTTGTTGAGGCCGCCAAACAAAGCGGTTCATTAATTACCGCACGAATGGCTTTAGAACAAAACCGTGAGGTTTTTGCCATTCCCGGCTCTATTCATAACCCGCTGGCACGCGGCTGTAATGCACTCATCCGTCAAGGCGCAAAACTTGTCGAAACTACCCAAGATATTCTTGAAGAATTAAATCAATACTATCAACAAGATGACAAAATAACACCCATCACGATGGAATCAATGCTTGACCTGGAGCAACAAACATTATTGAATCACGTTATGTTTAGCCCAACCTCCATTGATAAACTGGTTGAAAATACCGGCGAATCCGTTGAAGTTATTTCTTCAATGCTATTGATTCTGGAATTGCAAGGTTACCTGGAAGCAACCGCTGGCGGTTGCTATATGAGAGTAAAATAATCATAAACAACAACACACTATGAAAGAAAATATTTTTGATGTCCTGATATATTTGTTTGAAAACTATATGGAAGATGAAATTGAACTGCTTCCTGACAGCGATGTTATCAGAACAGAATTACTCGAAGCAGGCTTTGAATCTTGTGAGGTTAATAAAGCGTTTGACTGGCTTGACTCACTGAGCCTGCAACGCGCCATAAAGCCTACGGTTACCTCCGCATTTCGTATTTTCTGCACTGAGGAAATAGAAAAGCTTGACCTTGAGTGCCGTAATCTTATTATGTTTCTTGAGCATAATGGCATTTTAAACTCAAGCAACCGGGAAATTGTCATTGATCGGGCAATGGCTCTGGAAGATGAAGAAATATCTATGGAAAAGTTAAAATGGATTGTGTTAATGATTTTGCTTAGCCAACCTGATGAGGAAATTGCTTTTTCCAGAATGGAAGATATCGTCTACGACCTGGTTCCTAACTACTTACATTAAAACATCAGGCGAAAGGTAAAAGACTAAAGGCAAAAAAGAATGTACACTTTCGCCTTTCGCCTTTCCCCTTTCGCCATTCGTCTTTAGCCGTTCGCCTTTAACCCTTTTAAATAAATGAGTAAAAATCTTGTCATTGTAGAATCGCCTGCAAAAGCAAAAACCATAGAAAAGTATTTAGGCAAAGACTTTCACGTCTTGGCCTCTTATGGACACGTTCGCGACCTGGTTCCCAAAGAAGGTGCCGTTGACCCTACCCATGACTTTGCCATGAAATATGAAGTCATTGACCGCAATCAACGTCACGTCCTGGCTATCAGCAAAGCGCTTAAAACCGCAGACACCTTATATCTGGCAACCGACCCTGATAGAGAAGGCGAAGCTATTTCCTGGCATTTGCTTGAACTGCTGAGAGAGAAAAAATTGCTCAAAGACAAGCCTGTGCATCGGGTAGTCTTTCATGAAATTACCAAAAAAGCGGTCACTGAAGCCATTGCCAACCCGGAAAAATTGGACATCAATTTAATCAACGCCCAACAAGCACGACGGGCTTTGGATTATCTGGTGGGTTTTAATCTGTCGCCCTTATTATGGAAAAAAATTCGTCGCGGCCTGTCAGCCGGTCGCGTACAAAGTCCTGCTTTGCGCATGATAGTTGAGCGTGAACTGGAAATAGAAGCCTTTAAAACCCGTGAATATTGGACTATTGATGCCGCACTGACTGCGCAGGATCAAAACTTCAAAGCCAAACTGACTCAGTTTGATAACGAAAAACTGACTCAATTCAGCATTACCGATGAAACACTGGCAGAACTTACCAAACAAGCGCTACTAACCGCCGCAGACGGCCAGCTACTGGTTGCCAAGCTGGACAAGAAACAGCAGAAACGTAATCCGGCCCCCCCGTTCATCACCTCGACCCTGCAACAGGAAGCCTCTCGTAAATTGGGTTTTACGACCAAACGCACCATGATAGTTGCCCAGCAACTGTATGAAGGTATTGATATAGGCGGTGAAACTGAAGGTCTGATTACCTATATGCGTACCGATTCGGTTAACTTATCGGTAGAAGCGGTCGAGGATATGCGTGCCCTGATTGCGGAAAAATATGGCGCTGAAAATGTGCCCAAAGAACCCCGATTATTTAAAACCAAATCAAAAAATGCCCAAGAAGCGCATGAAGCAATACGCCCCACTTACCCGAGACATTTGCCTGCCCAAATAAAAGACCAGCTCAGTATTGAACAATACAAACTGTACGATTTAATCTGGAAACGCACCATAGCCTGCCAGATGATTCATGCCACCCTTAATGGGGTCGCTGTTGACTTAAGCTGTGGTGACGGTAAACACCTGTTCAGGGCAACCGGCTCCACCATTGCCATCCCGGGATTTATGGCGGTGTATCTCGAAGGAAAAGATGACAGCAAGGAAAGCGACGATAAGGAAAGCTTTTTGCCGGCACTTGAAGAAGGACGACCGGTACAACTGAATGATATTATTGCCGGCCAGCACTTTACCGAGCCACCGCCCCGTTACGGTGAAGCCAGCCTGGTAAAATCGCTGGAAGAACATGGCATAGGTCGACCTTCAACGTATGCATCGATTATTTCGACGCTGCAAAACCGTGAATATGTCACCCTGAACAGTAAACGCTTTTATCCTACCGATGTCGGCAGAATCGTTAATAAATTTTTAACGGAACACTTCACCAAATACGTCGATTATGATTTTACGGCGAATCTGGAAGATGACCTGGATGCCGTTTCCAGAGGTGAAAAAGAATGGATTCCCTTAATGCACGCATTCTGGCAGCCCTTTCATGAAATGGTTCTGGATAAAGATGCCAGCGTTCAGCGTAAAGATGTCACCCAGGAAGCCATCGATGAAAAATGCCCTGAATGCAGCAGCCCACTATCAATCCGTCTGGGCAGAAATGGCCGGTTTATAGGCTGTACCAATTATCCTGAATGCTCCTACACCCGAAATCTGAATGATGACCCCGACGCTTCTGATGAACCAGAAACGGTAGCAGACAGAGCCTGCCCGGAATGCGAATCGCCGTTGGTTTTTAAAACCGGTCGCTATGGCAAATTTATCGGTTGCAGTGCTTATCCAAAATGTCGTCATATTGAGCCTTTGGAAAAACCGGCGGATACCGGTGTCGAATGTCCTCAATGTAAAAAAGGCAGTATTCTTAAGCGTAAATCACGCAACGGCAAAGTTTTTTATTCCTGCTCCGGCTATCCAAAATGTAGTTATGCACTCTGGAATGCCCCTATTAAAGAAAGCTGCCCGGATTGTAATTGGCCTATTTTGACGGTAAAAGAAACCAAAAAACGTGGCGTCGAAAAAGTCTGTCCCCAAAAAGAATGTAGCTATGCCACGCCTTACGAAGGAGATCCAACCGATGTTCAAGGCCCTACAGAAGCAGAAGCTGCGGATTAACTGACCTTAAAAAACATTGTCCACGAAAAACACGTTTTCGTTAATCGCGACGTGGGCGTCGCTCCCACCGTGGGAGCGACGCCCACGTCGCGACTATAGCTCGTAGAAAAAACCTTATAAAATATCGTACACTTTGTGTTTTTCGTGGCTTATTAATCAATCCACCTAACGCTAATGCGTATTCAAGGTTACAATGACACCATGAATACTCAACTTACACCTTTTTCAGCATTAACTCCCGATATTATCCTAAGTGCTCTGGACAGTGTTGGCCTGCCCGGTGACGGGCGCTTGCTCGCGCTTAACAGCTATGAAAACCGTGTTTACCAGGTGGGCGTCGATAATGCCGCGCCTGTTGTAAGCAAATTTTATAGACCCAACCGATGGACAACCGGCGCAATCCTTGAAGAACACTCGTTTATTCAGGAATTGGCCGATAATGAAATACCGGTCGTGCCGCCTTTATGCTTTAACGAAAATCAGACCCTAAATCAATTTGACGGCTTTCGGTTTTCCGTGTTTCCCAAACAAGGTGGACGGGTGCCGGAAATTGAAGGACGTGAAAAGCTGGAATGGATGGGACGCTTTATCGGCCGCATCCATGCCATTGGCGCATTAAAACCGTTTACGGAGCGCCCGACTCTCAATATTGCTAATTTTGGCGATGAACCCAGCACTTACCTGTTAACGCATGATTTTATTCCAACGGATCTGTTAAGTGCTTACAGCAGTGTCAGTAATTATGCGCTGGACTCGGTAAGACGTTGTTTTGAACGTGCCGGCCAGGTAAAAACCCTACGGCTGCATGGTGATTGCTATCCGGGCAATATTTTATGGACGGATGACGGCCCGCATTTTGTTGATTTTGATGACAGCCGAATGGGGCCTGCGATACAGGATTTATGGATGTTGCTTTCCGGTGACCGTGCCGAGATGACCTTGCAACTCAATCATCTATTGGCCGGTTACCAAACGTTTTACGACTTTAATCCCAGTGAATTACATCTACTGGAAGCCCTGCGTACCCTGCGTTTAATCCATTATTCCGCGTGGATTGCAAAACGCTGGAATGACCCTGCCTTTCCTATGGCCTTCCCCTGGTTTAATACCGCCCGTTACTGGCAGGATCGTATCATTGAGCTGCGCGAACAGATTGCATTAATGGATGAAGAACCGCTTAGGTCTGGTTAAAATAATTTTTTCACCACCAGATGCTTCGTAGTGCAATGATCAGGAAACTCGTAAAAATGCAGCTATCGTCTGGGAGCAATCAAAGCGAAAGCTAAGGATGCAATTCTAGCATTATTGAAATTGGAAAATGGAAAATGGAAAATGGAAAATGGAAAATGATGAGTATGAAGAAGTAAGAGGGCAACATCTGAGGCGATAGAAAAATACAACAAACTGCGTAAATGGAATAATTAATAATTTTTATAAGCAAAAGCCGCGCAGCAAATGCCTTACGCTACGCTAACCGGATATTTTCTGGACTATATGGCTGCTACCATCGATTTTCTTACCGAAAAATGGATTTTTCTCAAGCACAAAATGTCCCTGAAATAATAGCGAACTCAGGATCATTTGAAAATTGGCTAAAGCATATATTGGACATAACACTGTATTTTGCTGAGGGAGAAATATATTCTCTAATATGTTGAATAGCCTCATTATAAAGCTCAATATTACTTTCTTGATTATGAAGTTTTTTTGCAAAGTCAATAAATTTATTTAATAGATTAAACACCTCCAATCTGCTTTCAAATAAATCTTGTCTATTAAGCTCCATATATTTGATTGTAGCTTCACCTTTATCTGTTAATCCTACAACAGCTTCCATGTGAAAAATAAGATGCTCCAAAGGCTTATCAAGTGCTGGATGTATAAATAAAGGTATTTCAGCACTTATTGATTGAGAATGATTTTTTGCTCGTTTGGTTGGATTTTCTAAAGGAAAATATGATCCTTTATTTATATTACAGCGTGTACATATAAATAGAAGATTTTCCCAATCATAAGCTAGCCAATAGTAACCAGGATAGATTTTATTCTGTTTTTTTTCTTGAATAGAAGCACCTTTAGGTCGAAAATGCTCTACAGCCCCGTATGAAGTAGCAAGCGGTTTAGACTCACAATAACAACATTTTGCATTTTGTGCAGTTATCAAAGCATTTTTGACTTCAGCACACCCATATACTTCAGATAGAAAATTAAATTTTTTCTTTCCAGTATCATATGATCCGGTATCTGCCAGATATAAATTACAGTTTTCTTTAGTAAGAGCAGTTCCCCTATTTTGAAGAATATCAGGAATAACCGTGGGTATTGTTATTTTTATCATCAGGTTAACCTATTTGTTTATTGCTTCAGTAGCACGCTTAATAAAGTCTAATGCTTCTCTATCTTTCACCGCTTCATTCACTATGGACAATGTGGGTAAATCCAGAATTTCTTGATCTAATTCTTTGAGCCTTTGTTCTTGAGCTACATTTCTATTTTTAATTTTTAATAACTCATAACGTTCATCAATATTCTTTTCAACCGATTGACTGCGGGCACTCGATATTCCAAAAAGATCACTTGTTAAAATCTGGTCAACTCTCCAGCCTTTTATAAATTCAGGTTTGTTCTCAATTCTAACATGATTACCTTCGTTAATTAAAACGACCAAGTTGGCATCATCCGCAGATTGAACCATTAATGGACTGTGCGCTGTGGCAATAAACTGAGTATTAGGAAAATGAGACGATATATCTTTTATTATTGTTCTTTGCCATAATGGATGAAGGTGTAAATCAATTTCATCAATTAAAACGATTGCAGGCTCGGATAGAGGGTTATCAGAATCTCGATATTTGGTATATAGCCTCCATGCTAAATCAACTATCCAACCCATTGTGGTACGATAGCCTAAACTTAATGCAGATATAGGAACTTCTCCATAAGGCGTAATGCACCGCACACCATTAGGTTCTTTACTTTCAGGTAATTTAGGACCGTATATTTTAATAGAGTCTTCCCCTGATAAATCAGGAAGTATTTCTGACAATATTTTTTTTACCGATCTTAAATGTTTTTCTGCTTTCTTTTCAGCACTTTCTTTCTTGTCAGAATTTTCTTTTAAAACTAAATAATCCATATCATTTAGCCAATTTTCCACATCAATTAGTTTTGTAATTCCTGTAAGTATTTTTGCAGCATCATCGACGGCATAATTTTTATCTTGGTAACTTATTGCCTGTTGTCTGTTAGCTCCATATGCAATAACGAGTGGTAATTCATGTTTATCTTCCGGGTCATCGGACGTCTCTTTATATAATCCATTTGATCCATCCGACGATCCATCCGAATTAACCGTATCCAAGTCACCATCATTTTTGCCACTAAAAGTACATGTTGTGAATATATTAAAGCCTGGCTCGGTGTTCAAATTCAGTTTAGTCAAAGAAATGCCATGCATTAGATTTGCATTAATACTTGATCCATCTGAATTATTTCTTAGGAGTCTTTCAAAATCTGCATTTTCCGCATCAGATAACTTAGGAATAATCCCCACCGTAGTATTACTTCCATCTACTTTAGGAACTGGTATCATCGAAGCTAGACACTGTAATAGAGTAGTTTTTCCAACACCATTATTGCCAAGTATCAAAGTCCATTGAGCAGGATTATTCTTTCCATTGGTAAGGTCTAAGATTTGTTCTCCACTAAAACATCTAATATTTTTTAATTCTAGAGATTTAAAGTAAAGAGTAGGTAAAAATAGCTTATTTGACATATAAAAGTAATAGGTTAAAAGTAAAATAATATAGCTTTTTAATCAAATAAAAGCCTATTTATTAGAGTCTTCCCAGCATCCGTAAAATATAAGCAATTTTTAAAATCATTAATTTCTGTTAACTGATTTGAAATTACACTGCATCGTTCATTTAAAAATTGAATAGACGATGATGAAATATCTTGTCTCTTAAGCAGTTCAAAAAACTCTTTAATAACACAAAATACATAGATTGCGTGCAATACCCCTCTTGGATGTCTATGCTCATTTTTCCACGGTGAAAAATATTTCTCATCTGTATCAATAATCATCGGAACAATCTGTTCAATCAATGTTAATTGCAGGTGCATTGCTTCATGCAAAATGGCTTCTGCAACCCGCAATGCGTCATTTTTTACGTGCTTACTGGGAACAGAAACAAATATAGAAAATGGTATGTTTGGAAGGCTATAGCTAATATCAAAATCATCATCTTCTGGTTGCAGAATATGTAAACTGGCCACAAGATTAGAAACTGTCTCATAAACTGTTGGTATTGTGGCTAGAATATCTAAAGATTCCTGTAAACATTGTAAAACGGTTGAGTTTTGTAATGTTTCAAACGAATAAGGCTTTGAACCAGAATAGGAGTACATAGCCACTATTTCTTCGGGCATCGGGTAAATATTAATCAATCGCAATGGTTTATTATTATGTTGGATAATAGGGTTCAAACATGCAGTGGCAGTTATTGAATTACCTATACGTCCCTGTAACATTGCTTCAGTCGAGTAATTACCTTCCTGAATTCCATATTTTTGATAAATAGCTTTCCAACCACAGTTTACTAACTGTTTAGTTAATGCTGGAAACCATATGGAAGAACTAGGATTTTTAATGGTAGAAAAAATTAAATTCTGAACACTACTCATCTGCTTTCTGAAAAAAAGAATAGACTAATGTGAATCTTTCACTTTTATGGATCGTAGAGACTGCATGATGAGAGTCGGTTGAAATTGCAAAACCAACTGAACTATTATGTGCTGGACGAAATATTTTGTGTATGTCGCTGGGGCTTTTGCTATTAAAGAACATTAACATTCCGCCATTTTCATCTTCCCACCCCCTATTTAATTGGATTAACAGACGATGGGTTTCACAGCCTGGAATGTAGTCATTATGAATACGTATTCGTTGGCCAGAAATTAATTTATGTGCAGTAAAATCTATACGCGTATCAAGTTTAATTGAGAATAAACTCTCAACCTGACTCTTAACTTGGAAGAGATACTCAGGCGAAGTTAAAAACAATATTTTGGGAGGCAATTGAACATCAAATAAACTAAATTCATATTGTTCATAAAAATCGGTTTCAACGAGTTTCCAAGGGGCATCGCTCTCTAGCCATGTTAGAAGCTCTAAGCTTAATTGTGATGAAAGGGCTTGAGGGCAAACAAAGTAAGGAAACGGTAGTGCAAATACTTCTGTATTTTCCATATCTAAAAGATGCTTGTCGGCTATGCGCATTTTTCAAACCCGAAAAGTATAGATTTTACTTTATTGATAATATGTAACTGATCATTACAATATACAGAAGGATTTTCATAGCCAGTCCCGGTTTTCCATCTGTGTAAAGGCATTCCTCCACCACATATTTGCAGTTCAGGACAAGTTTTACAGATTATCGAAGTTGGGCGCTGTAACTCATGAGAGTTAGCAAATTCGTTGGAGGAAAATATATCACTCAAATGATGAGTATGGATATTCCAATTTTCAAAGAAACGGTCTGCGCCTTTATGCGAGCTTTTCAGTGTGTCGTTTTTTGTTACCGTACCATCAGTATCAATGACAGCAATGCCAAAATCAGTGATGCCTACACCCTCTTTTATGCCTATTCCGCCAAGAGTAAGCCGGATAATGTCGTCAAGTATTCTTATTTTAATGGGCGTTTGATCTGCTAAATAAACATCTAGGAGTGAGGCTAACCAAGTGCCATATTCTGCGCTGTGAATCGAATGTTTCCCGAAAGGTAATTTGTCATGATTACCATCTCTATAAAGAAAATCTACGTTTGAAGTGCCAACTGATTTAAAGAAATTGTAAATAACTTGTGGATTTGAATTTGGGTCGATAACAGCGAGGAGGCCAGCAAATAAAAATGCAGCATCAGGATGGGACTTTAGTTTTTCAATTCCTTTTAATACACGATGAAAAGTCCCTTCACCATGATGCCCTACGCGATTAGCATTATGAGTAAGCTCTGGTCCATCAAGGCTTACAGATATTGAAGTTTTAAACTTTGAGCAAAGATCAAGGATTTTGTCCGAAATAAGCATTCCATTCGTTTGAATGCTGATGCAGTAGTGATCAGGCACTGCCGTTCGAAGTGAGCTTAATAAAGTTTCTAATCGACGCGCACCCAGCAAAAGAGGCTCGCCTCCATGTAGAACTATTGCAAATGGACGTTGTTGGTTAGCGAAGAGAATTTTTAGTTCTTTTGATACTGCCTTGGTAGTATCTTGTGAAATGAAATTAGGCATGTCTGCCCAACTATCATCTCCCATGTTGTACACATAACAATAGCTACAATTAATGTTGCACTGACTCGCAACTTTCAGCAGGATTGTATCAATTTCAACCATTCTTAATCAAATAATTAGCGGTTATGACGGTTATGTGCTCTGTCATAAACATGAAGCGTTTTACTATCATTTTTGACTTCTTCGATAAGTCTTGCGAGTGTAGGACTGGCAACATCAGTCATGAATAAGTCAGCTAGAAAACTTTTGTTGATCATGTTTTCCTGTAAAGGTTGATTTATATTTTGCATAGCATTTGCTCCGATAGACTAAAAAAATAATTTCTATTATATATGTTTGAGCAGTATTATAAAGCGATTTATTATTTATTTAGCCATTAAAAATCAAATAGTTATAACCTATCAATTACAAATAATTTTACATGCAAATTCTATGATTTTTATAGAGCTCTAATTAATTGAAAAATAAGGCAAAAAACGATAGCAAAATTTTCTATTTTTTATTTTCTTCATCAGCCATGTCGGGTACATTTTCGTGCCCGACATTTCCAAGTTGAAATAGTGTGATGACATTAACCAAATATATTGATATTTTACTTTTATTCCCAATTTTTTCGCCATTAGATATAACACATTGTTATTAAAAGAAAATATTTTATATGCAGCATGATCTCTCAAAGTATGTTTCTTTAATAATCAATGAGTTATCTTAATGAAGAGCGAATAAATGGTATTCGTTGAATGTTGTAATAAGCGGGTAAGATTGGTGTCGTTACAATTTTAACGGCTATCATGTCGGGCAACGACAAAGCCGTTGCCCGACATGACTTAATCTAAAACTGTTTAAGTGAAATCAGGCCGCTCTGACTTCGTTCAGCAGATCAGGGTGACGGTCAAGTACCTTAAGTAGCTTCACCAGCGCCAATGATGGTTTGGTCTTACCCGTTTCGTAACGCGAGAATGCATTAACGCCGCCACCAAAAATTTCGGATGCCTCACGTTGGTCAAGTGCGAGTTTTTTACGAACACTGGCAATAAAATCAGGATCGACAATCGATGCATTCACCTGTTTATTGAATTCCAGCATACAACTCATAGTACGACGTGACTCAACCACATTCAATATGGATTCATCGCAGGCCGGACAGAAATCTCCTGTTACTGCGGCGATAATGGTTGATTCGCCTTTGTAGGTATACGGCATGTCGCGGGTATCATGCACTAATTCCGCCTCTGCACAAGATGGACATTTCATAATCATAACTCCTTAAAAGACACGAGATTGATGCCGTTCCAGTTTCAACTACCGTAATATCGGGCATTGATAAAGCCGTTACCCGAACCATCTGACTTAAAATAATACGTTATTCACCACGAAGGACACGAATAAAGAAAACTTCGTGTCCTTCGTGTCTTCGTGGTGATATTTTTTAACTGGATTAATCAACGTCAGAAATTAAAGCTTTTGCTGAAGTATCAATGTTCTTACCGGATTAAATGTTTTTCGGTGTATCTCCAAAAAACCAAATTGTTTTATCTCGTTGACATGCTGCGCAGTGCCGTAGCCTTTATGCTGATGAAATGAAAAGTCGGGATATTGTTTGTGGTAGTCAACCATGATTTTATCACGCTCAACTTTTGCCAAAATAGAAGCGGCACTGATTGCTTTGACTTTACTATCGCCTTTAATGATTGCCTGAGCAGGCATCAGCAATTTGGGGAGACGGTTGCCGTCTACCAACACTTCATCGGGTTGAATCGCCAAGCCATTGACCGCTCGCTGCATGGCAAGCAGGGTGGCCTGGAGAATATTGAGTTCATCAATCTCTTCAACACTGGCCATTGCCACTGACCAACTTAACGCATTTGCCTTAATCAGGTCAAAAAGGCCATTGCGTTGACGTTCACTGAGTATTTTGGAGTCGGCCAAACCATCAATCGGCCGTAAGGGATCAAGTATAACCGCTGCGGCTACCACAGGGCCGGCCAGAGGCCCGCGACCGGCTTCATCAACACCGGCAATCAGGGTATTTTGTGTGAGCGTGATCAAATAGTCGTTATCCATAGCAACAATCTCTCATTAAATAGCGTTTAAAACGCTTGGCTACCCACGTAAGGCGGGATAGTTTAAAGTTAAGCCTTGTGCGCCCGGCTTACGTGGATAGCCATTTTATGTAACGATATCCGTGTGTTGTAGGGGCAATCCCTTGCGGTTGCCCCGCTAACATCTTGGCATTAAAGGGCAGGCGTAAAGCCTGCCCCTACAAAAAATGTCCCGTATCGAAGAGAAAAGCCCCGGTGCCCAAAGGCGGTTGCTCTTTATGGACTACCTACGTAAGGCAGGACAGTTTAAAGTTAAGGCTTGCGCCTTGATCTGCTTATTAATTCACCAACACCAAAACTTAACGCAATATACCCCGGCGTACATTGCTTAAAAAACTAATCATGTCAGCCAGTTGTTTACTGTCACTTTGCAGTTCTTTCATTTTTTCTATGGCATCTTCCAGGCGTAAATTCATTTTATAGATTATTTTGTAGGCATTTCTGATTAATCTAATATCTTCAGCGGATATTTCATTGCGTTCCATGCCGACTGAGTTTATGCCATGCGGCCGGGTGGGCTTGCCGCCAACCATAATAAAAGGCGGAATATCCTGGGTAATCGCACTGCCCATAGCCGCAAAACTGTATTGTCCTATCTGGGTGAACTGATGCACCAAGGTAAACCCGCCCAGGATGGCATGATCATGTAGATGCACATGACCTGCCAAGGACGCGCCATTAGCCATAATAACATGATCGCCAATCAGGCAATCATGAGCGACATGGGTATAAGCCATAAACAGATTATCGTTGCCTATCTTGGTAACGCACTGATCTTGTTGGGTTCCCCTGTGCATAGAGGTAAACTCTCGAATGGTGTTTCTATCACCAATTTCAAGTCGTGTTACTTCAGACGCATATTTTTTATCTTGCGGGTCTTCGCCAATGGAGGTGAATTGATAGATACGATTATCCTTCCCAATGGAAGTCGGCCCTTTAATAACAACATGGGGGCCGATGACCGTACCGGCATCAATTTTTACATCAGCACCTATGACAGAAAAAGCACCGACTGACACATCGTCGGCCAGTTCAGCATGACTATCAATTATGGCTGTTGGATTAATCAAAACTAATCTACCACCGCAGCACATCTGATTTCGGCACTGGCGACAAATTCGCCGTCAACTTCCGCGCGAATTCAAATGCCCAGATATTACGC